>Ga0210391_10003747_pt1 | contig 12811 bp, 12 predicted proteins | sample IncBWC12OmetaG_FD_160573 | JGI IMG/M metagenome (GOLD analysis project Ga0210391, IMG submission 160573) | Forest soil microbial communities from Barre Woods Harvard Forest LTER site, Petersham, Massachusetts, United States - Inc-BW-C-12-O ... | reverse complement strand
GCTGCGTGGTAAACGTCACATCTGATCTGCTAGCAGCGAACGGACGTCAGTTCGGACTCAGGTGCGGTTCGTTACGGCCGGTAAACCCATGCCGCCCCGGTAGCCTGATCGTTGTTCGGGTATCCACCTGCCAGCAACACCGACCCGTCCGCGAGGCGCGTCTCGCTCATGTAGTGCCTTGCGTCCGGCAACTGATCGTTCACGGCTAAAAATCTCCCAGACGCAGGATCGAACACTTCGAGCGTCTTGCTTCCACCCGCAAACAGCAGTCTTCCGCCGGGAAGCGCAGCGGCCTCATCCGGCAGCTTGAATCGCGCGTCGCTCAGGGAAGCCGCTGCGCTGAACGCTCCCGTCTTCGGATCGAATATCTCGGCGCTCGCGAGTTGGCCGTTCCAGCCGAAAGCGTTCGAACCACCCGCAAGGAGCACGCGCCCATCCGGCAGAAGTCCGGCGCATTGCTTCACCCGCGGCGTCAACAGCTTGCCGCTCACGCTGAACGTCCTGGTGGACGGATCGTAGACCTCCGCCGTCGCGATGATTCCGTCCTTCTCGCCCGCGCCGCCCACAATCAGCACTCGGCCGTCGTTCAACACGGTCGAAGTATGCGCGATCCGGCCGTAATGCATCGGAGCGATCGCCTCGAATCTCCCGGCTGCGGCGAGATACAACTCCGCAGTCGCCATGCCGCCCGGCGAATCGTGATCCTCACCGCCCGTAATCAGTACGTCGCCGTTCGTAAGCAGCGACACTTCGGGCCGTGCGCGTTTCATCGTCATGCGGCCCGCGTCGCCAAATGTCCCGGTCGCCGGATCGTAAATCTCGGCGAGGTCTGTCGTTGAGCCTCTGACCCAGCCACCCACTACGAGCACCTTGCCCGACTTCAGAAGCAATGCTGCGTTGCCCACCGTCGCGACAGCCATCGATCCAGTCTCGCGGAATTTTCCCGTCGCCGGATCGTACAGCTCCGCCGAGCTATAGAAGTCCTGGTTACGGCGCATGCCGCCCGCGATCAGCACTTTTCCGTTGGGCAAGAGCGTCGCGCTATGCCCCGACCGCGGCTCGAGCATCGGAGACACCCCGCGCAGAGTTCCGAAACTCGCCGAAGCCGATGGGGCGGCATGATCTTCGTGGCAGCAAGCAGCCGATCTTTCGTGGTGAATATACCCAGAGGAAGCCATCAAGGCGGGAACAACCAGTGCCAGAGAAGCGCGTCGGAGCATAGAGCCCTCCTTGCCACCTGAGACGCCCCACCCGCCACTACGTTAGCAACGGTTGCCAGACAAACTTGTAAAATCGCCGCCTGACGTACCGCGTGGTCGCCGTCAAACATTTGACACCTGGGGACGCGCAAGCAGGCGCATCATAGGTTTGAACCTTCGCATGACGCGCACGTCCACAACCGACGTATTTGTCGTAGGGGGCGGCCCCGCCGGGCTAGCCGCCGCGATTGCCGCACGCTCGCGAGGCCTCACTGTCACGGTCGCCGACGGCAACGCTCCGCCCATCGAGAAGCCCTGCGGTGAAGGCATGTCGCCTGAAACACTGGCCGCGCTCTCCGAACTTGGCATCAGCGTCACGAACGCAGGCGGCGTCCCGCTGAAAGGCATCGCTTTCGTTCAAACGAATGCACACGTAGCCGGCGATTTCCTCCAAGGCCCCGGCCTCGGACTTCGCCGCACAGCCCTCCACGCCGCCCTCGTCGCTCGCGCCGAAGAATGTGGCGTGCAATTGCTCTGGCGTAAACCCGTCATCGCCCTCGAGCAGCACGATGCGCATCTGGCGAGCGGCGAACGCATCAGCGCTCGCTGGATCGTCGGCGCCGACGGTCCCAACTCGCGCGTTCGCCAATGGCTGAAGATCGCGACGCGCAGCGTCCGGCGCCGCTACGCCACGCGCCGTCACTACCAGATCGCGCCATGGTCGAATTACGTGGAAGTACACTGGGGCTCGCACGCCCAAGCCTATGTCACGCCAGTCTCATCCACCGAAACAAGCGTCGTAATCCTCGCCGCGCGCCGCGAAGACGCGGTCTTCGATCACGCGCTCACCGAGTTTCCCGAAATCGCCTCGCGCATCGCCGGCGCGCAGCTTGCCAGCCGAGAACGCGGCGCCGTCACCTGCCAGCACCAACTCGCTGCCGTCACTCGCGGCAACGTCGCCCTCGTCGGCGATGCGTCAGGCGGCGTCGACGCGATCACTGGTGACGGCATCCGCCTCGCGCTCCGCCACGCGCAAGCTCTCGCCGACGCGATGCAAGCCGACGACCTCTCACTCTACGTAAGAGCTCGCCGCAAACTCGCGAGCGCCCCCACGCGCGCCGGCGAAACGCTCCTGATGCTCGATCGACACCCGGGCCTACGCGAGCGCGTACTCAAAGCCCTCGCCGCCAATCCCAAATTGTTTGAGAGTTTTCTTGCCGCGCATGTCGGCCACGGAAACCGCCGCGACCTCGTCACCACTGGCGCCGAACTCGGTTGGCGCCTGCTTGCTACGTAACAGAAGGGAACTCACCCTACTTCGCGGAACATCTACCGCGAGCCGACGAGCCTACGGCACGCCCGTCGCCAGCGCGTCCGCCTCAGGCTCGCCCTCCGGCACAGGAAACGCAAATTTCACCGTCGTCCCCGCCGGCGTCGAGTGCACATCCATCTCACCGTGGAAGGGCCGAATCCGCTCTCGCATCCCCTGCATGCCCACGCCCGCGCCCTCGCGGTGAATCTCGCGCAACTTTTGCGGCGCGATCCCGCGCCCCTCATCAGCCACGTCGAGATGAACTCTTCCGTTCTTCACGTCCAGCCGGATCGCTGCCGTCCGACTCGAAGAATGCCGGTACACGTTCGTCAGGCACTCTTGAATCAGCCGGAACAACACCAGGTCCAGTCCGCGCGCGAACCGTCCCAAGTTTTCCGGCATCGATAGCGACACGGTCAGCCCGCCACGTTCATTCAATCCGCTCACGTACCACTGCAGCGCCGCCGAGAGCCCGATCTCATCCAGCATCGGCGGGTGCAGCAGATACGACATCGTACGAATGTCTCGCGAAAGCTGTTGCAGCAGTTCGTCGCAGTCCTCGACGCTATTCAACACCTTCGGCGACAAACCGTCCAAGTTTTGCCGCATCGCCTGCAAGCTCAGTGTCAGCGCCGTCACGATCTGCCCCGCGCTATCGTGCAACTCGCGCGCGACGCGACGGCGCTCTTCATCCTGCGCCATCAGCAGGCGCTGCGATAGCGACCGCAACATCGCCGCCTGCTCGATCACTTCCGAGTTCCGCATCTCCAGTTCCTGCGTCCGCTCTCGCACCTGCAGTTCAAGCGCCTCCGCCAGCCGCCGGTAGCTATCCTCGATCCGCTTCAGATCTGTCACGTCCGATCCCGTCGGATGAATCAGAAACACGCGCCCTTGATCGTCGAAAACCGGATGCACTGAAAGGTCCGCGGTGTGTTCGCTGCCATCGGCCCACCAGTACGACGTGATGCGCCGGAACGATTTTCCATTCGCCGCGTTCTCGCACGCCTCGCGAATCGTTTTCCGCGTCTCATTCGAGTTTCCCCAAAGCGGGGTCTCCCAGAACGGCTTGCCCGCCGCTTCTTCCGCCTTGTAGCCACACATCTCGAGGCTCAACCGGTTCACTTCCTGCACGGTCCCATCGACCGCCAGAATTCCCGCGAACACCGTCGACTGATTGAATACCGCCTTGAATTTTGACGTCGCCTCGCTCTTTTCCGCCGCCAGCGCCCGCTCGTGCGATTCGCGCCTCCTTGCAAGCGCGCCCATCGCAATGATGATCGACGACATCACCATGAACGCCGCGAGGCCAACGCCCGTATTCGTCACCGCTGCGCCGTCGATGAAAAGCGGCACGTTCGGAACGATCCACAACCACACGCCCGCTACGCCAATCGCCATCGCCACAAATCCCGGCCCCGGTCCGCAATACCAGGCAGAGAACGCGATCGCCGGCCACAGCATCAGGTACGGCGCATTGTTGTGGAGCACCGGACCCAGGGCACGACGAATGGTCAGCGCGATTGCCGTCGCGAGGATCGCAAGCCCGTACCGGTGCAGCGCCGTCTGTTCGCGATCGTCTTTGTAAGCCACAGCAGTCACGTCAACTCCCGCTCGCGCCTTGTAGGGCGCACCTCAACCTTATCCTAAGAAATAGGAACCAAGTGTGCACGAAGCGAAAACGGTTTGTCGCGCGCAGTCCAGACGCGCCACTTGCGAGGCGGGCATAAAAGTCGCGCCCGTTATAAATCCTCAGCGCATGAGAATCAACGAAAAATGCGCCGCAGCGCGATGAATCGCAACTGCGGCGCAGAAACTAGCAAGCTAGCCGAAACGAAAACTCAACTCTTCCGCCATCGCGGTCACTCTACCGCTGTGGCGGCGGTTGCGGTGGTGGGGGATTTGCTGGATCAACCGGAGCCGGAGGCGGCGCTCCCGTCCGGCCATTCGCGTTGCGCGGTTGGACGCCGACGTGTCGCGCCATCGCTCGAGCATCGCGCAAATGGTCCTCGAGCGTCGGCAACGTCTGCGTCGCAAACTGTTTTATGTTCGGATCGGTACCGCCGGTCGACTCCTGCCGGAACGCGGCGATGTCGTGAACGTGGTCGCTCACCATGTCGCGCGCATACGCTTTGTCGAAATCCGGTCCCATCAGCTTCGCGAGACGGTCGTACGTTGCCTGATCCTTCGCAGACAGCCCCGCCGGCAAGTCGATGTTCGACTGCGTCGCTGCCGCTTTTAGGTTGTCGCCGGCTTTGATGTGGTCGTCGACCATCCGCTTTCCGTAATTCTTCACTGCATCGCTCGTCCCGTTCTGCATCGCGAGCTGCCCGAGTTTTACTTCCGCGTCACCGCCCTGCGCCGCTTCCTTAGCGAAATCGGCGTCGCTCTTCGGCTGCACGTCCGCGCGAGGCGAATGCCGCATCGTCTGATTCGCCAGAGTTTCCGGCGCTTGGTTCGGCGGCATCGAATCGGATTGCGTATTTGGAGCCGCCGGTGGGGGCGCTCCATCCTGCGCGAACGCCGTTCCCGCGCCCATCGAAAATGCGAATGCCGCCGTCAACGCGGCAAACGTCCCGAATTTGTTCAATCTGTGCATGGGTCGTCCTCCTGCATGCTGGTTCACAAAGTGTGGAGCACGCCAGAGTCGCGGCCCATCGGGCGGTGTCTGTAACCACCTCAGGGAGTTTCGGTAGGTAAAATTCTGTACGGGCGCTCGCACCGTTGAAGAGGCGCCGCAACTTCGCGCGGAGTTCTGAGTTGTATTAAACTCACTCGCCGGACTGTCCGGCCCGCGTCAAGCTGTCGCGGCAACTTACGGAGCGCGCTTGCCCGCCACTTCCACACCAAAACTTAAAATCGTCCGCGAACCCCGCTGGCCCGCCTTTGTAGCCATGATCGCTGCCGGCTGCATGTATTGGGCAATGCCGGAGCCGTTCTCGGTCGGTCCCGGGTGGGCGCTCCTGGCCATCGTGCTGATCTTGCTGATCCCAGTGAGCGCCTCTTACAAGCTCGGCCGCCTCGATATCTCCCGCGTCCTCACTTTTTTCGTCAACGGCGTACTCACCGTCGCAATGATTCTCTCGCTCGGGATCCTGATCTGGGGCATCTCCCAGCACAAATATTCGCCCACGTCGCTCCTACGCTGTTCGGTTGCGCTCTGGATCACGAATGTTCTTGTCTTCGCGCTCTGGTATTGGAAACTCGACGCAGGTGGACCTCTCGGCCGTGAAACAGCGAGGCAGCGCAACATCGACAGCTCGTTTTTGTTTCCGCAGATGACCCAGCAGGCCGAGGACTGTGCGCCCGAAGAGCGCTGGCGTCCTCATTTCATGGATTACTTGTTTCTCGCGTTCAATACCAGCACCGCGTTTTCGCCCACCGACACTGCCGTACTCTCGCGTTGGGCTAAAGCCGGGATGATGCTGCAGGCGCTCATCTCGCTCACTATCGTCGCGTTGATCGCCGCGCGCGCAGTCAACATTCTCTAGCGGCGCCCTACTTCTGAGCCAGTATCGCTCGCATTGCCGCGGCCCAGTCGCCTTGAAACTCCGGCTGCACCGTCTCAGCAGTGTGAAGCGCTTTCTGATAGTAGGGAATTGCTTCATCGTGCCGGCCAGCTGCTACAAGCGCGTCACCCATCGTCGCGTTCACGTACACCGCATCTGGTGCCAGCTCCGCGCCCTCGCGCGCCTTCGCAACGGCCTCATCGAATTTTTTGTCACGTATCAATCGTGTCGCTTCGAACGCGCGCTCATAAGCGGCGGCCAACGGGATTTCGAACCGGCCCTCGTACACATTCACGCCGTACGCGATCACATCCTTTGGCTTGACGTAATTAAATTGGTCATACGGGTTGAGCGGCGGAGGGCCAAACTCAAATCCCGCGACATCGCTCGAATTCAGGAGCACCGTTCCTTCAATCGTCTTGGGCACTTCCAGCGGTAGATCCAGCCACCACAGCGATTCGACTGTCGGCAGCAGTTTGCACGGAATGCCGTACGACGATGGGTCGATCGCGCCATTTGCGAAGTAAACGAACCAGCAATCCTTGATCCCGCGATCGTCCAAATACTTTTTCACGGCGATAAGTTGTTGCGCCCAGTCCGTATTCGAGTCGCTCAAGTATTTGTGAACGTTCGCCGGCCCGCCCCACGCCTCATTCCCATACGCCATGTAATCCGGATAGACCCGCAGCGTAGTGATCGCCTGCCACGCAAGCAGCACACAGATCACGCCCTTCCACACCCGTCCCATGCGCCACAGCACCGCCGCGCCGCCCGCCACCAGCACGTAGAGAAAGGTATACATCGGCAGAATGTGCCGCACGCCGATGTTCATGTGCGACGCCATCGCTACAAGCAAATAAAACAGCGGCGGGATCGTGAGAAACAGAATTTCACGTCGTCCACCCAGGCGGCCCTTCGCCTTAAGCACCAATGCGCACACCAACAAAATCAAAAACGGCAGCGTCGACTTGATGGCCAGCACAGCCAGAAAATACCAGTGCGACCCGTGCGGATAGATCTTCCCGAAGAGGTATGCGGTGTAGAAATCGTTCACCCCCGAAATGTCCGCAATCCCATAGAGATACGACTCGGGCAGCAGCCGATGCTTTGAAAACGTCAAAAGCGTCTCTGCGAGGGCTCGGTTCGAAACATGCGCTGCCGTGATCTCGAACGGTGGATCGATCGACAGACCCGCTGGTCGAGCGCTGTAGCGGAACCCGTAGAACGACCACAGAATGATCACCGCCGCCACGGCGATGATCCCGAGCGCCAGCATCATCTTTCGGAATCCAGCGCGCTCGCGAGTCGCACCGTCCGCCTCGCTCGCCGCCGCGCGGACCGGCCAAGCCGCTTCGCACAATCCCAAGATCCCAATCATGAAGAGCGCCAGCAGCCCGGTGTGCTTCGAGCCGAGTGCCAGCCCTGCCGCCACGCACACTGCGGCCAGCCGCCAGCCAGTCGGCGATTTCACCCAACGATAAAATGCGTACACCGTTGCGAAAATGAAGCAGGATACGCCCGTATCTGTCGTCACCAGCGCCCCGTGCGCCAGAAAATTCGGATCAAACGCATACAGCGTGAGCGCGATAAAGGCCGCTGCAGTTCCACACATCTCCCGCGCCGCGAGAAAAATCAGCGCGCCCAGCAGCATAGGAAATATCGACGCCGCCGTCCGCATCCGGAACAGAATGCCTTTCGAAATATTCCGTGCGTTAAATTCCGCGCCATCCAAAACCGTTTCAATTTTGAAGCTGCGTCCCTGCGGCGGAGGAACATACAAATTCATTCCCAGAATCGGCAGCGTCGCTACGGCCTTCACGAGCGGCGGATGTTCCGGATTCCATCCGAAGTCGTGCGCCTTCCATCCCATATAACCTGCGAAGGTATGGTCCGGTTCGTCCCAGCTGATCGATTCGCGCCGCATCGAAAACATCAACTGCAGCCACATCACCAGCAACAGCGCGAACACCCCGAGAGCCACGAGCCCTCGTTCGCGCACTTTTGACTGTTCTTTGATCAAAGCGTCGACTCCGAAGGAAGGGGAGTGTGAGCGTCCGCCGAAACAGACGGCGCCTCATAGAGGGGGAACTGCACCAGCGGAAATCGAAAATGAACGTACAGCGCCGAAATCCCGAGCACGACGAGCGACAGCACGCTTCCTTCCGGCCCGCCCGTACCGCCCGCGATCCAGCCCGGCCCGCTCGCCGACGAATTCAAATAATGTCCAACGCCGAGTAGCCCGCTATCCGGCGTCCCGTAGAAATAAGTCTGCGCCCAATCCCACGCCGCGTGATACCCAACCGGGAACCACAAGCTGCCCGTTCTTCTCAGCACGAAGCAGCAAAAAAGCCCAAACACAATTACTTGCACGATTCCGAGCGCATTCTCTCCATCGTTGCGAAGGTGTGCAACACCGAACCCCAACGACATCAAGGCTGCAGCCGTCCAGAATCCCATCCGCGTCGTCAGCCGGTATAGCAGGTAGCCGCGAAAGAAAAATTCTTCCCACGTGGCAAGCACGGTGAACGTCACGCCCCATCCCAGCGCGTAGAGCAGGGCAGTCGATCCGGTCAACGCGACGGACTCGATTCGAAAATATTTCAGCGCGACGAGCGCTCCCACCACCGCAGACAACGCTCCGAATCCCCAGATCGTCCCTTCCCAAAATTGCACGCCAAACGCACCGCGAGCCGGTAGCCCATATTCTCCCAGCGTTACGCCCTCGCGCTTCGCAATCACCGCCGACCCAATCAGCAGCATCAGAAGCTGGATCGATTCGCGCGGCAGCCATTGCCGGATGTCGAGCTCCGTCGGATTCGGCGAAATCCATCGTCGCAAAAGAAACAGCACTAACGTCGGCGCGAGAATCGCAATCAACAGCCAGAGAAAAATGTTCCTCGTGATGTCGCGTCGCTGCTCATCAGTCAGCATCGGCCGCGCCGGCCCACGCATTCTCGTTTCAGTCGGATTCGATTCGCTCATTAACCCCGCTTCACGCGCGCACACCAATTCGCGAGAACGAATATTGAATCACAGGTCTGCTGAGGTCTCGCCAAACGAAATCAAGAAAGGAAACTGCGAGGAAAAATTAGGGAGCTTCTTCTCCGCCCTCCTCGTCGTAATCGTCGCCCCAGAATTCCGGCGCGGCCGCCTGGAATTCGACGCCCAGCTTATAAGTACCCGCCTCGGTCCGGCTGCCCGACCACACAATCCGCGCGTCCGTCTCGGCTCCGGTGTGCCGATTCGTGACGTGCAGCACTGTTTGTGGCGACCAGTTCTTCGGCGAAAGAATCAACGCGCCATTCAGATTGATAACCGCGCTCAATACGATACAGGTGTCCTCGCCCACGCGAACTTCCAGCGGTACCGAGGCTAAAATTCTGCGGCTGCGTCGATTTTCTTTGAGCCGGTTGTAATCCATGCAGGGGTCTCCACTTCAATTTTGGACAGAACTTGGATGCGAAGTACAGGCGAACTAGACAGGTAGGTGCTTACAAACGTAACGATGCGAGAGTTCCTTCGCGTTTAGCGACTCCGTTTTGGAGCGTGCTGTCGCCCGATGGGGTGCAGTGGGGCGACGCGCCTTCGCGAAAACGCGCTCATCAGCGCTCGGCGCTCGGCGGAAAATTCGCGCACTCCGTCCGGCGTAAGCTTTCCGAGATGATGCAGCGCAATCAATTCCTCATCCGTCATCGTTGTTTCGCCGTCGATCGCAAATACGCATGCGTCATCGAGTGTGTCGGAAGGATCGTTCGCGAAGAACTTTCGTAGATTCAATACATCCAGCGCCCACCGAACGTTTGTCGGCGGCGCTTTTGAACAAGTGGGGCGCATAGCAAAACTCCAAGTTCTTAATCGGACCGAGGAAGTAAGTCAGAAGAGCGTTGAGATTAGCGGCCGCGCAGCCGATGTCTTTATTAAACGTCTACTCTGATACAGGGTTCTCCACCTGTACATACAGCAAATACCCTACGACTCGCATTTTGTTGCGAGATAGTCCGGCACTCGCCGATTCCGCCTCGTCTGTCGCCACGCCATACTTCCGTTTGACTGTTTTTCGCCGTGGTTATACGCTCCACTCCAATTAACTGGCTCGAACGCCAATTCACCGGTGCATCTAGGAGGAACGGTGGCCAAACTCACCATGCGTATCTGCTACCTGCTTTGTCTGCTCTGCGGGCTGTTGGCGGTGATTACTCGCTTCCTCGCTACAGTCGGCGGCACTGCCACGCTCTTCGCCGGCCGCGCGCTTCCCATCGGATACCACTCCTTCATGGACGGCGTTTTGCTTTTCTTCATGCTTACCCTCGTCAGCGCGAGTGTTGAATTTGTCGACAAGCGCTCCCGATAGGCCGCGCCTGACCACAGCACGAGCGCTCGTTAACGCTTCGTGGAATCATGCCGTTACGGACACAATCCCGCATGGTAACGGTGCTGCTGCGGACACACGCCCCGCATCGCATCCCGCTCGCCTAATCTAAAAGTGCTAGCATTTTTGCAAAGGGTGGGTCGGTCCGTCGTTCCCGTATATCGAGCTACTGTGGTCCGGAATCCATGAATCTCGATCCGAAGTACGCCAACGCTTGCTCGGAGGGCTTCAAAGTCCTCGTCGTTGACGATTCAGCCGTCAGCCGCAAGTTTGTCGAGCAAACGCTTAAAGATCGCTGCGAGCTGCTCTTCGCCGAAAACGGCGAACGCGGCCTGGCGCTTTTCGCTGAACACCAGCCCAATCTCGTCATCGCCGACTGGAACATGCCCGATCCCAACGGCATCGAGCTGTGTCAGCGCATCCGAAGCGAATTCCAGCAACTGGTCAGTGCGCCCTACACCTATCTGATCATCCTCACCAGCAATTCCGAAAAGGAACATGTTGTTCAGGGGCTCTCCGCCGGCGCCGACGACTACCTCACGAAGCCCTGCCATCCCGAGGAACTCGTCGCTCGCGTGGAAGTGGCTCGCCGCTTCGTCAACATGCACCAGCAAATCGAAGCCAAGAATCGTCTGCTCGAAGAACTCGCGCTCACCGATTCGCTCACTGGTCTCGCCAATCGCCGCGCGATCGACGATTGGGCGGGCCGCCAGATCAGCGGCGCCGCACGTCACGGTTTTCCTTTCTGGGTCATCCTCGCCGACATCGACAATTTCAAAGCCGTAAACGACACCCACGGACACGCCGCCGGCGACGCCGTCATCAAGCAATTCGCCGCGATCCTTCGCCGCAATACGCGTCGCTCAAATGTCTGCGCCCGAGTCGGGGGAGAAGAGTTCATGCTCGTTCTCACCCACGCCGATCACGACGACGTCTACACCATCGCCGAACGCATCCGCCGCCAGTGCGAGGAAAATGAATTCGTCTACGGTGCCGCGAAAATTCGCATCACCGCCAGTTTTGGCATGGCTGGATTTCACAGCCACGCCGCGCCCGCTTTCGAAGACCTCGTCAATCACGCTGACGCCGCTCTCTACGCCGCCAAGCGTGAAGGCCGCAACCGCATTTCCTCCGCCGAAATCGCCAGCGCGAAATAACCACGCCTCGCACGTCGCGGTGCAAAATAAAACCGCGGCGCGAACCGCCTCTCTCGCCGAGAGAGCCAATCCACACCACGCCACACTAAATGTGCGCGATCCGTATCAGCCGCGCGCGGAAACATTGTACCTTCGTGTCCCTTTTCGCCTTTTGATCTCCGCATCACTTTCGCGAACTGTCACAACTCCACTCCAACTCGCCCGCACGGTCCCGTAGATTTTATAAATTGCAGATATTCTCGAGGCCGATGACATGATGATTTAGCTATGCGCGCGATTTCGAAAGCTAATCGCAGTTATTCTTTCGGCGTCGCTGCTGAGCGTGCCGGCGAGGTCCCGGAGCAAACCCTCTCCGCGGATCGGATCCCTGGCCATATCCCGGGACGCCAGAGTTCTTGCCGTCGTTTTCGGCAACGACAACGCCTCGTTTCTCTATCGCATCGATGTATCGACCGGCGTCGCCGCCCGCCTCACCGCCGCCACCTCAGGAACGGAGACAAGGCCCACGTTCTCGCAGGACGGTAAACGTGTCGCCCACGCTTCTTGGCCTGGCGGGGAAGCGCCCTCACGAATTGTCATCGCGAACATCGACGGTTCGGATTCGCGTCAATGGTCGCCATCGGATGTAGAAGACTTGTCGCCCGTTTTCTCACCCGATAACAAAACGATCGTCTTCTCCAGGTCGCAGTTTGTCGGCAGCTACTCGCCGATCGCTCAGCCGCATCCCCACGATTGGGCCCTGTATGCCAGCAACCTCGATGGCACAAACATTCGTCAAATCACGAACGAACATTTTTATTCGATGTCGTCGCCTTCGATTTCTCCCGACGGCGAAAAGTTTGTCGTCGTTACCGAAACGCCTTACACAACCCAGCACCTTGCAGCTTATTCGCTCACTCGCCCTGGCCTTCCCCTGTCCACCTACAAGCCACACTTTCCGAACGAACTTAGCCGCAAGCATCCAATCTACGCATACCCAAATTACCTCCCGGATGGCACCATCCTCTTTATGGCGGCTGATAAGCACATCAGCTACGACGTTTACCGCCAAAATCCCGACACCGGCTCGGTCGACAAGCTCACCGACAAAAATGGCTACGCCACGGACCTCACCGTTTCCGCTGACGGCAGTACGGCCGCGTTCTTGAAGTGGAGGTACACTTGGCTGGGTGACGTCACAGATCCGAAGATCTACTTGCTCGACATGAACAGCAAAAGGTTGACAGCGCTCACAATCACCGGCCTTCCGTAAGCAACGAGAGGGCGCG
>Ga0210391_10003746_pt1 | contig 12814 bp, 9 predicted proteins | sample IncBWC12OmetaG_FD_160573 | JGI IMG/M metagenome (GOLD analysis project Ga0210391, IMG submission 160573) | Forest soil microbial communities from Barre Woods Harvard Forest LTER site, Petersham, Massachusetts, United States - Inc-BW-C-12-O ... | reverse complement strand
GCTCGCGCACCGGCGCTGGTATGTCGGGGCCGACTACGAGGCGGCGGAGAGCAGCACCGCGCAATCGCGAGCCGTGAGCGGCAATGTCGAGATCCAGGGGCGCACGCTCTGGGCCACACCGACCGGCCTCGCGTTCGGCGGCGGGACGGCGCTCGTGCTGCCCGCCGCGAGCTTCGACGCGGCGAGCCCCGCGGCCGACGCGGCGCTTCGCGCGGCGACATTGCGTCCGTGGGACGTGAGCTTCTTCGTGCCCAACGCGTTCGGCGCGCGCCCGTTCGTCGACCTGCGGGCCGTCGATGGGGCGTTCGTCGCGCAGTTCCGTCAGGGGCTCGACTTCCTATTTTCGACCACCGCCTTGGACAACTGGCGTGTGTACGCGACCACGGGCCTGTACCTCGGTTTCTGGCTCACGCGTGCCGTCGCCGCCGGGCTCGAAGCGTTCGAAGCGTACGCGATCGACGTCCCCGGCGTCCGCGACGGGGCGCGCGCCTCGGTCCTCGTGTCGCCCAACGTCCGTCTCGCCTTGCCGTGGGTGGAGCCCGTCATCAGCATGTTCACGAGCATCGGGACGCCGCTGCAGGGCGCCAGCTCGCACGTCTGGGGATTCACGATCGGCGCGACGGTCACGCTGCCTGCCGTCGAGACTCTGGGCTCGCACTAAGAGGATGGATCGCAAAGACGCAAAGACGCAAAGGAATGGAGCCTGAAGTGAGGAATGGACCGCGGACGATCTGCGGTCCCGCTCCTTCTCCGTTGGCATCTTTGCGTCTTTGCGATCCCCCCATCGCCGAGAGACACTCCGAAGTCGCCAGAGAAGGAGGCACGCTTGCTATACGCAGTCATCGGCTCCAGCGCGGGGAAAAGCCGCGCCGAAATCATGGCCGTCTACCCGCGGCACAAGGCGTTTTTGGACCCGTTCGTCGCGCGGGGCGAGGTCGTCGGCGTAGGCCCGTTCACGGACCCCGGCGGCGGCAACATGGCCCTTTTCCGCACGCGCGCCGCCGCGGAAGCGTTCGTGAAAGGCGACCCGTTCCTCCTCGAAGGCCTGGTGAAGGACTACGCGATCAAGGACTGGGGCGATCAGATGCTGTGACGCAAGCTCGACGTCGACTCAGTTCACCGTCGACTGCGTGCCCGCCTGCTTCCGTACGTCGGTCTTGCCGCGAGCGGCCTGGCGCTCGAGCGCTGCGCGCACGAAGCGCGCGAAGAGCGGGTGCGGCGCCAGCGGCCGGCTCTTGAACTCCGGGTGAAACTGGCACCCGACGAAGAACGGGTGCTCCCGGAGCTCCACCATCTCGACGAGGCGTTTGTCCGGCGACATGCCGCTCAGAACGAGGCCCGCCTTGGCGAGCGGCTCGCGGAAGTCGTTTGCGAATTCGTACCGGTGCCGGTGCCGCTCGCTGATCTCCGTCGCGCCGTACGCTTCGGCGGCGACGGAACCCGGGGTCAGCAGGCACGGGTACGCGCCGAGGCGCATCGTGGCGCCCTTGTTCCGAACGCCGCGCTGGTCGGGCATCAGGTCGATCACGGCGCTCGCGGTATCCTTGTCGAACTCGCTCGAGTTCGCGTTCGCGATCCCGGCGACGTTGCGCGCAAACTCGACCACCGCGAGCTGCATCCCGAGGCAAATGCCGAAGTACGGCACGCGATTGGTCCGCGCGTAACCGATGGCCGCGATCATCCCTTCCGTGCCGCGATCGCCGAATCCCCCCGGAACGAGCACCGCATCGAGGCCGGCGAGTAGCCCGTCCGGCCCCTGCTGCTCGACTTGCTCGGAGTTGATGTACTCGAGGTCCACGCCGCAGTCGTTGTGCAGGCCGCCGTGGATGAGCGCCTCGTGGAGCGACTTGTACGCGTCCCGCAGGTGCACGTACTTGCCCACGATCCCGATACGCACGCGCCCCCGGGACGGGTTGCTGAACCGCGACACGACGCGCTGCCACGTCGACAGGTCCGGTGCGCGGCTCCAGATGTTCAAGCGCTCGGCGACGAGCTCGTCGAGGCCCTCCGCGTTGAAGAGCAGGGGAACCTGGTAGATGCAATCGACGTCGATCGCGCTGATGACCGCTTCGACCGCCACGTTCGAAAAGAGGGCGAGCTTCTCTTTGACCGCGCGCGAGAGCGCCATCTGCGATCGGCACAAGAGCACGTCCGGCTGAATGCCGATCTCGCGCATCTCTTTGACGGAGTGCTGCGTCGGCTTCGTCTTGAGCTCCCCTGCCGTCGGGATGTACGGAACGAGCGTGACGTGGATGTTCAGCGCGTTCTGCGGCCCGGCTTCGATCTTCATCTGCCGCACCGCCTCGAGGAACGGCAGCGATTCGATGTCGCCCGCGGTGCCGCCGATCTCGACGATCGCGACGTCGACCGACTCGGTCGCGTCGCGCACGCGCGCCTTGATCTCGTCGGTGATGTGCGGAATCACCTGCACGGTCGCGCCGAGGTACTCGCCCCGCCGCTCTTTCGAGATGACGCTCTCGTAGATGCGCCCCGTCGTGAAGTTGTTCTGGCGCGTCATCCGCGCCGTCGAGAACCGCTCGTAATGGCCGAGGTCGAGGTCCGTCTCCGCCCCGTCGTCGGTCACGAAGACTTCCCCGTGCTGGTAGGGGCTCATCGTTCCGGGGTCGACGTTGATGTACGGATCGAGCTTGAGGTGCGTGACGCGCAGGCCGCGTGCCTCGAGCAGCGCTCCTACCGACGCGCTGGCGAGCCCTTTGCCGATCGCGGAGACGACTCCGCCGGTGACGAAAACATACTTGGTGGGTTTGCGGCTCATTGCGGGTCCCCTCCGTAAGTACGAACGCCGCGATTAGCACAGTCGAACGACTGGGGCGAGGCTCACGCCACAGTAACGTTCGCGACGCTCGCCCGCACTCAAGGAATCGACGCGAGCCCGAGCCAGCGGCCCTCTGCGCTCGGCACGAAAGCGCGCGCCCGTTCGCTCACGACCGCGACCTGGTCTTCGTACCAGAGCGGCACGAGATGGAGCTCTTGGCGCTCGCGCGCCTCGACGCGCGCGTAAATCGCGCGCCGCGCCGCGGGGTCGCTCACGCGATCGCCCTCGTCGAGCGCTTCGTCGAGGACGGCGTCGTGCACGCGGCCGCGGTTGGCCCCCGCGGGCGGCACGAAGGCGCTGTGGAGAAAATGGCGCAAAACATTCGGCTCGGTCATTTCGGGCAGCTGAAGGATCGCGAGATCGAAGTTTCCGGCCGTGAGGCGCGCGAGGAGCGTCCCGAGCTCGAGCGGAACCACCGTCACGTCGAGGCCGGTCTCACCGAGCTCCTGCGCGATCGTGCGGGCGACGTCGCCGCGCAGCCGCTCCGTCGACGTCAAAAGTGTCAGGTGCGCGCCGGCGATTTTGTTCACGCCGAGGGCGTGAGTGACGTTCGCCGTGTTGGCCGCGTCGGTCTCCGCACCGGCCCAGAGAGCGCGTGCCGCGGCTGGATCGAACGAAAAAGGCGCGGTGTTCAGGTCCGCGGCGTCCGCGGGGTCCGCGGCGTCCGCGGCGTCTGCCGCGCGCGCCCCGTGCAGCCAGAGCGACGGCGCGATGAGGCCCGTCGCGGGGTGGGCGTGGCCGTCGAAGAGCGTGGAGCAAAGCATCGCGCGGTCGATCGACAGCGAGATCGCGCGGCGGACGGCCGCGTCCCCGAGCGCGGCCCGCGCCTCGTCGATCACCATGTACGTGAGGTTCGCGCCGGGCCTCGACCGGACCGAGAGGCCATGCACGCCGTCGAGCGCCGGAAGGAGCATCGGCGAAACGAGGTTCAATGCGACGTCCGCGCGGGCGGATTCGAGACGCAGCGCGCGCGTATTCTCGTCGTGCACGGTGCGCAGCACGACGCCGCGAGCCGGTTTGGGCAGCACGCCGTCCGCGGCCGGCTCGAGCTGCACTTCTCCTCGCGCGGAGCGCGCCACGGCGTACGGTCCGAGCCCGTCGAGCGAGCCGTCGGGCGCAGGCGGCGATGCCGCCTGGTCTGCGCGCAAGATGGGCACTTCGAGGTCCGTGAGCAGCGTCGCGTGCGCGCGCGCGAGCCGAAAGATCACGGTGTGGGGGCCGTCCGCTTGCGCGTCGGCGAGCGCCTCGAAGATCCCCGCTTGCCGCGAACCCACCTTCGGCGACCGAATCGCGCGCAGCGTCGCGACCACGTCGTCCGCCGTGAGCGGCGCGCCCGAGTGAAATCGCACGTCCTCACGAAGCTCGACACGCAGAGTCAGCGGATCGATCCAGCGCCATCCGCTCGCCGCGTACGGCTTGGGCTCCAGCGTGTCGGGGTCGAGGCGCACGAGCCCCGCGTGCACGAGGCGCGTCGTACGCAGACCCACCGCGTCCGTCGCGTAGCGCGGATCGAGCGTCTCCGGGTCGTTCGCCACCATCATCTCGATGGGCGCCTCCGCCGCCGGACCCGCGCGCCGCGCGCCGTTCTCGCCCGGCGCGCATCGGACGAACTGCAGGAGAGACGCGCAGGCCACCGCGGCGCTCGTGGAAAAAATCGTGCGGCGCAGGATGCCCATTCCTCGCCGCATCCGCGCTTTCCACGCCGCTCGCCGCGGTCTATGAAGCGGGTAGCCGCGCCTCTGGAGACCCTCCGCCATCTTCTCCCTACGCATGCGTCACCGACGACTTCGCCCGTTCGCGCCGGTCCCGATGCTTGCGGCGGCCGCCGTGCTCGCCGCCGTTTTCGCGGCTTCACCCGAGGTGCGGTCCGAGCGCACGCCGATTCCGGACGCCGATGCGGCGGCGCCTGCCGCGGTGGTCGCTCCGTCGGAGATCCAGAACGCGGCGCGCGCGATCGCGTCGTCCCACGCGCTCGAAGGCGCCGCGATCGGCATCGCGGTGGTCGACGTCGATTCGGGTCGGTTGCTCGCCGCGGTCAATGAGCACCTCGCGCTCAATCCTGCGTCCAACGCCAAGCTATACACGGCCGGCGCCGCGCTTGCGATCCTCCACGGCGAGCATCGTTTCGAGACGACGCTGTCCGGCAAGATCGAAGGCGGCGAAGTCAAAGGGCCGATCGTGCTTCGGGGTTACGGCGATCCTTCGCTGACGACCGCGGACCTCTGGGCCATGGTCGAGGAGCTGAAGGCGTACGGCGTCCGCCGCGTCACGGGCGACGTCCTCGTGGACCAGCGCTTCTTCGACGAAGAGACCACGCCCCCCGCCTTCGAGCAGCAGCCGAACGAATGGGCGAGCTTCCGCGCCCCCGTGAGCGCGCTCGCGCTCGACGAGAATTGCATCACGATGACGATCCGCCCGGCGGGCGAAGGGGGCGGGGCGCATGTCGACTTCGATCCGCCGGGGTTCGTCGACGTCGACGGCACGGTGAAAACGGCCGAGTCGGGCGCCGCCGACAACGTGGAGCTCGTGCTCTCGGGCGCCGGACCCCGCATGACGGCGCACATCGCGGGCGCGATCGGGTCGGACTCGCGCCTGGTCCGCTACACGCGGCGCGCGGAGGACCCGCGCCTTCTCGGCGGGTACGCGCTGAAGGCGCTTCTCGAGGAGGCCGACGTGAAAGTGGCCGGCGAGGTGAAGCTCGGCGCGGGCGGAGCCCACGTACTCGCGAAGCACCAGTCGGCGCCGCTGTCGTCGCTGCTCTACAGCCTCGGCAAGCAGAGCGACAATTTCTACGCCGAGATGATCTTCAAGAGCCTCGGCGGCGAGGGGAAAGGTCGGCCGGCGAAGAGCGCCGAAGGGGCGGAGCTCCTGTCACAGTGGCTCGCGCGGATCGGGGCGAACGACAAGGGCGTCGCCTTCAAGAATGGGTCGGGCCTCTTCGACGCCGATCGCGTGACGGCGTATGGCACCACGCAGCTCCTGCGGTGGGCGTGGCGCGACCCTGAAGTGCAGCCCGAGTACGTGGCGCAGCTCTCGGTCGGCGGCGTGGACGGGACGCTCCACAAGCGCTTCCGTGAGTCGAACGCCCGCCGGCGCGTGCGCGCCAAGACGGGCACTCTGGAGGACACCATCGCGCTGAGCGGGTACCTCCTACGGAGCGACGGGCATGGGCCGCTCGCGTTCTCGCTGTTCTTCAACGGCGTCGCGGGCAAGCAGGACGTCGCGCGCCGCGCGGCCGATCGGTTCGTCGAGGCGCTGGCGCGCGAGTACTGACGTGCCTAGTCGCGCATGTGCTTGCGGATCTTGCCGAGGGCTTGCTCTTGCAGCTGGCGAATGCGCTCGCGCGACAGGTTGTACTTGTCGCCGATCTCCTTGAGGGTCAGCTCGTCTTCGTCGTCGAGACCGAAGCGCCACCGGATGATGCGCGACTCGATGGGCGTGAGCGTCGTGAGCAGGCGGCGCACTTCCGCCGTCCACTTGTGCGTCGCGAGCGACTCGTACGGAGAGAGCGAGCTCTCGTCCTGCAGAAAGTCGATGAACTTGCGCCCGTCTTCGTCGCCCACCGGCCGATCCAGCGAGAACGGCGTCTCGGCCCACGACCCCTTCACCTTGTCGAGCTTGTCCTGCGGGATCCCGGTTTCGTGCTCGAGCTCACCCAGCGTCGGATCGCGCCCTGTCCGCGCGAGCACGGCTTGCGTGGCGCGCTGGATCCGGTTGTGCGTGTCGAGCATGTGCACGGGGATGCGCACGGCGCGGCCCTTGTCGGCCAGCGCGCGGCTGATCGCATGGCGAATCCACCACGAGGCGTACGTCGAAAAGCGGTAGCCGCGCGTGTGGTCGAAGCGCTCGACCGCCTTCATGAGGCCGATGTTGCCCTCCTGAATCAGGTCGATGAGGGGCAGCCGGCCGCGGTTGTAGCGGCGTGCGATCGACACGACGAGGCGCAGGTTCGCCTTCACGAACTTGTTCTTCACCTGCCGCGATCGCACCGCGGCCTCCGCGATCTTCTCCAGGAAGCGCGTGTACGTCGGCGACGGAACGAGATGCGTGCCGGTCTTCGCCGGCTCGCCCGCGTCGGTCGGGTCGAGGACGGCCTCCTGCTCCTTCTCGTCCGGCTCCTGCCCAAGCTTGCGCACTGCCTCCTCGGAGTGCGCGATCCAGAGCCGGTCGCTGTCGGCGAGGCGGATCGCCTTGGCGAGCGCCGCGCAGGTGCTCCGGTACTTCTTCTCCTGGCTCGGCGTGAGCTTCTTGGTGCCTTTCACCGTGCCGGCGAGGATCTTCCGGAGCTCGGCGAGCTCGGGCAGCTCGATCGCCTCCTCGCCCGTCGGCAAATCCTTCTCGAGCGAATCGAGCGCGCTTTCGGCCGCCGGATGGAAGGCCAGGATGGCGCACCAGTGTTCGATCTCCGCGTTCTCGACTTCGATCGCCGTGTGGAGCTCCTCTTCGGGCCCCATGACCGGATGCGTGGCCATCTCGCGGAAATAACGGGCGAGCATCGAGTCGCCGCCGCCTTGTTCGATCTCGCGATCGCTCGGCTCCTTGCGCGCGACGAGCACGTCCCCGCCGCCGCCTTCGCCGGGCGGCGGTTCGAGGGAAAACTCCTCGTCCGCGAGATCGAGATCCGGCGACGACGCCGGGCCGAGCGAGGGCGTCTCGCTCTCGAATTCCTCGTCGACCGGAGCGTCGAGCGACGCCGGCGCTTCGCTGGGCGTATGCGACCCGTGGCGGCCCGCGGCTTTTCCGGAAGCGCCCCGGCCGACGGGACGGACCAGCGGCCGAAGCCGTGTTTCTCGCGATTCAACGCTCGACTCCCCGGTCCGGCGTTCGTTGAGGCGGATGGCCGCTGCGCTACCCTTACTCTTGGTCATGACCGTGGCTCCCTCGCCCTCGGGCGGGTGAACGGATGGGGACGAAGTCTTGGATGACGGGGTGATGCCGTGCGTTCGAGACGGCTCGCTCGCCGAGCGCGGCGTCCGCCGCTTCGAGGGCGACGCGGCCACGCTCTTCTTGGGGCGCGAAGCCAGATTCGCTTGGCGCCCTTGATGAGAACGAACGGCTCCACGTGGCGTTGCATGAGCCACGACGTCGACGCTTGCAGCCGGTCGGTCTCGCGCCGGGTCCGCCACCGCCGCCCAAATCTCGGCCCGAGCGCTGCGAGAGCGGCTCGACGGACCCGAGCGGGGGCGAGTTCGCAAAAATTGCGGGGCGGGCTTCGGCATCGACGATTCGGAATCCTCTGAAAAGATGGTCGGTCTAGAGTGCGTCCGTCACCAACTCACGCTGTACATGCATGGGATGATTGGCAGGCAACCGGCATTCCCCCCGTTCGTCGGCATTTCCGGGTAGCTCGCGACGCGACCATCCATGTCGAGTACTTCGGTCCTTTTGCGGTACTATCTTAAGGAGTTACGGCGCTCATTTCATGGTGCCTTCCACGCCGTAGCTTTCGTCCTTGCGACGGGGATGCACGCTCTCGGCCACGCGCTCATGGCGCTCGTGGCGAGCGCTCTGGCGCTTTCGGTCGCTACGACATGGGCGCCTCCTGGGCAGAGCCGCGCGCCCTTCTTGGCCCTGCTTCCGGGTCCCGTTTCGGGCGCGAATGGCGCGTTCTTGTTCGCCCTCGCCGGTCTCGTCGTCGTCCTGCTCAAGGGGGTCGCGGGCGTTTACGCCACCTACGTTCAGGTACGCACGGCGGGGCGGATTGGATGCACTCTCCGGCTCGACCTTCTCGACGCGCTTTTGTGCCTTCACCGGGTGCCACCACCGCGACAAATGGATCAGAGCGCCCCGCCGAATTTCCTCCCCGGCTCGCCCGCCGCCGCCGTGGCGCTCACCGATCTCGTGAAGGACATCGAGGCGGGCCTCTCGCGCGGCCTGCTTGCCGGTCTTCGCGCCGTCGCGCAGCTCGTGCCCATTGCGCTGCTGCTCGTCGTGCTTTCGCCGCGCATGGCGGGAGCCGCGGCGCTCGTTCTCGGCGGGTTCGGATGGGCCCTCGGCCGAACGCGCTCCTGGTATCGCCGGGCGAGCGCACAGATTGCGCGGGAGCAGGCGAGCCTCCACGAAGCCGCCGACGAGGCCGTACGCCACGCAGAGTTGTGGGTGACGTTCGGTGCCGAGACCAAAGTGCGTGCGAACGTACGGCGTTTGGGGGACACGCTGGCGCGCGGGTCGGCGTGGCTCGAGGCTCGCGCCGCCACGATGAGCGCTACCAACGAAACGCTTGCGGCACTCGCGCTCGTGCTCGCCGTAGGTGCGGGACGAGCGGGCCTCCTTGGCGAACGCGCGGCGGGCGGGGTGCTCCTCGGGTTTGCGGTGGCGTTTTTTCTCGCGTACCGGCCTCTCCGCGAACTCTCGGACGCGCGCCTTGCGATGACGCGCGCCGAAGCCTCGTACGGCGAGCTCATTTCCGTCATCGAAAGGGCGCGTGTTCTGACCGTCCCGCCCGAGATGGACAAGCGCAGCGATCGTCCGTTCGCGCCGGCCGCGCTCGAAATACGCGACTTGCGGCTCGCGCGGGGAAGAGCGGGCCCGATCTCGATGCGCGTGGAGCGCGGCGCCGTCGCCGTCGTCATGGGTTCGACGGCCATAGGCAAAACGACGCTTCTGCGAACGCTGCTCGGGCTCGAGAGGCCCGTGTCGGGCGACGTGCTCTTCGGGGGCATCTCGCTCGGGGACGCGCCGGCGGGCCCGGGATCGCGCCCATTCGTGTGGGTGCCGCAAGAGGCGCCGGTGCTGGCCGACACGCTGACTGCGAATGTGGTGCTGGGGGCGCCCTCCGCCGACGCGCGCGACGCCCTCGAGCTGCTCGGGGCGACGAGCCTCGCGTTGCAGGGCGAGGCTCGGGTCGGTGCCGGCGGTCGGGCGCTCTCGGGAGGTGAACGGCAATGGGTGGCGCTGGCCCGCGCCATCGCGACGCACCAGCCGGTGCTTCTGCTCGACGAGCCGACGAGCGGCCTCGATGCCGACGCGCAACAGACGGTGCTTGCGGCCATCGCGCGGCTCCGGGGGCGGCGAACCGTCATCCTGGTGACCCATCGTCTCGAGCCGCTGGCCATTGCCGACGTGGTCGTCCGCCTCGAAGACGGCGGCGCGATCGAGCGCGCCGCGTGAAGTTCGCGTGCGTCGCGTCCCTTGCGGCGCTCCTCGTCGCCGCCGCAGGCTGCGGAGCCGCGCCGCAGACGGGCCCGCAGGCCGCTCCGGCGGCGTCGCCTCTTTCTTCCGCGCGCGCGGTCGCCCCCCCGCCGGCGTCGCATACGCTCGAGTTGCCTCCGCTGCCGCCGTCTCCCCCCGCCCATGCCGCGTGCCCCGTCGAGATGGTCGCGGTCGCGGATTTCTGCATCGACCGCTACGAGGCTCCGAACGTGCAGGGCGCGATGCCGCTCGCGATGCAAACCGCTGTGGACGGCGAGACGTGGTGCGCGAGTCGGGGCAAGCACCTTTGCGCGGAGGAAGCGTGGGTCCGCGCGTGCGAGGGGCCGCACGGACGGCGGTATCCTTACGGCGACGCGTACGTCGCGTCCGCCTGCAACGCCGACAAGCCGTGGCGCAAGGTGCAGTGGAACCGGCTCGCTCGCTGGCCGGGCGAAGAGGCCGCGGAGGAGGCCGCGCGCCTCTACCAAGGCGACCCGAGCGGAGCCCACGCGGCATGCGTCTCGGAGGAGGGCGTGTTCGACCTCGTCGGCAACGTCGCGGAATGGGTTCGCCGGGGCGACGCGGCCCCGCACCCCGGTTACGATCACGTACTCAAAGGATGCTACTGGGCGGGCTGCTACCACCAGCCCGAGCCCGATTGCGAGTTCCGCAATCGCGCGCATCCGAGCTCATTTCGCACCTACGAAGCCGGCTTTCGGTGTTGCCTCGAGCCGCCCGCGCGTTGACTCGAGCGCGCTCGAACTCCTAGGCTCTCCTCCGTCGGCGTTCGGACCGCTCTCCCGAGGCGAGCTCCGCGACGCTCCGGCGGGCGCATGCGGTCCATCCGCTCGCGTCGGTGCAGACCGAGTACTCGCTCTGGACGCGCGATCTGGAGGACGACGCGCTCACGACCTGCAAAGACGCGAAGATCTGCGACACGACGACGCAGACCTGCGTTCGATCGCGTCGGAGGAAGCCGCGCTAACTCACCCAGCGCGAGACGAGGCTCGTGGCCCGAGGGAGTTGGTCATCGCGCACACCGCTGGTGTACACGACGAACGAGGCGCGGTCGCCGAAGGCAACCCGTATCAAACGCAGGAACTCTTCGGCGCGCGACACGGCGACGTGCGTGCGCCATTCGCTATGCCAATGGTCCGGCTCGAGCGCCGAACGAAGCGCGAGCTCCGCGTAGCCCCAGCCGATGAATTGCCGTATCGCGCGCAGAATCCGCGCCCGCCCTTTTGTGGTCAGCGTGACCGTCCGCTTGCGCGTATCGTTGGTAACGACGTCGCGTTCGACGTAGCCCATTTCCTCGAGCCGCTTGAGCATCCGGCTCACGACCGACGGGCAGACTCCGAGCGTGCGCCAGAGCGCACCCTGTTGCGTCGGATATCGCCCCCTCTTGTGGATCACATAGAGCATGTCCATGCGAGCGGCGGTGAGGCCCATTTTTCGAAGCATCCGTCGTGTGAGCCCCAGCGTGGCGTAGTACGCGCGCTTCAAACCGAAAAACACGGGGTGCATTCCGAGCCTGAAGAACACATCGCGTGCCAACGCGAGGGAGCGCCTCGCGAAATCCGTGGCCGCTGCCGGCGATCCCCTCGAACCCGCGCGGAAATGGCCGAACTATAGGCCTTTCATTGCCAGGGCAATGGAAGGCCTATAGCCGGGATATCCGGCCGGGGGCTCTCCCCGCGGCGCCGGTTTGCGTGTCGCGGGCCGGCCGCGAGTGTCCTCTGGACAGGCCGTGACTTGTTGGCCGCGCGGCGCCGCGTCCGACCGACGCGCGGAAAAGCCGCTAAAGCATCTCCACGAAGCGATCGATCATCGCGTTGACCTGATCGGGGACCTCGAGGTGATTGAAGTGGCCGGCGCCCACGGTGACGCCGAGGCTGAAGCCCGCGCGCACCGCGAGCGGCGTGAAATGGCGCAGCTCATCGCCGCCCGAATGAACGACGAGCAGCGGAGTGCGTGCGCGGGCGAGGGCGCCTTCGGGATCGCAGCCGGCCATCGCTTCCCACGCCGCGGCGGCGATCGGCGCGGGGGTGGCAGCGACGGTCGCCTCCAGCTCCGGCCGAAAGGCGCGATCGGTTGGGAGCATGAGCCGCTCGGCGAAGGCTTTTCGCCACACGCCGTTTTCGTCCCCCTCGATCGCGACGACGGAGCGTCGCGCCCACGCCCGGACCGCAGGATCGAAAAGCAGCGGCGGGTTGATGAGCACCGCGGCGCGGACTCCCTCGCGCGCCGCGCAAGCCAGAGCCACGAGGCCGCCGAGGCTGTGCCCGACGATTACTGGGCGCGACAACGCGGCGTCGCGGGCGGCGGCGAGCGCATCGTCCGCCAGAGTGTCGATGCCGTAGGCGCCGGGGGTGACGGGAGGCTTTGCGCTCTCGCCGTGTCCGCGAAGGTCCAACGACAGAGTCCGGTGCCGGCGCGAGAAGAACTCCGCCTGGGGCGCGAACGCCGAGCGGTTGCAGCACCAACCGTGCAGGAAGACGAGCGCCGGGTCGCCCTCGCCGGCCATGGCATAAGCGAGGCGAACGCCGTCGTCTGTCGTGAACTCGCGGGCATGGTCGGTCATCCGTCGGACCCCGAAGGGAGCAAGAACATCACGCTCCGGCCCATGCCGATGCGGACCTGGCGCGCGCGAAGAAGCTCGCCGTCGACGATGTACGTAGTCTCGTTGCTCGTGAAGGCGAGGGTGGCCTGGGTCGCGAGCACGTCGATGTGAGGCTCGCCCCGGAGCGGACGGCCCATGAGCACGCGCGGCATCTGCGGACCGAGCTTGCCCGCGGGCAGCCCGCTCGCGACGAGATGAAACCGGCCCACGTCTTCGCGCGCGCGGTA
>Ga0210391_10003743_pt1 | contig 12821 bp, 11 predicted proteins | sample IncBWC12OmetaG_FD_160573 | JGI IMG/M metagenome (GOLD analysis project Ga0210391, IMG submission 160573) | Forest soil microbial communities from Barre Woods Harvard Forest LTER site, Petersham, Massachusetts, United States - Inc-BW-C-12-O ... | reverse complement strand
GACAAGCGCCCTTCGAGGCGAAGCGTGTCGCGCGCGCCGAGGCCCACGGGCTTGCAGCCAACGTCCTTGCCTGCGGCGAGGATCGCGCGCCAGAGGACGGGCGCGTCGTCCCAGCGAGAAAAAATCTCCACCCCGTCTTCGCCGGTATAACCGGTGCGCGCGACCGTCACGGGAAGGCCGGCGAGCGTCGCCGGACGAAAATGGAAGCTCATGAGCGAGGCGAGGCTCGCGCCGTCGCCGTCGAGGCGGCGGAGAATGTCGAAGGCGCGGGGGCCCTGGAGCGCGATGAGCGCGGTGCGGTCGCTCGCGTCTTCGAAGTCGCAGTGGCGCTCCGCCGCTTTGGCGAAGTGCGCACTCATCTTGTCGCGGTTCGCGCTGTTGCAGACGATGAGCCACGCGTCTTCGCGCTCGCGGTAGACGATGAGGTCATCGAGGATCGTGCCGCCTTCGTTGCAGGCGCACGTGTACAGGGCCTTGCCGTCGGTGAGCTTCTTCGTGTCGTTCGTGACGAGGTAATCCACGACCGCCGCGGAGTGCGGGCCCGCGAGACGGAGCTCGCCCATGTGGCTCACGTCGAAGACGCCGGCCGAGGTCCGTACGGCCTGGTGTTCGTCGACGATGCCCGTGTACTGCACGGGCATTTCCCATCCGGCATACGGTACGAGCCGGGCGTGCAGGGCGGCGTGCTCGGGATACAGCGAAGTGCGGCGAAGTGCAGGGGAGCTCACGGACGAAGGAGCCTACTACACGGGCGGTCGCGACACAGCGACAAGCGTTACCGCAGCAGATACTGGATCGTCGTCTCGAGCGTTCTCGGGTCATCCGACCAGTCTCCATAAACTTCGAGACTGTGCGCGCCGATCGCCCGTTCATTCGCGGCGCACCAGGCATGAAGCGCAGCGTGGGCGGTCGGGAGCTCGCGATACGGGCCTCTGTGCACCAACACCGCCGCGTCGCCCGCCGGCGTCTCGACGCAATGAACTTCGCCTTCCGGCTCGAAGCGCCGCGTCACCTCCACTCCGAAGTCGATCGGCATCCCTGCCTCGGGCCGCCCGACGTGATGATAGAGGAAGACGTTGTGGCCGCCGGCCCGCAGGCCCTTGTGCCTTGCAAGAAACGCCCAGACCCGGTCGAGCGCGGGTTTGAAGACAATGGGAACCTCGCGCGGCGCGGCCGTTCGGCGAACGGCGGCGAGCAAGCGCGGCCCGACGTGCTCAATCGTCACGCTGGCGTCCATGGGCCGCAGGGTATTCCTTCACCTGCAGCCCGTCGATCGAAGCACGACTCGCCGGGGCTTTCGTGGGCACCGCCGTCCGCGCGGCGCTCGTTTGGCGTGGCCGGACGGACCCGCCAGTGTCGGATTCCCGCCCGGTCGCGACGTGTGGAGGTGCGGGGGGAGCCGCTTGATGGCGACCGTCCGGCTGAATCCCCCCGGTCGTACGCACTTGCCCAGGTAGACCGTCGCCATCCCACCGGCGGCGATCGGAGCGACGGCCAGGTGGTGATCCATCCGAAATGCAGACGCCGCCACGTACCGTGTGCTTTGCGTGCTGGTCTGCCAAATACGAGAGTGTCACTAAAAGGCAGTTCGTCCATTCATCAAAAAAGGCCGCCCTCTCGCGTGCGGCGCAGAAGGACGCAGGCCGTCGACCGGCGATAGCGCCGGCGCAAGTCGGCGGCCGGAGGCTTCTGCCGACAGCGTCGACGGCTCTCGACCGCTCTCGGTCGTCGCCCGCCGTCTGCGCGTTTTCGTACCCCGGTGCCGACTGCCGAACTCTTCTAGCTCGCCTAGTTCGCCTAGTTCGCCTGCCCAGTGCAGTCGGCCTCGTTGGCCGAATCGGATGGCGTCGCTACGGCGTTCTGGACGCGCCCGGCCATCATGCCCGACAATGATGGATGCGAACGATGCGGGGGAGGTCGCCGAGATGCTCGAATCGATGACGAAGGGGAAGCTCACGGCGGGCGAATACGAGGCGAGCGAAAACATCCTGCATCTCCGGTATCCGCGCCGGGTCGAGCTCGCGAGCGACGAGGCGGTGCAAGCCTTCTTCGACGAGGTGATTGAAGACTGGATAAGGCCGTGTCCGAATCGGCCCTATCTTCTCGTCAATTTTGCAAATTTGCATATTCGCCCGAATATGGCGGAAGCCTACGCGAAGAACCTCGGCCGATTTCAAGGGATGCTGCTCGGGACGTACCGCTACGGCGTTCCCGCCAGCTTCACCGGCGTTGCGGTGGCTCTCGGCAACTTGAAGCTGGCCTCTCCTGCCAACATCTTCGCCGACGAGCGGACCGCGCGAGAGGCCATTCGCGTCGCCAAGGAACGGGCGAGCCGCCGGCGAAAGAGTGGCTGAACCCGCCCCCAATCCATAGAGGTCACGAATCGGCGTTTTTGCGGTCGTCCCCGGTCGCCGGCGCGATCGTTCACGGGAGCATGATGCGGCCGGGCGCGCCGTTGTCTCCCTGCTCGGTGTGGCAGCTGTTGCAGTCCCCGATCGAGAGGGGCGTGGCCATGGCGCGGGTCGCGCCGTTGTATACGACCTCGACTTGAACGGGCGGGGTGAGCGCCGATCCGTTCGTGTAGAAGTTGCCCACGTTGTTGATCGAAATCGAGGTGACGGCGCCCGTCGCGTCCGTGACTCGGACGGTGGCGTTCGAGACGTTCACTCCGTCGCAGTCGTTGGGCTCGTGGGCCGTGGGATAGACGGTCCCCGCCAAGAAGGTGTTGTGGCAAGCCACGCAAGCGTTGCCCGGCTCCATCGTGGGCCCGAAGGTGGCGGGCGCCATCATGTTGCTGGTGCATACCGGCGTGTAGGTCGTCGAAGCGTCTGCCCCCGCGGTTCCGCTGGCCCCGCTGGAGGTGCCGCTCTGGCTGCCCGCGCTGCCGCTCGAGGACCCGCTCGTGCCGGCGGCGCCGCTGGACCCCGTGGAGCCGCTGCTGCCGGAAGCTCCGGTCGTGTTGCAAGATGCCTGCGGCATTCCCGCGCTCACCCAACTCGCGAACGCCGCCGCGGCGGAGGCCGAAGGCGCGGGGTTCCCGACGGGCGGCATTGGCGAGACGCTCGATTGCATGCGGGTCACGCATAAGGCGCCGACCGTCTCGCTCGGGTTGGACACCGCCGGGGCGATGAGATTCGCATACGTCACGAGGGGCATCAGGGCGCCATTGACGGGCGGCGCCGAATGGCACGACGTGCATGCGGCGGCGAGCATCGACGAAACGTCGGCCGGTAGCCCGCAGCCGCTCGCGGCGGCGTCTCCGCTGCCGACGAAGGTCACGCTCGCATCGGCAACGCCTTTTGCGCCGGCGGCGCTCCCGCTGCCCGAGCCGGCCGCGGATCCACTGCCGGAGCTCGCCGCGGATCCGTTGGAGCCGGCCGCGGATCCGCTGCCGGAGCTCCCGGTCGAACCCGCCGTCGATGTTGCGCCGGAACCGCCCTTTGCGGTGGTGGCGCTGCCGGCCCCGCTCGCCGCGCCGTCACCGCTCGTTGCGGTGCCCATCATGAGGGCATCGCCGTTGGAGCACCCGGCGATGGCCGCTACGGTCAATGCGGTAATGAGAGAAGCTTTCACTGCGATCACGATTGCCCGAACGGCACCGAGCGAGAGAGTCCGGACTATACTCCATCCCTGCCTCGGTGATCCGTCGCGCGCTGGATTCGATGCTGGCGAGAATCTCCCAGTGCGACGCGAACCCGGGGCGTTCCACCGAAAGCCGCTACAGCGGCGCCGGCTGCCGCACGTGTTTCTCGCGCCACCGGCTCGGAGTCGCGCCTTCCCACGTGACGAACGCGCGGCTGAACGAATTGAGCTGCTCGAAGCCGAGGAGGAATGCGATTTCGCCGGCGTCGAGATCCGTGTTGCCGAGGAGCCTTCGCGAAGCTTCGCGGCGCACGTCGTCGAGGATCATCTGGTAGCTCGTCCCGAGCTCGCCGAGGCGGCGCTGCAGGGTCCGCGCGCTCATCGACATCGCGCGCGAGACCGTCTCCACGCTGTGGTGCTCGCCGGTCATGCGCTGGCGCAAGAGCGCGCGCACGTCCTCGGCAATCGAGCGTGACGTGCTCTCGGCGAGCGCCGATTCGAGCGACGGGACCAGCATCGCGACGACGTCGGCATTGCGCGTCACGAAGGGCCGTGCGAGGAGCTTCGCGTCGAGCACGAGTTGGTCGACGGGCGCATCGAACCGGACCGGGCAGCCAAAGGCTCGCTTCAAGGCCCCTTCGTTGCTGCGCCGGCGTGCGAGCTCGACGCGCAGCGGTGTCACCGGCGCACCGATGCCCTGGGCCGCGAGCGTCGCGAGCGAGGCAAACGTCGTGTCCACGAGCATCAGCGGTAGCGCGTCCTCGACGTGCACCCACTGAAAGCGAATGCGCGCCTCGCCCTTCGATGTGGCGACGCTGATCTGCTCGCCGCAGACGACGCGCTTGTACCGAGCGAACTTCGCGAGCGCGTCGCCGAGGTTCTCCGAGTGGATCGCCGCGAGCGAGGCAACGTCGAGCTGGTGCGGCGAGGCGCGCGTCCCGATGCGAAGGCCGAGGTCCGCGCTGCCGCCCATCGCTTCGAGCGAGCGCCAGAATGCGAAGAACTCCGCAACGGAGACTTTCGCGCGCACCCCCTCGAAGCGTGAACGAAGGATCCCCGCGTGCGAAAGGACCCGGTCGACGTCGACCCCGAGCGACGCGAGTCGGTCCAACACGACGGTGGGGAAGGGGACGAACTCGGACACGGCGGAGATTCCTACGGGGCCAGCATACCGCTCACCGCGAGCGGGGCCGCGGGCCCGTGGCCGCGGGCTGCTGGCTCGAGAGGAATTGCGCGACGGGCGTCTCGGCGAACGGCACGACGCCGTCCGTGTCGGTCGAGACGCTCACCGTTCGCCACGCCGCGTCTTCTTCCGCGCGTGCTTTGGCGAGGAGGCCCGCCATGAAGACGGCGTCGCTTCCGAGCAAGAGACGCAGCGGCGGCGCCGGTTCGTCTGCGATCGCGATCACCACCCCCGCCACCTTGGCGGGGTCGCCTTGCGCGGCGTGCGGATTGCCGCGCAGCCGCGCGGCGACGGCGCCGACCGTGGCCTGGTAGTCGGGCTGGATGGTGTCGATGCGCATCGACGAGCCGGACCAATCGGTGCGCATGCCGCCGGGCTCGAGGACCGTGACGCGGATGCCGAGCGGCGCGACTTCGCGCGCGAGGACCTCCGAGAAGCCGCCGACGGCCCATTTCGCAGACTGGTACGCCGCGATGCCCTGGGTCGCGGAGCGCCCGCCGATGGACGAGACCTGGATGATGTGGCCCGATCGCTGCGCGCGCAGGACGGGCAGGGCCGCGCGGGTGACGTTCACGACGCCGAAAAAGTTGGTTTCGATCTGCGCACGGAAGTCGTCTTCCGCGACGTCTTCGATCGAGTTCACGTTCGCGTAGCCGGCGTTGTTCACGACGACGTCGAGGCGCCCGAACGCGGTGCGCGCGGCTTCGACCGCGGCGCGTGCCTGGGCCGGTTGGGTGACGTCGAGCGCGACGGCGCGGACCGCAGATCCGTACCGGTCGACGAGAGATTGGAGATCCCGCGGGTTGCGGGCGGTCGCGACGAGGCGGTCGCCGGCGGCGAGAACGGCCTTCGCGATTTCGAGCCCGAGCCCTCGCGAGCTCCCCGTGACGAGCCAAACTTTGGACATGACGATAGTGCCTTTCCGGGAGCCGCATCTTCCTTCCGGCTCGCATTCCCAAGCATCGCCACCGCCCGGCTGCGGCGCTCACCCGATCGCGCCAACGGTTCTCCCGATCGCGCCAAACGGTTCATCCGATCGCGCCAACGCGGAGTTGGACGGGTGGCAGGCTCGCCCGCAACGGAAGGCACGTGGCGAGTGCGCGAGTGAAACGAGGGGCGACCGCCGGGGTCGCGGCGCTGGCCGCGGGTCGGCGCGCGCCTATTTCCGCGGCGGAGTTTTGAGGCTGATGGCGACGGCGTGGGCAACGATTCGGCGAACATCCTCCAGCGCGGCCCGGAGAGGCTCTGCGGTGACGGAATGGTGGACGTCGCCGGCCCCGGGGACGCTCTCATGCAGCAACCACAGGTCCGTGATCAGTTCGTTCAGTCGAACGAGTCGTGCGTAGGCGACCGATGCCGGTTCGTTTGCCATGGTGCGGCATGCTCGCTCCATCGCCAACCGCGTCAATCTTTCGCGGAACGTGCTGCCTCAAAAACCGGAAGGCCGAGAAGGCCAACGCGGGATCCTGACGCGTACCTTCGCTCCGGTATGCTTCAAGGACCGCATGAGAGAACGCCGTCCGAGCCAAACGGCCAGCATGGTCGCGCTCGTCCGCGCGCTGGCGAACGACGGGTTTACCACAGTGCCCGGCTTTCGCGATCCGCCCGTCGCGGCTCTCCTTTCACCCGGCTGGCGTTGCCTCTACCGCCGCATGAGCGCGCGCCTGCGGCAGGCACCGCCAGAGCGCGCGGCCCGTGCGATCGCGCGCTTCGACGCGCTCTCCGAGCGGGTCGCCATGCTCGACGTGGAGCTGACGGAAGCGATCGACGCAGGCGCTGAACAAGTCGTCATTCTCGGCGCAGGACTCGATACGCGCGCCTACCGGATGGAGGTGCTGCGCGGCTGTGCGGTGTTCGAAGTCGACCATCCGGCGACACAAGCCTTCAAACGGCGCAAGGCCGCCGCACTGCCCCCGTTCGCGCACTCGCTCGCCTACGTTCCCGTCGACTTCGAACGCGGCGGGATCGACCGCGCACTGGCGAGCGCCGGATTTCGATCCGAGCGCGCTTCCGTCTGGGTCTGGGAAGGCGTCGTGATGTACCTCACGCACGCGGCCCTCCGTGCATCGCTCCGAGAGATCGCGAAGTGCGCGGCCGCCGGCAGCCGCGTGCTCGTCAACTACCACTTGCCCACGATCGATTCGCAACTGCGCGAACAGCGAATCCGCACGCTGCTCCTTGCCGCGTGGGGCGAGCGACAGATCGGCCTTCGCACGACCGAGGCAATGCATACCGAGCTGAGAGACGCGGGCTTCGCCGTCCTCCGTGACACCGGCGCCGCCGCGTGGGCCACGCGCCTCGGCGCGAAGGCCCCTGTCGGCCATCCGGGCGACGTGGCGCGCCTCGTCGTTGCGAAGCGCTCGTAACCGCCTGAAATCGACAGTTCGCTTGGGAGGTCTACTACCTAGAAGCGGCGATAGGAGATCCCCATGAACAAGACAAGCGAAGGCCCTGGTTGCCCGATGAAACGAATGGGTCATGTGCCCCCTCGGTTCCAACAAGGACCGCTCACGACTGCGCTGCAGCTGGGCCCCCTCGCGTTCCTTGCGGGCAGCTGGAGAGGTCCTGGCTTCAACGCGATCTGGCGGCCGGACAACAGCGAAAGCCCGGAGAACAGCGCGACTCATCGCTTCCTCGAGCTCAATCTGACGCACGACAGCTTCGATTTCACCGTCATCCCGGGCGTGGTCCCGAACCGCGGTTTCAACGCGCAGGCGGACCTCAATCTGTACGGCCTGCATTACCTCCAGCGCGTCAGCGACGCCGATCCGGCCCCGTCTCCGATGGTCAGCCCCGCCGGATACTCGCAGACTGCGGGCCAGGCCCTGCACATCGAACCGGGGCTCATCATGAACGTGCCCGCGAGCCAGCAACCGGCGACCGGAGGCACCCTGGTAAACCAGCCCACCATCGTGCGCATGGCGAGTATCCCGCACGGGGTCACGGTGCTGATGCAGGGACCCAACCCGGGCACGACACCCACTCCGGGCAAACCGAACATTCCGCCCGTCACCCCGTTCACGGGGTATCCGGGGCTCTCGCCCCAGCCTTTCCCCGGCCCGTACACCGTTCCTGCGCAACCGGCTCCCGTCCCTCAAGGGCCCAACCCGCCGGCCGTCGGAATCCAGCCGATCACGACCGCCGGTGCCCAGCACGTCATCCCGGAGATCAACATCGGCCTCGACACGCTCGCGCCGAACTCGCAGAGCACGGGCCCCTTTCCGTCGAGCTTCCAGGGATTCATCGACGATCCCAATTCGGTGTTGCGGGACGCGATTGCCAACCAGGAGATCCTCGGCTTCCTCGCGATCAATCTCACGACGGACCTTCAATCGTCGAACGGCTTCCCGACGCTGGGCGCCGGTAGCTTGTACGAGACCGTCAGCAACATTCCGTTCCTGGGCGTTGCGAATCCGACGCCGCCAGCTCCGCTACCTTCCCAACCGGCGACGGCAGCCACCGCCGCGAACCCCGTTCCCAACGCCTTCGTCTACTCGGCAAGCGTGACGTTCTGGATCGAGTGGGTGCTCGATCCCGGAGCGCCCCCCGTTCCTCTGAATCAAGGCGGTCCGCCGCCGCCGCAAATTACCCAGCTCGAGCCGTTCTGGGGGCGGTCGACGCACCTGCAGCTCCAGTACTCCCAGGTCGTCATGCTGATGTTCAACAACATCCTCTGGCCGCACGTCACGGTGGGGACATTGACGCTCAGCGCTGGCTAGGGCGAGCACTGGTACCCGTGGCCGATGACGTCGGCCTGCGGATCGTCCTCGAATACGACGTCGGTCGCGCCTTTGGCCGCGGCGGCGTTGCGGACTTGAGTGGTGCCCAGGTATCCCGGCATGCCGCCCCGCGGCGACGGACGACTCGCAATGAAGTCACCGAGCGGTCGGCACTGCGCGACTTCACTCGCGGTCGACACGTGCACCCGAGCGCCCTCTGGAGTGAGAAGCGCCGGCGTGCTGGACGCACACGAGATCGACCCTGCGACGCTCATCGCCAGGAGGCCCACCGCACTCGGTCGTTCGAACAAGCCCATCGTGAATCCCCCAATAGAAGCGGCGTCGTCAGAATCCGTACGGACTGCGGCGCGTCAATATGCTCATCACATAGGCGAATATCGCCGACCCGAGCACCGACCATACGATCGGGAACGACTCGTTCTGCACGTGCAACACGTAAAGGTCCGGTAGGTGCACCTGGTGGGCGAACCACATGCCGAGCCACGCGCCGACGAAACCGAGCGCGATCGAGCTCAGGCAGCCGAGATGCGAGTAGCCTGCGAGGGCCGAGCCCAAGCTCCCGCAGATGCCTGCGATGGCAAAAAGGATGAGCGCGCCGGTGAGGGTCATGCCCATTCGTGGCCCCGTGGCGCGCCGACGTCAAGCCGGGGTGTTCGCGTAGCGCCTATCGGCCACGCAGGGGACGCCCGTTCGCCGCGCGCGCCGCTAGGTCGAGGCGTAGTCCGTCACGGGCGGACAAGAACACACGAGGTTTCTGTCGCCGTGCGCGTTGTTCACGCGGCCCACGGCCGGCCAGAACTTGCGCGCGCGCGTCCACGGCGCGGGAAAAGCCGCCTGCTCGCGCGAATACGGGTGCGTCCACTCGCTCGCGGCGATGACCGCCGCGGTGTGCGGCGCGTTCTTCAGCGGATTGTCGTCGCGCGGCGAGCGGCCGTCTTCCACCGCGCGGATCTCCTCGCGAATGGCGATCATCGCATCGCAAAACCGATCCAGCTCCGCCTTCGGCTCGCTCTCCGTCGGCTCCACCATGAGGGTGCCGGGAATGGGGAAGCTCATCGTCGGCGCGTGGAATCCGTAATCGACGAGGCGCTTCGCGATGTCGTCGACTTCGATGCCCGCCGTGCGCTTCACCCCGCGCGTGTCGAGGATGCACTCGTGCGCGACGCGCCCTCGCTTGCCTCGGTAGAATACAGGGAAGTGCGCGTGCATCCGCTCGGCGACATAGTTCGCGCTGAGGATCGCAACCTCGCTCGCCCGGCGCAGCCCGTCGGCGCCCATGAGCGCGATGTACGACCACGAGATGAGGAGGATGCTCGCGCTCCCCCACGGCGCGGCCGCGACCGGCCCGATGCTTTGCTCGGCGCCGGCTGCGACATCGACCGCACCGGCGCCCGCGCGCGCGAAAGGAGCGAGCTTGGCCAGCGGATGGCCCGGCAAGAACTTCGCGAGATGCGCGGCGACCCCGATGGGGCCCATGCCCGGGCCGCCTCCGCCGTGCGGGATGCAGAACGTCTTGTGCAAGTTCACGTGGCAAACGTCGGCCCCGACGTCGGCCGGGCGGCAGAGGCCCACCTGCGCGTTGAGGTTCGCACCATCGAGGTACACCTGGCCGCCGTGCGCGTGGACGATCGCGCACATCCGCTCGATGTCCTCCTCGAAGATCCCGTACGTCGACGGGTAGGTGACCATCAAGGCGGCGAGGCGATCCTTGTGCTGGCCCGCTTTTGCCTCGAGGTCCGCGAGGTCGACGTAGCCCTTCTCGTCGCACGCGACCACGACCACGCCCATCCCGGCCATCGCCGCCGACGCCGGGTTGGTCCCGTGCGCGCTCGCAGGAATCAAGCAGAGGTCACGCTGCGGCTCGCCGCGGCTCTCGTGGTACTTGCGGATCACGAGCAGGCCCGCGAGCTCGCCCTGCGCGCCGGAGTTGGGCTGCAGGCTCACCGCCGGAAAGCCGGTGATCTCCGCGAGCATCGCTTCGAGCTGCTTGATGACCACGTGGTAGCCTTCGGCCTGCTCGGCCGGCGCGAACGGATGCACCCGCGAGAAGCGCGACCAGGTGATGGGCATCATCTCGACGGTCGCGTTCAGCTTCATCGTGCACGACCCGAGCGGGATCATCGAGTGCGCGAGCGACAGGTCGCGCGACTCGAGCGTCCGCACGTAGCGCAGCATCTCCGTCTCGGAGTGGTGCGTGTTGAAGACCGGATGCCCTAGGTATGCGCTCGTTCGCCCGAGCGCCCCCAGGGCCGGCGAAGCTTCTTTCGCGAGGTCGTCCGCGGCGAACGCCGGGGCGCGCCCGCCGTTGAACACCGCGAGCAGCGCATCGACGTCCGCCGCGGAGGTCATCTCGTCGAGCGCGACGCCGAGCGATCGCTCGTCGATCCGGCGGAGGTTCATCTTGCGCGCGCGCGCCGACTCGAGCCACGACGCGACGTCGCTCGGCGCGCCCGTGACGCGCAGCGTGTCGAAGTACGAAGCATGCGCAGTGCGAATCCCGAGCTTGCCGAGGCCGTGCGCCAGGCACGCCGTCAGGCCGTGGACGCGCTCCGCGATCTGCCGGAGGCCTCGCGGGCCGTGATAGACCGCGTACATGCTCGCGACGATGGCGAGCAGCGCCTGCGCGGTGCACACGTTGCTCGTCGCCTTCTCGCGGCGGATGTGCTGCTCGCGCGTCTGCAGCGCCATGCGGAGCGCGGGACCGCCCTGCGCGTCGACGCTCACGCCGATGATGCGCCCGGGGAGCCTGCGCACGAGCTCCGCTTTGCAGGCGAAGAACGCCGCATGCGGGCCGCCGTAGCCGAGCGGCACGCCGAAGCGCTGCGCGCTGCCGACCGCGATGTCCGCTCCGAGCTCGCCCGGAGGTGCGATCACGGTCAGCGCCAGGAGATCGCACGTCATCGTGACCCGTGCGCCGGCGGCGTGGGCGCGCGCGATGACGCCACGGAAGTCGTGCACGGCGCCGTCGGTCGCCGGGTAGGCGAGGATGGCGCCGAAGACGGGGCGCGCGGCGAAATCGAACGCGAACGGATCGGCGAGGACGAGCTCGATCCCGTGGGCGCCCGCGCGCGTGCGCAGGACCTCGACGGTCTGCGGGTGGCAGCCCGGGTCGATCAAGACGGCGTTCCGCTCTTCGCCGGATGCCGGGCCGGACGTGATCGGTCCCTTGAAGGACTCCATCATGTGCATGGCCTCCGCGGTCGCCGTCGCCTCGTCGAGGAGCGATGCGTTCGCGATCTCGAGCGCGGTGAGGTCGCTCACCATCGTCTGGAAGTTGAGCAGCGCTTCGAGCCGGCCCTGCGCAAGCTCGGCCTGGTAGGGCGTGTACTGCGTGTACCAGCCGGGATTCTCGAGGATGTTGCGCTGGATGACCGGGGGCGTGAAGCAGTCCGCGTATCCCATCCCGAGAAAGCTCCGCCATGGCTCGTTCTTGGCGGCGATCGCCTGCAGGTCCTCGACGAGCTTGGCTTCGGTCCGCGCGGCCGGCAGGTTCAGCGGCCGGCCCAGACGGATCGTGGCGGGGATGGTCTGGTCGATCAGCTCGGCGAGCGATCGGGCGCCGACCGTTTCGAGCATCTCGGCGATGTGCGCATCGTCAGGGCCGATGTGTCGTTGGGCGAATCGTTCGTAGCCATGAATCGATACGGGCATGGAGGAATGGTTCCTCCTAGTTCCGGAGCGCCGGCTTGGCCAGCGTTGGCGCGCCGTTGCCGCGCTGCGTCCTGCTCTCGTCCTAGTCTTGCCCTGGTCTTGCGTGCGTGCCAAACCCCGACATTCGCCCGACATCCGCGTGGACTTGACACAGCCTTCGTACTACACACGCCCCCCGAGTTCGTCCGCGTTTTTGCCCGTATCGCCGAACGCTCCGTTCGCCGACTTCCGCTCGAGGAGACCGCATGTCCCGTTATCGTTTCACGTCCGAGTCCGTTACCGAAGGTCACCCGGACAAGCTTTGCGACCAGGTGTCGGACGCGATTCTGGACGCGATTCTCGCTCAGGATAAGCGCGCGCGCGTCGCGTGCGAGTCGCTCGCGAAGACCGGCATGGTCGTCGTCGCGGGGGAGATCACGACGACGGCGCGGGTCGACTTCCCCAAGATCGTCCGCGAGACGGTCAAGGAGATCGGCTACTGCGATTCGAACATCGGCTTCGACGGCAACACGTGCGCGATCCTGACGGCGATCGAACAGCAGAGCCCCGACATCGCGCAGGGCGTCAACGAGGGCGACGGCCTCCACAAGGAGCAGGGCGCGGGCGACCAGGGCCTCGTCTTCGGGTACGCCACGGACGAGACGCCGGAGCTCATGCCGGCCCCG
>Ga0210391_10003741_pt1 | contig 12824 bp, 13 predicted proteins | sample IncBWC12OmetaG_FD_160573 | JGI IMG/M metagenome (GOLD analysis project Ga0210391, IMG submission 160573) | Forest soil microbial communities from Barre Woods Harvard Forest LTER site, Petersham, Massachusetts, United States - Inc-BW-C-12-O ... | reverse complement strand
GTGTGCCCATGGGAAGCGACGAGCTGCACCTGGAAATCCAGGTTCCTGGTTTGAATAAATTGGTTCACCCTTTCCCCGAGATAACATCCGAAGTTATGATGAAGCACCAGGTAATCCCTCGCATTCAGTGCGGAAGCCCCTTCCAGGAGGCCCCTCCATTCCACGGAATAGGGTAACGTTTCGGCTTCAACCAGGGTATATCCCCATTTGCCAGCGCCCGAATGAAGGTGAACATATGCCAAATCCAATCCGTCCAGTGAACTTCCGCTCATGAGGCCCAGAACCCGGTATATCATACAAAAAGTATAGATTTGTCCAAAGCTGCAATTTAGAATATTCGGGTATGGCAGTAGTCAATCTCAGCGAAAAACATTCCCTCGTAAGCAACTGGATCGCCGAAATCCGGGATTTGGAAAAGCAAACGGACCGTATGCGGTTTAGGCGCAACCTGGAAAGGATCGGGGAGGTATTTGCCTACGAGATCAGCCGGCACCTTCCTTGGGATGAGGTGGAAGTGGCTACACCCATGGGAACGGCAAACGCGAAAGTGCTCCATGAGCAACCGGTATTAGCCACGATCCTGAGAGCCGGGTTGCCTTTGCACCAGGGCCTCCTCAATTTCTTCGATCGCGCGGACAACGCGTTCATTTCGGCTTACCGGAAACACGATCGTGACGGTTCATTCGAAATCAGCCTGGAATATGTCAGCTCTCCATCCCTGGAGGGCCGGGTCCTCATCGTTTCCGATCCTATGCTGGCTACCGGGGCCTCGCTCGTAAAAACCCTGCAATTCCTGAATGAGGAAGGGCACCCTTCAGAAATCCACCTCGTAACGGCCATTGCCTGTACCGTAGGGATAGAATACGTACTACGGAGTCACCCGGGGGTGCATATCTGGTGCGGGGACATAGATGACGAATTGACAGCAAAGGGCTATATCGTCCCGGGACTGGGGGATGCCGGGGACCTCTCCTATGGCGTAAAAGTCCAAATGTAAGGCGCCCCAAACCCGCATCAAATAAGCCCCGGTTTTATTTTTTTTGAGTATATTAGTATCCCCGAATCCGGCGTTTAATATTATCCACCCTTTGAAAACAAAAAGGATCACTGAGGGGCCCCGTGGGTTCCTATGAAAATCTTGACTGATGAAAAAATGGCTGATACTGCTGCTGATGCCTCTTTCATATGCGACACTCCGTGCCCAGGATCCGCATTTCTCCCAATTTTTTGCCTCCCCCCTCACCCTCAACCCCGCTCTGACCGGCAAATTCGATGGACTTTACCGTATCGCGGGTAATTATCGCAATCAATGGCCTACCATCAATAACGCTTTCACCACGGCAACCCTGTCCGTCGATACCCGGATCATGGCAAACCGCATCCCGGAAAACGACGACTGGGGAATTGGTTTCATTGCGCTGACCGATCAGCAGGCCTCCGGGGTTCTCGACCAGAACTATTTCTCCTTTTCCACGGCCTACCACAAAGGCCTGGATGAAGACGGGTACCACCAGTTGTCCATCGGTTTTCAGGGCACATATGCCGCCAGCCGGCTGGATGGAACCAAGGTCAACCTGGGAGACGAACTCGCCCCTGATGGGACCTGGACCGTTCCTTCCAACGATCCTTTTGCCAATCGCGTTTTTCAGGCGCACTATTTCGATTTCAATTCAGGGATTCTGTATAACGGATCGACCAGCGACCGAAATAACTTCTATATCGGAGGTTCCCTTTACCATATCAATCGTCCCAGGCAAAGTTTCGATCAGGATGACGGCGTCAATTATTACCTCCCCATACGCTGGACGGTACATGCGGGGGGACATTTCCCCATCGCCGACAACGCCGCCCTTTACATGAGCGCCCTTCACCAATCCCAGGCCGGAGCCCAGGAGAACCTGGTAGGCGCGGCCATTGCATTGAATGCCAACGATGATTGGTTCGTGAATCCCACCAATGTTTACATTGGTGCCTGGGTCCGTTTCGGCGATGCGATCCTGCCTTATGTCTCGCTGGAATTCGATGGGTTGCAGCTGGGTATTTCCTACGACACGAATATTTCCCCCCTGAAGACCGCTTCCGACAGCCGGGGAGGTATCGAGGTTTCCCTCATTTACATCAAGAAGCCCTCCGATCCCAACAAGCGTCACCTCAACTGCCCGAAGTTCTAGGAGGCCTGCTGACCTGGGGATGGCCGGGTATCGAAAACCGGTAAGGTAATAAGGCATCCTCACCAGCATAATCCACGCCAATCCGCACGGACTCTTCCAGATCCGGCGTGATGTAGCCATCATCGGCAATGTACAGTTCGGATCCCAGGAGGCTCAATCCCGTTTGGGCGGTAGTGATGCCCAGGGCCTTGGAAACATTCCCCGGCCCGCGGCCCATGGTAGGATCGCCGGACCTTTTGCCTGTGCGCCGGAGCATCTCCGGGATCCCTTTCAATGGTTCTATTCCCCTGACCAGCACCGCGTGGGGGGTGTCCTTCCCATGCGTCACGACATTGAACAGGTAATGGATCCCATAGCACAGGTATACGTACGCCGTTCCCCCCCGCCCAAACATCACTTCCGTCCTGGACGTCCGTCTTCCACCATAAGCGTGGGACGCCCTGTCCGATACGCCCTCATACGCCTCCGTTTCCACGATTCGACCACTTGTCGGGTGCCCGCCGATACGGCTGACCAATACCTTTCCGATCAGGTCCCGGGCAATCCTGGTTACATCCGGCCGTTCGTAAAAATCCCTGGGTAATTTTTTCATGCGAAATCATTTACATTTAGGCCCCGCAAAATCATCGGTATTGCTAAAGGAGCTCATTATATCTTTCCAATCTTATTACCAGGCGCACGTCTTTATCCGCCGGCACAAATTATGGAAATGGATCATTATCCCGGGCATCCTTTACGCCGTTCTGTTTTCCGCGGGGCTTTGGTTCTTTATAGGCTCCTCGACGGACGCCATCGGCTACCTGTCGGGGCTATTGGGTATCCCCCACTGGCTGGATAAGATGCAGAGCGGATGGCTCAACTTCTTCGTATTGTTCGATGGCGTCATTCTGAAATTACTTCTCCTGCTGTTCTATTTTTCCCTGTTCAAATACCTGATCCTGGTCCTGGGTTCTCCCCTTTTCTCTTACCTCAGCGAAAAGACCGAAGCCATTATGGAGGGTACGGACTATCATGTCAATATCGCTTCCATCCGGAAAGATATGGCCAGGGGAATCGGCCAGGCCAGCCGGAACATAGGGTGGCAGACTGTATACACCTTCACCCTCCTGTTGTTGTCCTTCGTTCCCGTAGCGGGCTGGATTACCCCGCTGGTGGCCTTTTTCGTGGAATGCTATTTTTTCGGCTTTTCCATGTTGGATTATAGTTGCGCCCGTCACTTCCTGTCGGTGGGGCGGAGTAATGAATTCATTGCGGAAAGGAGGGGGTTGGCTATCGGCAACGGGATCGTCTTTTATGCGATGCACCTATTCATTGTCGTGGGCTGGATATTGGCTCCCGCCTATGCCCTGGTTGCTGCCACCCTTAGCCTTTATCCCATCAAGCAGCAACCCCAATGAACGTCCAGGTATACCTCATTCCGACTGTACTTTCCGAAGAGGCGATCGATTCCATTCCAGCCTACGTATTGCAGGCCATCCAAACCTGTTCGGCCCTTTATGTGGAAAATGAAAGGACCAGTCGCCGCTTCCTCCGGAAACTCTCCAAAGACATCGTCATCGACTATTATAAATGGGTATCTATCGGCAAAGCCGAAGATCCTGTCCTGGTCGAATTCCAGAAAGACCTTCGGGAGGGGCGCGTGGTGGGTATCCTCAGTGAGGCCGGTTGTCCGGGGATTGCGGATCCGGGCCAGCTTCTCGTGCGCGCCGCCCAGGAGGGAGGCTATACCGTACGGCCGCTGGTCGGTCCCAGCTCGATTCTCCTGGGCCTGATGGCCAGTGGCATGAATGGACAGCTCTTCCGCTTCAATGGTTACTTGCCCATCGATTCGGAAGAAAGGGGAAAAACGATCCGGAGGCTCGAAACGGAAGCCCACCTTACGGGTTGCACCCAAATATTCATTGAAACGCCTTATCGAAACAAAGTGCTCCTGGATGCCTTTTTGAAGCACTGCAGGGCCGACACACACCTATGCATCGCCAGGGACATTACCGGCCCGGCCGAGTCCATACGCACCAAAACCATTTCCGAATGGAAAAAGGAAGTGCCTGACCTGCAAAAGGTCCCGACGTTGTTTTTATTGGGGGAATGAACCAGTGCCCACTCCCGGCTGGATAGAGATAATACTGTCTACCACAAAGCGGCTGTCCCCCCCCAGGGCAGGCTCCCGATATATTGCTTGTAGTGCAATTTCACGACGCCCGTACCCAACCGCATAAGTTTTTGGGCCACGCTATCTCCGACCACCGAAAATTTAAGCTCGTTGGATTGAACAGCGCCGTTCACCGTTTTGGAGGTAAATCCCACCTGGATCATTTTCCCTTCAAACGTCTTGAACAGGAACCCACTCCTGACGACATAATTGAGCTGGCCCTCCGTCTCTCCCTCCTTGTAGACGAAGTAGAAACGGAAATAGAAGAATATGGCAATCACAGCGACTACCACAACAATGAACCAAGTAAGGAATTTTTTCATAAGCCGTACTTACTTACAAGATAAACCAAACCCGCCATATTCACTGCCCCCAGCAACAATTCCCTCCGGTTGACCGCGTCAAACACGTCATTGGCCGCGTGGTGGAAATCGAAATACCGCTGGGAATCGGGTTGCAACTCTCCTACGACTGCCTTTACGGATGTCAGGGGGTTCACATCGGCGCCCCCGCCTCCTTCCTTCCATTCACAAGCACCGTAAGGCTCCAGGAGAGGTTCCCAGGGACGCATGACCCGCAGTCCCTGAGCCTGGATGGAGAATCCCCTTGGGGAAAATCCTCCGGCATCGCTTTCAAGGCCAAATATGTAATGGAGACCGTCCTTTGCCGCCGCGGCCGCATAGGCTTGTCCGCCCCTTCCTCCGTTTTCTTCATTCATGAACATGACCGCCCGGATCGTCCTTGCCGGACGAATCCCGGAGGCCTTGATGGTCCGGAGGACCTCGATGCTTTGCACGATGCCTGCCCCATCGTCCTGGGCACCTTCGGCAAGGTCCCAGGAATCCAGGTGACCGCCCACGGTGATAATCTCATCCGGGTGCTCGACTCCCCTCAACTCTCCGATGACGTTAAAGGAAGGGGTATCGGGTAGCATCCTGCAACCGGCTTTCATGGATAATTTAGCCACCATCTTCATTTTCAGAAAGTGGCTCAGTTTTTCCGCATCGTTGGTGCTCACGGCAAAGGCAGGGATTTTCGGGAGCGTGGTGTCGTAGCGCGTCGTACCCGTATGCGGATAATCGTTTAACGAAGTGGAAAGGGTGCGCAGCAGGAAGCCCACGGCACCGTATTTTGCCGAGCGGCTTGGTCCCTGAACGCGATAGACGACCGCATCCCCGTATGCCGCAAAAGTATTGATCAGTGTCTGTTTCATGGGGTAGTTCAGGAAGACGATCTTTCCCTCTATTTCCTTCTTTCCCAATTTATCAAGCTCGTCGAATGACTGTACTTCTATGACCGGCGCGGTGACCCCAGCCGGGGCCGTTCCCACTGAATTTCCCAGGGCGCAAACGTTCAAGGAGATATTCTTCCCTCCTGCCATCAACAGGTCTGCTTCTTCCTTCGGACCTCTGACCCAATGCGGGACCATGCAAGGCTGAAGATACACGGTATCCGCGCCCGCATCCTGGAGCATTTTACGCGCGATTTCCACCGCCTTGGCGGCATTAGCCGATCCTGAAAGGCGAGCCGGAGCCTCCTTGCATAAAGTCCTCAGGTTTTCATAAGCCGTACCCTGGTTCAGTATATCGTCCGCCATCCGACGGATCACCACGGAATCCTCCTGGAAAGATTGGGCGGATACCTGGGAGCCGACTAATAAAAAAAAGAGTAAGTATCTCATATGCGCGCTTTGGGTTTTGCGCTAAGCTAATTAAATCTTACTAACTTCGGGTGCGTAAACTAATCGCGTTCATTGGATGAGAATCGGAATCGTTTGCTATCCGACTTTCGGAGGTAGTGGGGTACTCGCCACCGAATTGGGCAAGGCCCTGGCGGAAAAAGGTCATTTCATACACTTCGTCACTTATCGGGAACCCGTCCGCCTGGGAGGGTTCAATGCCAATATCTTTTATCACGAAGTCCGGGTCCCCACCTACCCCCTTTTCGAGTATCCCCCTTATGAATCGGCCCTGGCTTCGACGCTGGTGGACGTCACCATCAATAACAACCTGGACCTCCTACACGTCCACTACGCCATTCCGCATGCTTCCTCCGCCTATATGGCGCAGAAAATACTGGAAAAAAACCAGGGTAGGACCATTCCTTTCATCACCACCCTGCACGGAACGGACATTACCCTTGTCGGCAGGGACAAGACCTACGAACCCGTGGTGACCTTTTCCATCAATGAATCGGATGCTATCACGGCCGTATCGGAAAACCTCCGGGAAGAAACCCTTAGGTCCTTCAACATTACCAAGCCCATCCACGTGATCCATAATTTTGTCGATGTAAGGCGCTTCCAACGCAAACCCATTGACGCTTTTCGAAGGGTAATCGCTCCCCAGGGAGAGAAGATCCTCCTCCATGCATCCAACTTCCGGAAGATCAAACGCGTGGAAGACGTCGTGCGGACCTTTGCGGAAGTGAGGAGGGTCCTGCCCGCCAAGTTGCTGATGGTGGGAGACGGCCCCGAGCGCCACATGGCCGAAAGCATGTGCCGGGAAACGGGATATTGCGACGACATCCGCTTTGTGGGGAAACAGGAACAAATGGAGGACATCATGGTCATTTCGGACCTCTTCCTGTTGCCCTCCGAATATGAAAGTTTCGGACTCTCCGCCCTGGAAGCAATGGCGGCAGGGGTTCCCGTCATCTCCTCAGACGCGGGGGGGTTGCCCGAAATCGTAATCCAGGGAGTGAATGGCTTTATGAGCAGGGTTGGAGACGTGGAATCCATGGCGCGTCACGCCATCGAACTACTCAAGGACGAAGCAATGTACAAGCAGTTCAGTGAGGCGGCCCGGAACCAGGCCAAGAAATTCGACATTCAGAATACCGTTCCGTTATACGAGGATTTGTACAAGCAATTTGTACCGCAGGCGGTGATTTAGTGGCCGATGGGCCTCAACCAGGATTCCGGATTGATATTATCCATTTCCCTCATCATCGTAAATTCCAACTGGCCGCCACCCGAATCTCCCTCCGCAACCGTTCCAACTACCTGGCCCGTCTGCACCTTGTCGCCTTTGTTGACGGAAACCGAAGCCAGATTTCCATAGGAAGTGAAATAATTCCCGTGCCGGACAATGACGTTCGATTTTCCACCTATGTCCTGGACTGCGGTAACCGTACCATCGAAGATAACTTTCACGGAGGAGCCTACCTCCGTCCCGACCGTAAGGCCGGAGTTGAAATAATCAAGGGACATTCCTTCGACGTAATTCTTCCCGTAATGCGCCATGATCCACCCTTTGGACACAGGCCAGGGTAAGCGGCCCTTGTTTTTCTCGAAGTTATTGGCCAGGTTTTTCGCTTCCGCGTTGTCCAGGAGTACGCTGGTATGAATGGTCTTGGGAACTTCCCCCCTGGTGACATTGGCAGCGGGTGCCGTCACCGGGGCGGTGGGATGGGCCGCCGCTGCTGCTTTTGTTTCCTTTTCTATTTCATGGCGCACGGCCGACTTGATACCGAGTTCCAGCCTGCTGAGTTCTCTTTGCTTATTGCGGATGTTCGTCGCCAACTCTTTTTCCTTTCCCCGCAAATCCGCGACGACCGCGTCCTTTTCCTTCTTTTCCTCCTGGAGCTTCGCCCTGGCCTTGCTATCGTTAACCAGCACCTCTCCCTTTGCCACCTTGGCGTTGGCGAAATCCTTGGCCTTGGATGCAATCAGGTTTTGTGTCTTGAGAATATCTGCCACTTGTTGTTCGCGGTTGGCACGGTAGGACTTCAGGTATTCCACGCGTCTTACGGCGTCGTTGAAGCTGGTGGCGGAAAAGATGAAATTGAGGAAGTCGTAGCTGCTTCGGTTCTTATAGGCGTAAATGAGGCTTTTCGCGTAGTTGGCTTTGAGGGTATCCAGGTCACCCTTGAGGCGGTAGATTTCGCGGTTGATAAAAAACAGGCTATCGTCCACCGCCCGGATCTGAGAATTGATGTTTTCGATTTCCCTCGTGCGGAGGCGCAGCTTCTGCTGGACCAGGTTGAGCTGTCCCAGGCTTTCCTTCTTGTTCTTTTTGACTTCGTTGTAGGTATTGTTGATCTCCTCCAGCTCCCTGAGAGTCTCCTGGCGCTGCCTTTCGAGCTCCGTGCGCGATTGTTGGGCACGGATGGCCGTGGCGCTGCAAAGACTCAGCAGGAGTAAGACTAAGGATAGGAATCGCATTACTGCAATTTAGCAAATTTAACGCTAAAAGCTGCCGGGATATTGCATTATCGTATGACCTTCACGCGCTTCGGCAACGGGAAGGGATAGGTAAGGGGCGTGTTGAACTCGAATTGCTTGAAGTTGAGCTCTACGTCCACCCTCGATTTCTCGGACACTTCGACGCTGCGCGTGGTAGGAAAAAAGATGCTGCCCTGCCGGACATAGTCCTCGTAGGTCAGGTCGGCCGTACGGTTACGGGTAGGGTCTGCATCGTCGAGTTTGCAGTGCATGAGACGGTAGTCGCTGTTGGCCAGGGTTACCAGGTTCTTAAACAGGTCCCCCGTGCTCAACATAAAGATGGACCCGGGTCCCTGGCGGAAAGAGGTAATCTTCGAGCTGTCGAAAAAGATCGGGTTTCCCACCATCAAATCCTGCAGGGTTTTAAAATCCATCGGCAGGTCCGCCACATCCTGGAGGGTAGACAAGGCCCGGATCGTAAGCGTCCCCTCCTGCCGGTTGAACAACCTCACGGAATCGCGTGTGATCAATGCCCGGATGTCAACCAGGCCGAGGGCTGCTGAAATGTCGATCCAAACGATGCTGTCCTTTTTCATGCGGACATTGGCCGTGAATTCGGGTTTCCTCCCCTGGGCATCGCTATACTCGACCTTGATTTTTGCGGAAAACGTGGTGTAATCTATGTGATGGGCAAATAAACCCGATAGCGCATTATAGAGGTGCTCAAGGGAATCGGGGGTTTGGTTGGGGTGGACCAGGACGATGGCTGTCGTGTCTTTCTTGCTAATGACCTCTTGAATTTTCCTTGCCGACTTGGAGGGTCCGCAGGCGCTGAAAAAGGTTATTCCGCAAGCAAAAACCAAAAAGACCGTGATTAAACGCATGTACCCATGATTTATTGATGCCCCGTGTGTCCGAAACCACCTTCATTGCGCTCCGTCGCCTCGATTTCCGTAACGGGAATCCAGGTGATTTGCTCCACTTTCTGGATGACCATCTGGGCGATCCGGTCACCGTGTCCTATAACCTGGTTTTCTCCCGAGAGGTTGATGAGAATGACCTTTATCTCCCCCCTATAATCCGCATCGATGGTCCCCGGCGTGTTCAGACAAGTAAGTCCTTGTTTGATGGCCAACCCGCTCCTCGGCCTGACCTGTGCCTCAAATCCTGCGGGTAGCTCCATATAAAGCCCCGTTGGTATGAAGACCCTTTCCAGGGGCTTCAGGGTGATCGGAGCAGGCAGGTCCGCCCTGAGGTCCATACCCGAGGAACCGCTGGTGGCATATGCCGGTAAAGGATTGGAGGAACGGTTGATGATGTTGATGCTGAGTTGGGTCATGGGTGCAAATGTAGCAAAACGGTCGCATACGCTATCAACCCTTCCTGCCTTCCGACAAATCCCAGTTGCTCGGTGGTGGTGGCTTTGACGGAAACATCTTTCGCACTTACTCCCAGGATCCTCGCGATGACCTCCTGCATCTCCGCCACGTGGGGCTTGATCTTAGGTTTCTCCAGGCACACGGTGCTGTCTACATTGACAACTCCATATCCTTCCGCGCGTATGAGCTTGACGCATCTTTCCAGTAGTATTTTCGAATCGATTCCCTTGAACTCCTCTTTCGTATCGGGAAAATGCGTCCCAATATCCCCCAGCGCCAGCGCCCCCAACAGCGCATCGCATATCGCATGCAATAAGACATCCGCATCGCTATGCCCCAGCGCCCCCTTTTCCGCCGGAATTTTCACCCCCCCCAGCCACAGCTCGCGCCCCTCTTTGAGCTGGTGAAAATCCACCCCATACCCTATCCTATAAGACATATCTTTTTGCAATAATAGACGTTTTTTATCTTTTTCTGCCCCGGGGGTTGCGGATGACGCTTTGGAGGACGCACAATACAAAAGCGTCCTCCAAAGCGCCCTCCGCAACCCCGTGACGTGTCTTTAAGTATGCCCGATGGCCGACTTTTAAGCACGCCCGGTGGGCGCGAGGCACCCTATGAATATCGCTTTTGTATTGTGCGATATTCATAGGGTGCCTCGCGCCCACCGGGGGTTGCAATAAAAAAAACCGCCCCGCAGGGTCAAAAAAATAAACCACCCTTTCGGGTGGTTTGAATATTTAGCAGAAAAGTTATTTAGCGTCGCCAGCCGTATTGGTCTCCGTCTTCCCCAGGTCAAACAACACCCCGAAGCGAATCGTATTGGAAAGCGGATTGCGGGTAGTACCGGACCCCGAAGGAACCAGGTAGGAAAAATTCAAGCCGTAAGCGAGATACTTCAAACCGATACCTACGGAGACATATTGCAGGTCCCCCTGGGAACGGTCTTCGTAATAGTAACCCGCGCGCAGCGCGAACTGGCTATTGTACCAATATTCAGCCCCGAAAGACATCTGGAGCAACCTCAGTTGGTTGCCAAAACCACCGGCGTCCCCGAAGGAACTGAACCAGCTCGACACGAGCGCCTTGCTTCTGTAGGCGGTAAGGGAAGAGTCCGTGTCATCGTTCGGAGGTGTGGGCACCAGGAGCTTATTCACGTCGAACGCGAAAGTGATTTTATTGTATTCGTCGAATACCTTGGTATAGGCCACCCCGAGGCCGAGGTTGGCGGGAATATAGTCTTTTGCGGAAGCATCATTGGTATAATCGATCTTGGCGCCCAGGTTGGTGATGGCTACGCCGAGGGATAAACCGCCCGTGGTTTCCTTGACATTGTTATAATACCAGGAGATATCGCCGGCCACCGAGGAGCCCGCCTTGTAATTCACACCGGAGTTATTGACATCCCCCGTCGCCAGTTTGGAATTGATATAGCGCAAGGCGATCGCCACGCCCATCTTATCTGTAAGTCTCCTGGAATACCCCGCATCCCAGGCGAATTCGCGGGGATTCTGGGAAGCCAGCGGATTACCCGAATAATCCACGAACTGGATATTCCCCAGGTTGAAATATCTGATCGAAGTCGAAATGGCCTGGTCGTCCGCGATTTTATAATACGCGGCCCCGGAAAGAAGGTACACGTCGGTAACACCAATATCTTTCAGCCATGGAGAGTAGGTCAGGCCTATGCCTGCTTGCTTTTCCATGAAAGGTATCTTGGAAAGATTCGAGAACACACTGTTGACATCGGGTGCTGTAGCTATGGAAGCATCACCCATGCCGCCGGAACGGGCATCGGCTGAAATACGTAACATGGGAACTGCCGTGGTTACCACCGGCAATGTATTGCTCTGGGCCAAAAGGCCAGTGGCGGTAAACGAAAAAAGCAGAGTGGCGGCAATTAGTTTCAGGTTGATAGCACTTTGGTTCATCAAGTACATGGATTTAATACGTAAAGTGTTGTGATTCAATAAGCATTTCAAAGTAAAACCATTTTGTTCATAGCAGTAGCAGTTTGGCCTGCTGAAGTAGTGACCTGAAGTTCAAACAAATATACTCCTTTACCGAGTTTATTTCCAAAATCATCACGTCCATCCCACTCCAAGTCTGTAGAACGGTATCCCGTCGAAATTATTGTTTTCCGCAATGTCTTTATTATTTTACCCGTAACCGTAAGGATTCGGATCATTACCTCCAGGGGCTGGCCGGGCTGGTTGTGCTCGAACCAAAATTGGGTATGGGTGGTAAATGGATTGGGGTAATTCAGGACGTGCGAAAGGACCAGTTTCCCATTCCCTTCCACGATGAAGGTCAGGGTAACCTCGCTGGAATTATCGACCACATCCCAGGCCCTGATGAGTAGGGTATGCTCCCCCGGGGTCAGGCCGGAGAAGGGGAATTGGACCGTCCCGCTTTGATAGCTATTGGTGGCCGCCTGGTAATACTTATCGAGGATATAAGGGTTTGTGGTATTATTATCCAGAACGGCCGTAATATCATGTCCTACCCCTTCTCCCGTGGTATTGATTCCCGTCGAATCGAAAAGGTTCAGCAACAACAAAGGGTTCTGATTGGTAATGGAGCCATTTACGAATTGATTATCATTCAGATAGGCTTTGATTACGGGCCCCGTGTGGTCATTTCCCACTCCCGAACCGGTACCCCCAACAAGGATGGAATCAACACCGCAGGCATCCGTTGTTCCATTATCTGCATAATAAAGGATCCTCCCTGTTCCCAGGGTATAGTCGATGTCCTTTGGAATCACGAAGCTGACCTGGAACTTTCCACCTGTGACCGTAGCTTTCCCGTTATACAGGACGCTACTTTCTTGGGTAAAGGTCGTCACCAGGCTTCCCGGGTTATTCGCGCGCGTCTTGTCAGTGACCGGCTTATCGTAAACGGTAACGTATGCGGTACCATTGAACCCCTGCTGGAGCTGCCCGACGGCATTGGTA
>Ga0210391_10003740_pt1 | contig 12824 bp, 10 predicted proteins | sample IncBWC12OmetaG_FD_160573 | JGI IMG/M metagenome (GOLD analysis project Ga0210391, IMG submission 160573) | Forest soil microbial communities from Barre Woods Harvard Forest LTER site, Petersham, Massachusetts, United States - Inc-BW-C-12-O ... | reverse complement strand
GACACATGGACCTGGTTGACATTTGAGTTGTCGAAATGGGGGCAAACGAAACTGCTGGCGAGGGGCGAGGAGCAAAGGCTTCTCTTTTCCGTGGACAATGTTCGTTTTTCCGCCGACCCCCGGGCGATGCAGAAACAACACGCAATTCAGTCCACGATGCTCTTTGCGACCCTTCCGAAGTACGGCCCCTCCCTCTGTGTCTTGTCGATGGGGCCACACAGTTGTCCCTGAATACGAACGCGCGAGATCGAAGAAAGCATTCGCGAAACCCTTCGAACAGAAAAATACCCAGGTTCGGTCATTGATGGCTGCCACCATAACAGTGCCGGACCAGGCCCACGAGCGCCCAGCAAAATGAGTGCTCGAAGGCACGTTTGGTTCCCGATCGTTGGCAGACGCGTGATCCAAGGCGAAATCACTGAATCTATTGCTTTTGCCTTAGCTCTCACTTTTCTTTTGCCATTTTCTGCCCAAAAATCGCATGTCAAGCCCAAAAACCACCTAAGCCAATACCGGACAACAACTTCCGAGTGGCATTTTAGTTATGCCCAAACCGCTATACTGGATATAGAGATCAAAACAGGCGAACTGCAGTTCACCTCGAAGGCTAACTCGTTTCGCTAGAATAATTTAGCTGTAAACCTTTTGTTATGACGTTTTTGCAGGAGATCACTACCTGTAAGTGATTGATTACAAACAATAAGCGCAGCCAGAGGGGGAGGGAGACCCCACCCACCCACTCGAAGGGACCGCAATGGACTACGTCAATCTCGGAAACACTGGCCTCAAAGTCTCCCGCATCTGCCTCGGCTGCATGAGCTACGGGGTCCCGCCAGCTGGCCCCCTGCGCCCTGGCAGCCATGCCTGGGCCCTCAACGAGGCCGACAGCCAGCCCTTTTTCAAACAGGCCCTCGACCTCGGCATTAACTTCTTTGACACCGCTAACGTCTACTCCACCGGCTCCAGCGAAGAGCTCCTCGGTCGCTTCCTCAAAGCCAGCGCCAAGCGCGAAGACACCATCATCGCGACCAAGCTGAACGGCGTCATGCGCGATGGCCCCAACGGCAAGGGGCTCTCCCGCAAAGAGATCTTCTTCGAGCTCGACCAGAGCCTGAAACGTCTCGGCACCGACTACGTCGACCTCTACCAGATCCACCGCTGGGACTACGAGACTCCCATCGAAGAAACTATGGAGGCCCTCCACGACGTAATCAAGGCCGGCAAGGTCCGCTACATCGGTGCCTCTTCCATGTACGCCTGGCAGTTCGCCAAGGCGCTTTACATCGCTGACCTGCACAACTGGACGCGCTTCGTCTCCATGCAGGACCACTACAACCTCCTCTACCGCGAAGAAGAGCGAGAGATGATAGGCCTCTGCAAGGCCGAGGGCATCGGCGTCATCCCTTGGAGCCCCCTCGCTCGCGGAAGACTCACCCGTCCCTGGCAGTCCGAAACCACAAAGCGCTCCGAAACCGACCAGTTCTCCAAGGCCATCTACACCAAGACCGAAGACGCAGACAAGAAAGTAGTCGGCCGCCTTGGCGAACTAGCCGAAACACGCAACATTCCCATGGCGACCCTCGCCTTGGCCTGGATGCTGAGCAAACCCGTCATCACCTCACCCATCGTCGGCGCCACCAAGCCAAATCACCTCACGGACGCAGCAGCAGCACTCTCGGTCAAACTCACTCCCGAAGAGGTCGCCGCCCTCGAAGAACCCTACGTCCCCCACCCAGTCCTCGGCTTCAGCTAGCGTCTTGCATAAGGGCACGGCTTCAGCCGTGCCGCAACAGCGCAACCCCGGCGCGGCTTTAGCCGCTGAGGTACCCACGATGAGCAAGAGAAAGCACAAATGCTAATACCTTCAATCGATCTAATGGGCGGCCGAATCGTTCAGCTCGTCCAAGGGGAAAAGCTGAAGCTCGCCTTCGACGACTTCGAATACTGGATCGAACGCTTCGCAAAATACTCCATGGTGCAGTTGATCGACCTCGACGCCGCAATGCGCCAGGGTGAAAACCGCAGCCTCATCGAGATGGTCTGCAAGCGCCTCCCCTGCCAGGTAGGCGGAGGCCTCAAAACAGCCGCCGACGGCAAACTCCTGCTCGAAGCCGGCGCAAAGCGAGTAATCTACGGCTCCAGCCTCTTCGGCCCAGCCGAACCCGGCGAACCCCGCCGCCACAAGCTGATCCGTCTCGAATTCGCCGAAGACCTAAAGAAAACCCTCGGCGAAGAAACACTCGTCTTCAGCGTCGACACAAAAGCAGGCAAAGTAGCCGTCAAAGGCTGGAAAGACTCCGTCGACCTCACGCCAGAAGAAGCTGTCACCTGGCTCGAAGACTACTGCGCCGCCTTCCTCTACACCCACGTCGACACCGAAGGCACCATGCAGGGTTTCCCGCTGAACGTAGCGGCAATCCTGCGAGCCTGCACCGCAAAACAATTAATTGTCGCCGGTGGAGTCAAGGAAAGCAGCGAAATCGACGCTCTCGACGCAATGGGAGTCGACGCAGTGGCCGGTATGGCCGTCTACTCCGGAGCAATGGAGGCATAGCACCTCAAAGCACATACAGCGAATTGCAAAACGAAACGGCGGGCGAGAACACAATCCGAAAATAAGTTGTTGCCTGTTTCTAATCAGTGTCATCCGTGCAAATCCGTGTTAAGTCTTCAGCAGGGAAGCCGCACTGACACACCGGCCAGCTGCAACTCAGCCTTCAGCTCCCGCGAATCCGTCACGCCAAAGTGAAAGATACTGGCCGCAAGCGCAGCGTCCGCCTTACCCCGTCCAAAAACCTCAACAAAATGCTCCGCCGTCCCCGCACCACCTGAAGCAATCACAGGAATCTGCACCGCCGAACTCACCATCGCGGTCAACTCACAATCGAAACCCGACCGCATCCCATCAGTATCCATCGAGGTCAGCAATATCTCCCCCGCACCGCGCTCCTCCGCCTCACGGACCCAATCCAGGACCCGCAATCCCGTGGGCTTCCGGCCGCCATTCACGTAGACTTCAGCATCCTCCGCCCCAGCAGTTACACGCCGAGCATCGATCGCCACAATAACCGCCTGCGCCCCAAAACTCCCACCAATCTCCCCAATCAACTCTGGCCGCGCGATTGCAGACGAGTTGATACTTACCTTGTCCGCCCCCGCATCAAACACCGCCGCAGCGTCCTCCGCCGACCGAATCCCTCCCCCCACAGTAAACGGCACAAACAGCGTCGCCGCGGTCCGCTTCACTGTATCGAGCAGCGTCCCCCGTCCCTCATGCGTAGCCGTAATATCCAGCAGCACAATCTCGTCCGCCCCCGCCGCCGCATGACGATGCGCCAGCTCCGCCGGGTCCCCCGCATCAACGATGTCCACAAACTGCACACCCTTCACCACCCGGCCACCCCTCACATCGAGACAAGCAATCACCCGTTTCGTCAGCATCTAAAGCTCCAAAAAGTTCCTCAGGACCTGCAGTCCAACCGCGCTCGACTTCTCCGGATGAAACTGCACTCCCATCACATTCTCCCGCTCCACAACCGCAGCAAATGCGCCTCCATACTCCGTAATCGCGGCAGTCGCCTCGCTAACCGGAGCGCGCCACGAATGCGTGTAATACACAAACCCGCCGTCCTTGACCCCACGCAGCAACCGCGAATCCATCCCCACTCTCTCCAGCGAGTTCCACCCAACATGCGGCGACTTCAGTTCTGCCCCCTCAAACAGAACAGGGAACCGTTCACATCTCCCAGCAAAGTGCCCCAACCCCGCAATTCTCGGTGCCTCTGTCGAACCTTCAAACAACCACTGCAGCCCGACACAAATCCCCAGGAACCACGCGCCCTTCGCCACACTCTCCCGCACCGCCTCCGTCAACCCCAACTCCTGCAACAAAGACGTAGCCTGAAAGTGCCCCACCCCCGGGAGCACCACCTTCTCCGCCGCCCGCACCACCTCAGGGTCCTGCGTAACCAGCGTCTCCGCGCCCAAAAAATTCAGTGCCTTCACCACGCTCGTCAGGTTTCCCGCCTTGTAATCAATGACGGCGATCACAACAAGCCCTTCGTACTCGGCAGCATCTCCCGCATCCGCTCGTCCCGCGAGCACGCCCCGCGCAGCGCCCGGGCAAACGCCTTGAAGATCGCCTCGATCTTGTGATGATTGGAGCGACCGTACATCGTCTTCACATGGACATTCGCCTTTGCCCCCCGCGCAAACCCATCGAAGAAATCCGCCAGCAACTCGCTCTGAAAGTCCCCGACCAACCGCACCTTCACCTTGTCATCGACGACATAGGCGACCCGCCCACTCAAATCCACTGCTGCGACAGCCAGCGTCTCATCCATCGCCATCACAAAATACCCGGCGCGCATAATCCCTTTCTTATCGCCAAGCGCTTTGCCAAACGCCTCGCCCAGCGCAATTCCGACGTCCTCGACGGTGTGGTGTTGATCGACATCCAGATCGCCGGTACACTTCAGCGTCAGGTCAAATCCACCATGCCGCGTAAACAACTCCAGCATGTGATCGAAGAACCGGATCCCCGTTGATACCTTGTAAACACCCCGTCCATCGACGACTAGCTTCAGCGCAATCTGCGTCTCGGTCGTGTTCCGCTTGATCGTTGCACTCCGCGTGTTCTTGGCCATTATTCAAACTCCCGCGCATCGTCACTTGTTCCAACGCTCACCGCAGATCTGACAGGTTCCCATCCAATCTCATCGAGCGAAGCACGGAGCGCCTCCAATCCGCGAGTCACGTGCTCTTCCAACCCAATCGTGATACGCACGAACCCATCGCAACCCGGATCAGTCGACCGGTCCCTTAGCAGCACTCCATGCCCGCGCATTGCAGCTACAAGTTCCTTATGCTTTGGGCCAATCTTCATCAGCACAAAGTTCGCAGCGCTAGGGAAGTATGGCACGCCCAGCTCGGCCAACCCGCCCATCATTCGTTCCCGCCCAACGCGCACCTGTTCAACGTACCAAGTCAGGTAAGTCTCATCTTCAATCGCGATTGAAAGACAATCCAGCGCTATACCATTCACGTTGTACGGCGAACTCACCTTCCGCACATACTTCAACAGCTCAGCATTCCCCGCTAGCATGCCGATCCGTAGATTCGCCAGACCATACGCCTTGGAGAACGTCCGCGCCACAATCAGATTCGGCACGGTCGCCAAATCGCTCATCACCGAAGCCCCATCAAAGTGGTAGTAAGCCTCATCTACCATCAGCACCGCGTGTGGGGCCGCCGCGGCAATTGCCAGCAGACGCTCTCTGCTTACCACCGCTCCCGTAGGATTATTCGGTGAAGCCACGATAATCAGCTTTGTGCGCTCCGTAATCGCCGTAATAAATCGTTCGAACGGAAACTCCAGCGACGGATCCGACTGTACCTTTCGCAGACGCGGTGTCATCATCTGAGCGCTCACATCGTACATAAAGAACGAAGGTGTCGCGATCAGCGCTTCGTCCTCAGCCTCCAGGAACGCACAACACATCAGGTGGATCGCCTCATCCACGCCGTTGGTCAGCAGCACCTGCTGAGCTGGCAACCCAAAGTGTTTCGCAACAATTCGTTCCACCGGCTCCCGCTCGGGGTACTTGGTCAAGTCCTCCGCAGTCACCGCGCGAAGCCTTTCCATCACTCGCGGCGAAGGTCCAAAGGTGTTTTCATTGAAGTCCAGCCGCAACGCCGTACGCCCGGCCAGTGGGGGATGATACTCCGGCATCTCCAACACGGCCTTGCGCGGCTTTATTATTCCTACATTTGTAGCAGTATCTGTCACAATAATCCCATCCTCACTCGAACGCTTTCCGCGTGTCCAGTCAAACCCTCGGCCTCAGCTAACGCAATCGCGTGCCGCCCTAACTGCTTCAGCCCCTTGTGCGTGTACTGCTGCACTGTAATCACTTTCACAAAATCCAACACGCTCAGCCCTCCACGAATACGCCCAACCCGTCCCGTTGGCAGCACGTGGTTCGGCCCGGAGACGTAGTCCCCCATCGACTGTGGCGAATAGTCGCCTACAAACACCGAGCCTGCGTTGCGGACCCACTCCAGGTCGGTCGTCGTATCCACCGTCAAGTGCTCCGGCGCCAGCCGATTCGTCAGCTCCTGCGCCTCGCGGGCCGTGGCGGTTACAAATATGCAACCCTGTGCGGCCAGCGCCTGCTTTGCAATCGCGTTTCCCCTTGCCCGCAGCTTGACATTAGCCGCAACCTCCTGTGCCAATACCTCATTGCTTGTGATCAACACAGCGAGCGTCTCGGGATCATGTTCTGCCTGCGCGACCAGATCCGCCGCAATCCCAACCGCGCTTCCAATCTCGCTCGTGACCACAATCTCTGTCGGGCCAGCAGCCATGTCGATCCCGCACTCGCTCGAAGCAAGCATCTTAGCGGCTGTCACATACAAATTTCCAGGACCGACGATCTTATCGACTCGTCCAACTGTGGCCGTCCCATACGCCATCGCCGCAATAGCCTGCGCTCCACCCACCCGATAGAACTCCGTCACACCGGCCAGCCACGCCGCCGCCATCGTCTCCTTGCCGGGCTTGGGGGAACAAACCACAATCCGCTCAACTCCAGCTACTTGGGCGGGAGTCACTGTCATCAACAACGTCGAAGGCAGCGGATACCGCCCTGCCGGTACATAGCAACCCACACTCCCCAGCGGTCGAACAATCTGTCCCGTTCTTACTCCCGCTATCGGAGAGATCGTCCACTCCTCGGGGAGCTGCGCCTCCGCGAACGCGAGAATATTTCCCCGCGCCACCATCATCGCCGCCTGCAACATCGGCGTCGTCGCCTCCCACGCGGCCTTCATCTCCTCGCGGGAAACCTGGAGCCCCTGCCCCTTCTTTAGTCCATCGAACTTGACCGCATATTTCAGCAGCGATCGATCCCCGATCCTACGGACCTCCCCGAGAATGCGACGCACCACCGGCTCAACGCGTGCCGTACTGACGGCCCCGCGCCGCTCCAGCGTCTCTATCAGAGCAGCCGCAGACTTTGCCGCCCGGCCAAATGTCTTTACCAGCCTCATCAATCAACCCCGCAGAAAGCTAAAACCGATCATCGCCGAAGAACACCCGTTAAAAGTGATCCACCATCGTCTTTCAATCGGTGTCATCGGTGAATATCGGTGTTAAGCCTTCAATCCTTCCTTACAGCACAACCTTACTCAGCGGATACTCCACAATTCCTGTAGCTCCCGCCGCCTTCAGCTTTGGGATCACGTCGCGCACCAGCGCCTCGTCCAGAATCGTATTCAGCGCTACCCAATCGACATCGCTCAGCTGCGACACTGTAGGTGAATTCAACGCCGGCAGTACGCCAACGACCTTCTGCAGATCGGTCTTCCGTGCGTTCAGCATCAAGCCCACGCGCCCCTGCGCCGCAATCGCCGCGTTCAGCATCAACGATATATTGTCGATCTTCTTGCGCTTCCACTCGTTTTTATAAGCGGACTTGTTTGCGATTAACTGCGTCTCGCTCTCCATCAACGTCTCAATGATGCGCAGCCGGTTCGCCCGCAGTGAAGATCCCGTCTCTGTGACCTCTACGATCGCATCGGCCAGTGTAGGCGGCTTCACCTCAGTCGCACCCCAACTGAACTCCACTGTTACCGGGATGTTCTTTCCGGCAAAATACCGTTTCGTAAACTCAACCAACTCGGTAGCAATGATCTTCCCCGCCAAATCTTGGGGCTTCTGGAACGGCGAATCCTCAGGCACCGCCAGCACCCACTTCACCTTCTGTCGGCTCTGCTTCGAATACGTAAGACTCGTAACATACTCCACGTCCGTCTCGTTCTCCATCACCCAGTCATTTCCTGTCAATCCGGCGTCCAATGCGCCATGCTCGACATACCGTGCCATTTCCTGGGCGCGCACCAGCATGCATTCGATCTCGGAGTCGTCGACGGAAGGAAAGTAGCTCCGCCCGTTCGCAAAGATCCGCCAACCGGCCCTTTCAAACAGCGCAATCGTCGCGTCCTGCAGACTACCCTTTGGAATCCCCAGCTTCAGTTTCTTCGTCTCGCTCACTTCGCCCCCTCTGTGCTTAGGCCAATATTTTTCGTAAAGCAACTCACCGTACCTTCGTGGCAAACCAATCCATCGCCTTCAACCTCGACCCTAAATAGCAACGCATCGTTGTCGCAGTCGGTCGAAGCTTCGATCACCCGCAGCCGGTTGCCGCTCGTCTCGCCCTTCATCCAAAGCTTCTGCCGCGTCCGGCTCCAGAATGTGACAAACCCCGTCTCGAGCGTCTTCGCGTAACTCGTTTCATTCAAGAAGCCGAGCATCAGCATCTCGCCTGTCCTCGCGTCCTGGACGATGCCCGGAACCAGGCCATCCATCTTCGCAAAATCAATCTTCACCGTATCAATCATTGTCATCTCTCCCAATCGTCCTCACGCAAGAAAAAGGCCCGCTCGCGGTGTGCGCGTCAGCGGGCCTTCAAAATCCTGAGTAAGCGTTCGTTACTTCGCCACACCGGACACGGCCGCCAACACGCTCGTCGCGTGATGATGGTGATTCCCGTGATGGAGGTGCAGCGTGCTCATCTCCATCTCAGGGTAGCTTTTGAGCTTTGAGAAGTCAACCGCCCCTCACCCGGAGGCAAACTTCACCCGACAGCAAAGCGCAAACTTGCTCATTGACGCGCCCAGCTTGCTCTCGTACTCTTCCGCAGTAAGGCACCCACTCGCACAAGGAGACCCACGATGTTCAATCTTCGCCGCAAGCTATTTGCCGCCACACTCCTGTTCGCCGTTACTCCAGTCTTCAATGTCGCCCAAACGCCCAAGCCCGCAGCTGCCACCGCGGCCGCAACTGCTGCTCCGTTGGACATTAACACCGCTACTGCCGACCAGCTCAAGGCCTTCCCCGGCATTGGCGACGCCTATTCCAAGCGAATCATCGATGGCCGTCCCTACACCGCCAAGAACCAGCTCGTCACCCGCGGCATCCTTCCTCAGGCCACCTACGACAAGATCAAAGACAAGATCATCGCAAGCCATCCCAAGAAGTAGTTGCTAAAAAATCCGCTACAAAGTCAAAAGCTGGCTGCTACCATGCATCCAGATCCAGCCTTCTATGCTTCAGAGAGCCGCTCGCCTCCAGTACGCTCTTCTCGCGCTTGTGACCTTCTTCGCGCTCACTCACTTCTACCTGGGTGCGGTCAACAGCATTGACAATCTTGCTCACGGAGACCGCCGCGCCCGCTTCCCCTTCTATCAGGGAACCCTCGGCCATGCGGTTCGCCTCACTACGCCGGAGGCTGTGGAGGCAGGTCGTCGGCCCGGTGATACCGCAGTCACCGTCACGCTCGCCATGCCGGAGGCAGAGACAGCTGGCCTCCACGTCGGTGACGCTGTGGTCGGCGTCAACCATCGCCCCTTTACCGGAAGTGATGTTCTTCTCGACGAACTGCGGCACAGCACGCCCGGTCAGCCCATGTCCCTTACCATCCTGCGACCCGACGAATCCGAGGCGACCGCGACTTTCCTGCTCGCTCCGGAGCGTCCATCTGTCCCCCCGGCCTGGGCCTGGGTCATTCAGTGCACCTTTATTTTCCTGCCCTTCATTTGCATGCTCGTGGGCCTGTACACCGTCTTCGCCCGGCCCCGCAGCTTCCATGCGTGGCTCATTCTCGGGGTACTCGCCTACCTGCCCACAATTTTCTTCCCGCAGAATCAGTTCCACGGGCCATTCACTTCAATCGCTCTGATATGGAACATCGTTGCCCAGACCGCGATGCCGATCTGTCTCATGCTATTTGGCATCTACTTTCCGCAACGGGCCACTTTGGATACCCGTGCGCCCTGGATCAAATGGGTTCTCATCACCCCAATTCTGGTGCTCGTTCCTACCGATTTTTTAGCCAGCTTTGGACATACCTACAACTTCAATCTCGACGCCTTTCTCGATCCGTGGGAGCTGAAGATCAACATGGTCGAGAACATCTTCAGCATCCTTGCCATCTGTTACTTCTTTGTCACCATCTCTACCAAGATGGACGGAGCCACAGGAGACGCCCGTCGTCGGTTGAAGATCCTCTATTATGGTGCCGCCGCCGGGCTTACCCCTTTGTTCATTCTTGTCCTGATCTCCCTCATCCGAAGTAAAGACGTGGGCCAGGACATCCCGCGATGGATCATCCTGGCCTCGTTATTTACCCTTCTGCTCTTTCCCCTGTCCCTCGCCTACGTCGTCATCGTCCATCGCGCCGTCGACGTTCGCATCCTCATCCGCCAGGGCACCCGCTACGCCCTCGCTCGCCAGTCCATCAACGTCATTCGAATGCTCCTCGGCATTTGGCTCGCGCTCTCACTGAAAGATTTCTTCCAACACCCGGGCCCCCAGCGCAACGTCGACATCGTTCGGATCTTCGGTATTCTCGGCATTTTTTTCGCGTTCCGGTTTAGACTCTCCAAGCGCCTCCAGCAAAGTATCGATCAACGTTTCTTTCGCGAGGCCTACTCCACCGAGCAACTTCTCTCTGAGCTTTCCGAAGAGGCCCGCAACTTCACTGAAGTCGCTCCTCTCATAAGCACAATCACCCAGCGCCTCGGCGAAACTCTACACATCGACCGCATCGCCGTCTTTCTACGCGCCGGCGACACCTTCCGTTTGCAGCTAGCTACGGGCGCCTCGCTCTTGCCCGGTACCGCGGGGATCTTCTCCCTCCCCGCTGCCTCCAAAACCATCGCTACCCTCAGCCGCGCCAAGACCCCCGCCAACGTCTACCGCGACGACCCCTCCAGCTGGCTCGTAGACGCCACTGACGCCGAGCGCACTGCTCTGGCCGACCTCTCCACGGAACTCCTCGTCCCCCTCCCCGGACGCAATCGCCTCGCCGGCGTTATCGCTCTGGGCCCCAAGCGCTCCGAAGAGCCGTACACCAAGACCGACCGCCAGCTCCTCCAGACCATCGCCTCGCAAACCGGCCTCGCCCTCGAAAACGCTGAACTTCTCGAAAGCCTCACGACCGAGATCACCCAGCGCGAGCGCATCTCCCGGGATCTCGAGATCGCCCGCGAGGTGCAGGAGCGTCTCTTCCCCCAGAGCTACCCCAAAGTCGATGGCGTAGACCTCGCCGGATACTGTCGTCCCGCTCACGCCGTCGGCGGCGACTACTACGACTTCTTCGTCCTAAGCGACGGACGTCTCGCCCTGGCTCTGGGCGATATCTCCGGCAAAGGCATCTCGGCCGCGCTCCTGATGGCGAGTCTGCGCGCCAGCCTCCGCAGCATAGCGTCCCTTCAACAGAACGACGTTGCCACACTTATTCGTCGCGTCAACAACCTCGTCTATGAGTCCTCTACGGCCAACCGCTACGCCACCTTCTTCTACGCCGAGTACGACCCCGCCGCTCGTCTTCTCACCTTCGTCAACGCCGGGCACAATCCTCCATACATTCTTCGCGGGACCCAGGCCATCCCACTTGAAGCGACCGGCACAGTAGTCGGCCTTCTTCCAGACTCCGAATACGCTCAGGCCACTATCCTTATCCACCCCGGCGACGTCCTTCTCACTTACTCCGACGGCATCTCTGAAGCCATGAACCACGTCGACGAGGAATGGAGCGAAGACCGCATGGTCGCTTGCGCCCAGCAGCTTCTCAATCAGCCCGACTGCACTCACAGTGCCCAGCAGCTACTGGATTGCGTACTCACCGCCGCCGACAAATTCACTGACGGTGCTCCCCAGCACGACGACATGACGATTCTCGTCTGCACCGTCCACTAGCACCAGGGACACCTCTTTAAGATAAAACTGGTGGTTCACCTCTGAAATAATTCCTGTTCATGGCGTATCCTGCCCACATTCGCTCCCCGGGCCCACCGCAAAGCAAGAGCGAGTTCTCTTCCTCGCCCCGCACCTAGACAACTCCAATTCCGCCAATCCGCCGAAGTCCTTATCGTCACGATGCCTTCCTTCCCGCAGCCGTCCCCGATGCCCCGAACCCTTCGTATCGAAGGCTCCCGTCCCCTCGGCGCCATGTAGCCCCGTCCCACAATTTAGCCATTGGCGCACTCGATTCCGTCGTCGCTTGCGGCTGTCAAATCGTTTAGAGTTGAAGCATGTTGATCTCGAATCAACATACTCCTCACGGGCCGGCGATCCATGTTTGCCAAACCTCTTCATCTCGTCAGTTCCATCCCCCGCTTCGCCGCAGCCCTCGCGGTTCTCGGAACGCTTGTCCTTACCGGCTGCGGAGCCATCGCGAGCACCGAGCCACAATCACAGGTCCGCATCATCGACGCCACTCCTGACGTCGCCCCTGAGGCCCGCGGCCTCGACATCTACCAGGGCCCTAATGCTCTCGCCTACAATCTCGGATTCGGCACCGTCACTTCCTACATTCAACTCGCCCCTGGCGTCTACACCATCAATGCCAACACCGCCGGAAGCAAGCAAGTCCTCTCTTCCTCCAAAGCGACCTTCGCCCCCTCCACACAGTACACCGTGCTGATCGGCAACTCGATCGCAAACATGCAGCACCTGACCTTCGTTGACCAGAACCAGCCCGCACCCGCGGGTCAGATCGCTCTCCGTTTCATCAACCAGGCCACGCGCATCAGCGCCGTCGACATCTACCTCGTTCCCGCTGGACTGAGACTCGCCGCCGTCGCCCCTCTTGTTACGGGTGTCGTCTTCGGCGCCAACACTGGCTACCTCAATGTCCCCACTGGCACCTACAGCCTCATCATGCTGCCTACCGGTACCGTTCCCGGTGGCACGGTCGCCGCCTATACCGGACCCCAGGTCGCGTACTCCGTCGGTTCTGCACGCACCATCGTCCTAGTCG
>Ga0210391_10003739_pt1 | contig 12824 bp, 9 predicted proteins | sample IncBWC12OmetaG_FD_160573 | JGI IMG/M metagenome (GOLD analysis project Ga0210391, IMG submission 160573) | Forest soil microbial communities from Barre Woods Harvard Forest LTER site, Petersham, Massachusetts, United States - Inc-BW-C-12-O ... | reverse complement strand
CGCCGCGCCGTTTGCCGGACGAGTTTTTCTTCGTCGTTGAGCTGCGAATCAAAATCGATGAAATCCACACCGGCAAATCCAGCCATTCATTCCTCTTTCTGAACAACCTCTCACCAAGCTCCGAGCCGCGGCGCCTACGCGCGTGATTGTAGCAAGGCCTTTCCGGCTGCGGCAATCCTACCGAAGTTCGACGAGCAGGTTTGCGTCGCGAGACGGTTTGCGAGGCAAGCTTCGGCGCGGCCCGCATCCCGCTTGCACCACTATGGCACACGCAGCAGTCCGAGGCTCAATTCAGGAAAAGTACTCGAAGCTCACCGCAGACTAACGCACTGAAAGCAAGCGAGTTGCCTACAAAAAACGTATCGAGATTCGGTCCCAGAGATGCACGCCTTTGCTAGGGGGAGGGAGATGTGTCCACGAACGAAGCGACAAGCATGCTTCGAGTTCGCCGAGCTAGCTTCGTCTGCCGCGGAATGATCGCGGTACTCACCCTCGCTTGCCACCAGGCGTGGGCGCAGACTCCGCAAACGACTCAAGCTCCACCTACACAGCAAAAGCAGCAGACCGCGCAGGTTCAGCAGACCCTTCAGGCGCAGCAAAATGATCTTACGCAAGTGAGTATCGAAAATTTGATGGACATGGAAGTGACTTCAGTCTCGAAGAAAGACCAGAAGTTATCGGAGGTGGCTTCGGCGATTTTTGTCGTTACGCAGGAGGACATTCGCCGATCGGGAGCGACGAATATTCCTGACTTACTGCGGATGGTCCCAGGGATGAACGTGGCGCAAATCAACGCCAACACCTGGGCTATTGCCGGGCGCGGACTTAATGGGGAGTTCGCGAACGAATTGCTGGTGATGGTGGACGGGAGGGCAGTCTATACGCCGACGACCGGAGGAGTGTTCTGGGACGTACTGGATATTCCGCTGGAAGATATCGAACGGATCGAGGTGATCCGTGGCCCGGGCGGCTCGGTCTGGGGAGCGAACGCCGTCAATGGGGTGATCAACATTCTCACAAAGAAGGCCAGCGAAACGAAAGGGGCCATGCTCGTAGCGGGGGGAGGAAATCTTGACCAGGGATTTGGAACAGCGCAGTACGGGGGCAGCGTGGGAAAGAATTTCGACTATAGAGTTTATACCAAGTATTTGAATCAGGACCATATGCCCAGTCTTACTGGCCAAGACGGCGGAGATGGCTGGCACATGCTGCGCGGCGGATTTCGGGCAGACGGCATGCTCTCCTCAAAAGATAGTTTGACCATTCAAGGAGATATGTACACCGGCAATGAAAATAATCCCACTACGACTCTTCCATCGATCACCTCACCGGGCCTCATCGATACCGAAATTCCAGTAGCTCTTTCGGGCGGATTTATCCAATCCATCTGGAATCACAGTTTTTCGGCGCGTTCGGAATCGACGCTGATGATGTCCTATGCCAACTATGAACGCGATGACCAGCTGCGCGAGGGCAGAGAGACAGTCAATATTGACTTCCAGCACCACATTTCCTGGGGCAGCCGGCAAGATTTCGTATGGGGCCTGGGGTATTGGTATTCCGATTCGCACTCCCATGGGGATCTCTTTGTTTCCCTGAATCCGAGCAGTCTTGTATCGGATTCCTTCAATTCCTTTGTTCAAGACGAAATTACGCTGATTCCAAACCGTTTCTTTCTGACGGTGGGAACGAAGCTAGAGCACAACTATTACACCGGCTTCGCGCTCATGCCGAGCGCGCGGGCGTCCTACGAACTAGACACGCACAACATGATGTGGGCGGCCGTCTCGAAAGCGGAACGGACGCCAGACGCTACGGACGCGTCGATCCGCCTGGACGTAGCAGGATTTCCCGGGCCGGGCGGCACTCCTGTCCTAATCAGTATTCTCGGAAATCCTCAGATCAAAAATGAAGGATTGATTGCATACGAATTTGGATATCGAACGACGGTTGCAAAACGCCTCTCGTTTGATCTCGCCGCCTATTACAATGATTACAGCAATCAGGAATCAACCGAACCCTCCACGCCTTTCTTCGAAGCGACCCCTGTTCCAGCACACCTGGTTTTACCAAGCACGTATGAAAACCTGATTTACGGCGAGACGCATGGTGTCGAGGTCGCTGCAAATTGGAAGATTACGGACCGTTGGACGCTGAGCCCCGGCTTTGACTTTGAGCGAATCCATATGCACGCGAGCCCGCTGAGCCAGGACACGCAGACTGCACCGGAAACGAACGGAAGCGATCCACACGTGCAGGCGCAGGTTCGGTCCCATTTCGAGTTGTCACCGAGGTGGACGTGGGATGCTTCCGCTTATTTTGTGGATCGCCTGATTGCTCAGAATGTGCCTTCGTACACGAGGCTGGATACGGGTTTGTCGTGGCGATGGAAAGAGGGTGTGTCACTGAGCCTCGTGGGGCAAAACCTGCTTAGCGACCATCATTTGGAATTCATTGATAGCACCGCGGCCTCGCGATCCACAGAAATCAAACGCAGCGCCTATGTGAAATTGAGCTGGCGGTTCTAGTCAGCCGTTGCAAAAGGAATGAGAAGCGAGGAGAGAAGAAAAATAACGATGCGGGATACCTGGAATTCAGCAAGTGAAAAGCGGAACAGGGCAGTTCGCGGCGGGTGCTCGCAGAATTGGAACTGGCTCGCTTTCCGAATCTTTGCGCTACCGGGAATGCTCATCCTGTTAACGGGTTCTGTGTGGGCGCAGGAGCAACCGGCGGACCTCACGAAAGTAAACATCGAGGATTTAATGAATATCGAGGTGACTTCGGTCTCGAAGAAAGAGCAGAAGCTTTCTCGCGTCGCGGCGGCGGTTTTTGTGATTACTCCGGAAGATATCCGGCGCTCGGGCGCAACGAACATTCCGGATCTTCTGCGAATGGTTCCGGGCTTGCAAGTGGCGCAAATCAACGGCGGTACCTGGGCGATCACGGCGCGCGGATTCGACGGCCAGTACTCGAACAAATTGCTTGTCCTGGTGGATGGGCGAACGGTGTACTCGCCTATTTTTTCCGGCACTTTCTGGGATAGCCAGACTTTGCTGCTGGACAATATCGCGCGCATTGAAGTGATCCGCGGACCTGGAGCAACGGTGTGGGGCGCAAACGCAATCAACGGCGTCATCAACATCACGACGAAGCAAGCCGCCGATACGCAGGGCGGATTGCTGACAACGGGTGGCGGAACTTCCGAGCAAGGATTTGCAACGGCGCGCTATGGCGGAACGATCGGTGGAGAGACTTCTTATCGCGTCACCGGAGGCGGTTTCAATTTTGGCCACAACCTTGATTCCACAGGACAGAACGGCGAAGACGACTGGCGTACCTTCCAAGGAGGATTTCGTGTGGACACCGACGCTTCGCCGAAGGACACAGTGACTATCGAAGGGGATGTCTATAGAGGCGACGCAGGAGAGCAGGTCAACACCGTCGTCTCGATAGGGCCGCCCGCGAACGAGATTCTGAATCTTCGCAATATTTTTTCAGGCTGGGATGTCGTCTCTCGTTGGAATCATGTGGCCTCGGCAAATTCGGAGACGAGTCTTCAAGTCAATTTTGATCGCAGCAACCGGGGTGACTCAACCTATGGAACGGGTCTAAACACATTCGGAATTGATTTTGAGCAGCACGTTGGCTGGGGCAAGCGGCAGGACTTTGTCTGGGGACTCGGCTACTACTTGACCTCCGATGAGTTGGCGACGACTTTTCGAATTGCGTTCACGCCGCCAGATCTAACACAGCAACTTTTCAGCTCCTTTGTACAGGATGAGATTGCCATCCGGCCAGACCGGCTTTATCTGACGGTCGGGGCGAAACTCGAACATAACGACTTCACAGGATTTGGATTTGAGCCGAGCGGCCGGATCGCCTGGATTGCCAACGGACGAAACATGTTCTGGGCCGCAGTGTCCAGAGCTCTGAGAACGCCATCGCAAAGCGATCGAGACATTCGCTTCAATGAAACTGTAATCCCCGGGCCCAATGGTCTTCCGATTCTCGTTAGCATTTTCGGAAGTCCCACGCGGGAGAACGAACGATTGAATGCTTTTGAGGTGGGCTATCGAACGGAGATAAATAAACGTATTTCGTTTGATGGGACGGTGTTCTACAACGATTACAACAATCTGGTGTCCGTAGAGCCGGGAACGCCCTTCTTAGAGACAGCTCCAACGCCGCCGCACCTGGTGATCCCAAACACTCTGGGCAATCTGCTGTATGGGGAGACACATGGAGTCGAGCTGTCCGTAAATTGGAAAGTGATCAAGCGTTGGACGCTGAGCCCAGGGTATTCCTTCCTGGCAATGCATCTGCACGAGGACGCGGGCGGCCAAGATACTACGACGATCGCAGGCACTCAGGGAGGTTTTCCTAGCCAGCAGGCTCAATTGCGCTCGCATGTTGAGCTCAGCGAACACTGGCAGTGGAATGCCTCGGCCTATTTTGTTGGACGGCTTCCTGCGCCTGCAGTTCCTTCCTACACGCGTTTGGATACAAACGCGATTTGGCAACCTTCGAAACGGTTTTCCATCAGCGTGGTTGGGCAAAACCTGTTGAGCGACCATCACCTGGAATATCTCGGGCCGGATCAGACAGAGCAGTCCAGCCTGATCAAACGCAGCGCTTACGCCAAGATTACGTGGCAATTCTGAGGGCAGGACAAAAGGCATTGAATCTTACGGACAAAATGCGACGGGGGCTACGGAATCCAGAATCTGGAATTCCGCGCGAAAGAGTTTGCCACGCGCCCTTGCGATTCTCTATTGCAGCACTCACCGCGTTGCTCCTTATCACTGGCGTTCGTTGGGTTTCAGCGCAATCCAATGTTTCAAGCGAATATCAGGTGAAGGCGGCATTTCTTTTTCATTTTGCGCAATTTGTAGATTGGCCGCCGGAAGCCTTTAAGGACGCGGTCGCCCCACTTACTTATTGCACGGTCGGAGAAGATCCTTTCCACGGCGCGTTGGACGCAAGCATGAGCGGAAAAACGATCGACGGTCGCCCGGTTCGCGTACTGCACTTCAAACTGGCACAGGATATTCAGTCCTGCCAGATTTTGTTCCTTGGTGCGCCGGAAAAGAAATCCCTTGCCGCGACGCTGGTAAACCTTGGAGCAAGTCCAGTCCTGACCGTCGGCGAGTCACAAAACTTTATAGAACAGGGCGGGATGATCGGTTTCCTTTGGGAGGACAACAAGGTTCACTTCGAAATCAACCTGGAAGCCGCGGAACGCGCCAAATTGAAGATCAGCGCAAGACTCCTGGCGCTAGCCAAAACAGTCATTGGAGGCCCAAAAGGGACGTGAAATGGCGCTTTTCAAAAATTCTTCGATCCAAAGGAAACTGACATTCGTCATCGTGTGCACGAGCCTCCTGGGTCTGAGCCTCGCGTGTCTGATCTTCGATCTCTATGAAAGAACAAGCTTCCGCGCGGCCATGACTGGTGAGCTCTCAGTTCTTGCGGATACTCTGGGGGCAAACACCGCAGCGTCACTGGCTTTCAACGATCGAAAATCCGCGCAGGATATGCTGGGAGCACTTCGCGCTGAGCGCCACATTGTAGCTGCATGCCTGTATGACAGCCATGGAGCGATTTTCGCGGAATACCGGCGCGATGGGATTGACTCGGCCTTTGCGATTCCCGCTCGTCGCGATGATCAGGCGGTGTTTCAGAAGGATTCCCTTACACTCTACCGAACCGTTTCGCTGGGAGGCGAGAAGGCTGGCACCATTGCCATCCTCTCGGACCTTGGCGCTCTTCAGGCGAAGATCAGGCAATACACGCAAATTTCCGTCCTGGTGATTCTGATTTCCATCCTGGTTACCTACATAATTTCATCGAGACTCCTGCGGCTGATCACCGAACCCATTCTGCATCTGGCGCAGATTGCAACGCGCGTTACAACGAACGAGGACTACGCTGTTCGCGCTGTGCCTCGCGGTGAGGATGAAGTGGGAGCGCTCATCGGCTCCTTCAACCAAATGCTGGAGAGAATTCAAGAGCGTGACTCGGCACTGCAAGGTGCAAAGAGCGAGCTGGAAGTCCGTGTAGAGGCTCGGACTCATGAGTTGCAGTTGGAGGTCAATGAACGAATGAGGGCTGAAGAAACCCTTTCGGAAGAACGAAGAGTCTTACGCGCTTTGATCGATAACGTGCCTGACTTTATGTACGTGAAAGACGCCCAAAGTCGCTTCGTAGTTGCCAATGCCTCGTTGGCCGGTTCGATGGGTGTGAAGAGTTCGGAGGAACTTCTCCACAAAACTGATTTCGATTTCTACCCCAAGGAGCTTGCAGATGCCTATTACCAGGATGAGCAAAACGTGATTCACACCAAGCAACCGCTGTTCAATCGGGAGGAACAGGGGTTCGACGCCGATGGGAATAGAATCTGGCTACTGACCACCAAAGTCCCCCTCTACGACAAGAACGGCCGGGTTACGGGAGTTGCCGGCATCGGTCGCGACATCACTCATCTCAAGAAGACGCAAGAGGAAATGCAAAAGGCCACGGAAGCTGCGGAGGCAGCCAGTCGGGCGAAGAGCGAGTTTCTAGCCAACATGAGCCACGAGATTCGCACGCCGCTAAATGGCGTGATGGGAATGACGGATTTGGCGCTCGATACAGAGCTCACACCGGAGCAGCGGGAGTATCTGGAGACGGTGAAGATGTCGGGAGATTCGCTGCTCTCGGTCATCAACGACATTCTCGACTTTTCGAAGATAGAGGCGGGAAAGATCGATCTCGAGACTATAGATTTCAATTTGCGGGAGAGTCTGGAAACCACGCTGAAAACGCTGGCACTGCGAGCAGACGAAAAGGGGCTGGAGTTGCTGTGCGAAGTGGCGCCGGAAGTGCCAGAAATAGTGCGCGGAGATTCCAGCCGGCTGCGGCAGATAGTAGTCAACCTGGTGGGCAACGCGATCAAATTCACGGACGTTGGCGAGGTAGCGATAAAAGTCCAACTCGAGTCGAGAGAGGGCTCGGAATGTATATGCCGATCTACTGTAGCGGACTCAGGGATCGGAATTCCTGAGGACAAGCGTGAATCCATTTTTGATCCGTTTTCGCAGGCGGACACCTCGACAACACGAAAATACGGAGGAACCGGGCTGGGACTGACCATTTCCACGCGGCTGGTGCGAATGATGGGCGGCAAGATTTGGGTGGAGAGCGAAATGGGCAGTGGAAGCCAATTTCATTTCACGGTTCGGTTGGGTGTGGCGGACGCCAAAGAAAGTAGATTGGGAACGATCGCGCCGCCGGAGATCTTGCGCGGCGTAAAGGTGCTCGTTGTGGACGACAACCGCACCAACTGCCGAATTCTTGAGGGGATGCTGACGCGCTGGCAAATGAACCCGACCATGGTGAACGGCGGCGCGGCGGCGCTGGCGCAGTTGTCCGCGGCCCGCGAAGAGGGCGAGCCCTATAACCTGATCTTGACGGACATGCATATGCCGGATATGGACGGCTTCGCGCTGGTCGAACAAATCCGGCAACAGCCGGAATTGGCCACGGCCACGATCATGATGCTCACTTCAGCCGGCCATCGCGGAGATGCGGCGCGTTGCCAGGAGCTGGGAGTCTCTGCGTACTTGCTAAAGCCTATCCGGCAATCCGAGTTGCGCGAGGCCGTGGCACGCGTGCTCGGAGCTCGTGAGCACGACGGCGCTATTCCTTTGATTACGCGTTTCTCGTTGCAAGATGCACGCGAGCCGGATGCCTATTTGAGCGTGTTGCTTGCGGAAGACAATCTGGTTAATCAGCGCTTGGTGGTGCGTTTACTGGAGAAGAGAGGACACCGGGTGGTTGTGGCGGGCACCGGGTTGGAAGCGCTGCAGGCGTTGGAAAAGGAGAGTTTTGACCTTGTTTTGATGGATGTGCAAATGCCCGAGATGGACGGGCTCGAAGCGACTGCAGCCATTCGAGAAAAAGAAAAAAGCAACGGACGCCACCAGCCGGTAGTCGCTTTGACGGCGCATGCCATGAAAGGGGATCGCGAGAAATGCATGGCCGGCGGGATGGATGGCTATCTGAGCAAGCCGATTCGTCCGCAGGAGCTGGACCAACTTCTTGAGATCTACGTGGGGCGGCGTCTGGAAGCGCGAGGCGTCACGGAACCCGCGATGCCCAGAGTATGAAGCTGGTGGGGATTCCATTCCTCTTTCTCATGCGAAGGCCTGAGCGGGAACTGTTTATCCAACATTTTGCTTTCGATCATTTTGCCTCGGCGGCAAATGAACGCAGCACGTTGCTGTAGAGGAAATTTTCTGCTCCAATTCTTGAGTGGCCGCTTCGAAAACAATCGTACTTCCGAAAATCCTTATATTTGATGTGGACGGCGTGTTGGTGGACGTTCGCCGCTCGTTCTGGCTGTCTGGGCTGGAGACGATGCGTTATTTGACCGGCAAGCGCGTGACTTGGCCCGAACTGCACAGGTGGAAAAGCAAACCAGGCAACAACGACGATTGGAAAATGGTTTCAAATTGGGCTACTGCGCTGGGGCGCCCCACGACGTATGAAGAGGCCCGCGATGCGTTCCAACAGTTCTATTGGGGCAAAGACGGCAAGTCCGGGAATGTGCGAAAGGAAAAATTTGTTGTTAAGCCGGCGCAAATCGAGCGCTGGGGGCGGCGATTTGAGCTTAATTTATTTACGGGGCGCACGCGCAAGGAATTTGCGTATACATTTGACCGGTGGGCAGCGGCACGGCATTTTCGAACTGTCGTCACCATGAATGATGTGAAGCGCAAAAAACCTTTTCCCGATGGCTTGCTGAAAATTCTTGGGCGGCGCGATTCTGCGACGGCGCTTTACGTCGGGGACAATATTGACGATGCGCTGGCAGCGCGGGACGCACGCGTTCCCTTCATGGCCATTTTGCCGGCTGGCACGTTTGAGTACCGCAAACGCGCCGCGCAATTCCGCGAACTCGGCGCGCTCGCTCTTTTGCCGGGCATCCTGTCATTGAACGATTGGCTGCCGCCTGCCTGAGGTTTCGTTCTGGTGTGCTTTTTCCTTCACGAGTGGAAAGTCTGGCTTGGAAGGACGCAGCGGAACTTTCGTATCTGGCGGCGGGAATGATTTATATGAGCAGGGGGCCATCATGAAGTCGCGTGTCTCATTTATTTTTCCAGCTCTTGGAATCTTGTGCATCGCCGCAGCTGCGATTCCTGGCTCGATTCGCGCGCAGGCACCTGCTGGACCTTTGCCGGCGACGCAGCCGCAACCAGCTCCGGCTTCAGCGGCGAGCCCGCAAAATCTGCAAGCCCGGCCGGAGACTCGAACCTCCATCTTTGGGCAATGGAAACTTAACCTGGACGAGAGCGACGATGCTCGGAAGAAGATGCAGGATGCGAGTACAAGCAGAGGAAGCGGGTCGAGAGGCGGCAGCGGTGTGAGCATTGCAGGCTTTCCGATTGGCGGCCACGGAGGAAGTGGCGGGAGCCGAGGCGGGGAGAGCGACGAGGAACGCCTGCGCACGCAGAACGCGATCTCGCCTGCGAATTCCTTGACGCTTGCGCAAAAAGATCCGAAGAATCCGGAAGTCGATCTCACCGACGATCAAAACCGAAAGCAAGAGTTTTTCACCGATGGGCGAAAGATTCAGAAACCGGATTCAAAAGACGAGAGTCCGCAAGAGATTGCGGCGCATTGGGACGGGCCGCTGCTGGTCACCGACGAGAAGAGTCCGCATGGCGGCAAGATGAGCCGCATGTTCGAATTATCCTCCGACGGCACGCAGCTTTTTGAAACGATTCGTCTCACGATGGGCCGGTCGAATACGCCTCTTAATATCCGATACGTCTACGACGCTGTGCCTTCGAGCGCCGCGGTTCCGAATCAATAAGTTTGAGGTGATTTTTACAAGCCGCTTGAGCGTTTAGTGGGTCATTCAGAAGTTCTTTTCTTCCCAACATTCGCGTCGCCCCCCACTCTCGTTGACGCGCAGCACCGCGCGGTCTAATATCCGCCTATCGAAATTGCATCAAATGTTTCACGCTAGGAGAACTCCTTGGAAAACGAGACTGCAACAAGCACGCCACGCCGCGGGGGGCGGGTGAAGCGCTGGATTGGCCGGGGATTACTCGGCCTTCTTGTGCTCGTCATTACGGCTGCAGTTGTGGGCGCGTGCTATCAAGCGCTGGGAAACAGAGCGGACGCGCGCAGATTTCCGCAGCAGGGCAAATCCGTTTCACTCGGTCCTGCATTCGACAACCTGAGTTTGAGCATTGATTGCCGTGGACAAGGGAGTCCGACCGTTATTTTGGATAGCGGGCTAGGAGTTCCCGCGGTCGGATGGAATCCTGTGCAAACGGAGGTTGCCAAGTTCACGCGCGTTTGTTCGTATGACCGTGCGGGCTACGGCTGGAGCGACGCTAGCTCCGCGCCACGCACGAGCGCTCAGATTGTGAAGGAGCTGCATGCGCTCCTCGAGGCCGCGAACGAAAAAGGGCCGTACATATTGGTGGGGCATTCTTTTGGCGGATACAATGTGCGCGTCTACAACGGGCAATACCCAAATGATGTCGCGGGGATGGTTTTGGTGGATGCATCGCACGAAGACCAAAACGAGCGCATGACCCCAGCACTTCAAGCGTTCATGAAAAAAACAATGGAACAGCTCAAGTGGCAGAAAATGCTTGCGGCGCTGCTGATCCGGTTTGGGATTGCGCGATTCTCGCAGCGCAACCAGGGAGAAGCTCCCGGGGTTTCGAAGGAGTTTGGGCAGGAAATGCTCTATCTGCAGATGCAGCCAAAATTCATTGATGCGAGCGCTTCGGAATTGGGTTCATTTGCGGAGAGCGCTAATGAGGTACGCGCTTCAGGCAATCTCGGCGACAAACCGCTCGTCGTTCTCACCGCGGGTAAGTCGGCGGATGCGGCGCAGTTGCCAGCTGGCTTTCCAAAAAAGGAGTTCGACGATTTCCACGAAGTCTGGGTTAATGATTTGCAAGTGAAGGAATCGCATCTTTCCACCCAGGGAAAGAGAATCATGGTTCCCGATAGCACTCACATGATCCCGTTTGAACGGCCGGATACGATCGTCGCTGCGATTCACGAAGTCTGGGTGGCTACAAACGCCGACAAGTCCGGAAAAGCAAGCGAGCCAACAATACCCGCCGCGCATTAACGCGAACTAGTCCGAATCCACAGGAAACAGCAGAAGAACGCCCTGAGAATTTGTTGACATACTAAACTAAACCGTTTAGTATGCGGATTCCTTTTCTGACGCATGAACGGGAACAGCATATTCCACTGGAGTGAAGGAGGAGTGAATTCATGGAGAGCAGCATGATTCGCGTGGAAAATCTGGTGAAGAAGTTTGGAGACTTGGCGGCGGTGAATGATGTGTCTTTTGACGTGAAGAAAGGCGAGATCTTTGCGTTTTTGGGACCAAACGGGGCCGGCAAGACCACGACTATCAAGGTGCTCACAACGCTGCTGAAGCCGACGAGCGGCACGGTGTTCCTGAATGGCCTGGACCCAGTTAAGAGCCATCATGAGGCGCGGCAATCCTTCGGGATCGTTTTTCAGGATCCGAGCCTCGACCAAGACTTGACCGGCTGGGAAAATATGAACCTGCACGGCGTGCTTTACCACGTTCCGAGCAAGATTCGAAAGGAGCGCATCGAGACGCTGCTGAAGCTTTTCGAATTGTGGGACCGGCGGGACACGCTCGTGAAGCAATACTCGGGCGGAATGAAACGGCGATTGGAAATCGCGCGAGGATTTCTACATACACCCAAAATATTATTTCTGGACGAGCCGACGCTCGGGCTCGATCCGCAGAGCCGCAACCAATTGTGGACGCACGTGAAACATCTGAACGAAACGGAAAGCGTGACGGTTTTTCTGACGACGCACTATATGGATGAAGCGGACCGGGTGGCCCAGCGCATTGCGGTGATCGATCACGGGCGCATCGTGGCGATGGGGACTTCACAAGAACTGAAGCAGCAGACGAGCACGGAATCGCTGGAAGGCGCGTTTCTGGCGTTGACCGGGACAACCATTCGAGACGAAAGCGCGGGAGCAACGGACCAACTGCGCCAAATCGCAAAGATGTTGAGGAGATAAGGGATGAGCGCCATTTACATCTTGTGGTTGCGTGAACTAAAGAAATATTCGAGGTCAAGAACGCAAATCATTGCATCGCTAGGCCAGCCATTGCTGTATTTGCTGGTGCTGGGATTCGGATTGGGGCCGGTGTTTCAAAAAGCCGGCGGCGGAAGCTATCTTCAGTTCATGGCGCCGGGGGTAATCGGCATGACGGTGCTGTTTACTTCGGTGTTTTCCGGGATTGCGGTGCTGTGGGACCGGCAATTCGGGTTCTTGAAAGAAACGCTTGTTGCGCCCGTGCCGCGCATCCAAGTCATGATTGGGAGAACGCTGGGCGGGACCACGGTGGCGATGATTCAGGGGACGCTGATCTTCGTGGTATGCGTCATTGCAGGGTTCCGGCCGGTAAGTTTGTTGGCCGTGCCGCTTGGATTTGTTTTCATGGGGCTGATCGCGTCCGTTTTCGCGGCGCTGGGAACGGCGATCGGATCGAGCTTGCAAGACATGCAGGGTTTCCAACTGATCATGAATTTCCTGGTGCTGCCGATTTTCTTTTTATCGGGTGCCCTGTTTCCGCTGAACAATTTGCCAAAAGCGCTATCGATCATCACGCACCTTGATCCGCTCACCTATGGTGTCGATGGGTTGCGTTCGGCATTAATAGGAGTCAGCCATTTCAGCATGTACACGGATGCCTTAGTTCTCCTATGCGTGGCCGCAGCTTTTATCTGTCTGGGGGCGTGGCGCTTTTCAAA
>Ga0210391_10003738_pt1 | contig 12828 bp, 10 predicted proteins | sample IncBWC12OmetaG_FD_160573 | JGI IMG/M metagenome (GOLD analysis project Ga0210391, IMG submission 160573) | Forest soil microbial communities from Barre Woods Harvard Forest LTER site, Petersham, Massachusetts, United States - Inc-BW-C-12-O ... | reverse complement strand
CCTCGATACCGAAGAAAAACATAGACGCCTGTCGGCTGTAAATGAAACCGCTAAAGATCTCGTATCCGACCTGCGGGAAACCATCTGGGCAATAAAGAAAGAAACGATACAGCTTGACGAGCTCGCCGACAAGATTAAAATGTTCCTCCTTTCCAAATGCAGCCCCGACCCGTCTGTAGCATTGGAAATAATAGAACGAATCCATGAAAACCGGAGCCTTTCGCCGGTGGAAGCAATAAACATCTTCAGAATATGCCAGGAAGCTCTCGTGAACAGCTTTAAGCATGCGCGGGCCAGCCGCTTGTTTTTTTCAATTGAATCGAACGACCTTAAAACCTATGCCTTCGTCATTTCTGACAATGGTATCGGTTTTATTCAGAGGGATGAATTCCGGGGTCATTATGGCCTCGAAAACATGCGACATCGGGCCCTTGAGATCGGGGCGGCATTGTCGGTCGAATCCGAGCCCGGCGGTGGTACGAGAATAAGGCTCGAAAAAGACACGGAATAGCACAAATGCGTTATTGCCGCCGCTGCATAAATGACTAGCTTTATAGTGAAATGAAAATATCCGTCGGCATTGTCGATGACAAATCGCAGAATCTGAGTTCTTTTACTGAAAGATTGAATTTTTCGGAGGATATCGCCATTCACCTTACCGCAAGCAGTGGCAATGAATTCCTGGACCAGATGAAAAAAATGCCCTTCCGGCTACATCCCCTCGTCGTCCTGATGGATATAGCCATGCCCGGCCTCGACGGTATCGAGACCGTCCGAACAGCCAAACTATTATATCCTCACGTCCATTTTCTCATGCTGACCGTCTTTGACGATGACGACAAACTCTTTGAAGCGATTAAGGCCGGGGCCGACGGTTACCTTCTAAAAAATGAAAAGATTTCCGTAATTATTGATTGCATTGTCCAGCTCTCCGTAACAGGAAGTGCCCCCATGAGCCCCCGGATTGCAAGGAAAACGCTGGACCTCCTGATAAAGGCCTCTCAACCCGGCGCAGAAAATAAAAGCGCCGAAAAAATAGATTATTCCTTGTCCGACAGGGAAACCGAAATCCTGAAATTGACCGTTGACGGTTACGGATATAAAATGATAGCCGAAAGACTATTTCTAAGCAACCACACCGTCCGTAAACACATCGCCAACATCTACAACAAACTCCACGTTAGCTCCAAAGCACAGGCGATCAAGATTGCCACGAATAACAAACTCATCTGATGAACGAGCATCATAAAATCGCACTGGATGAAGCGCTGGACTGGATTTGCCTCCACTTCAAACCGATTGGAATAATTGTTACCGGCAGTATCGTGCGCGGGAACCCTGATTCAAGTAGCGACTTCGATATTTTTGTAATACACGAAGAAAACTTTCGACAAAGGATTCAGAAATACTTCAATGGAGTCCCTTGCGAAATTTTCGTCAATAATCTCGGTCACGTTTACAGCTATTTTGAAAAGGAATACGAAAATAACAGACCCGTAACCGCTCATATGATTTCAACCGGAAAAATCACCATGGGTGAAGACAACCCAGGTATTGAAAAGCTGATCCGGGACGCCCGCGAATTTCTAGTAAAACCCCCTTTGCTCACTCAGGATAAAATAACGAGGACCAAGTATGCAATCTCGACATTGTTCGAGGATGCAACAGACGTTATGGACACTGATCCATTAACAAGCACCTATTTTTTAAATAAACTGATCAGCGACATTATTGATTATGTTTTCTTCATTAATGGAACCTCAAGTCCAAGAGCCAAAGAGAGAATAAAATATTTAGAGGTTAACTACCCTGACATTGGGGAATTAGTTGCCGGCTATTACAGTGCTGAAAATTTCAGAGAAAGGTATGGGATCGCAAAGTCCCTTGTCGCCCGGACAATCGGGGTATATGGCTTTTTCGAATGGGATTCAGGAAAAGATTAAATCGTGTATGCAAGTAGAATGCAACATAACTTACCGGACGACACAAGTCAACGGATGGAACATCTTTTATCGGGAAGCCGGCCCCAAGGACGCGCCGACCATCTTGTTTTTGCACGGGTTTCCCTCTTCTTCAAGGATGTTCGAATCATTGTTTCCGTTGTTGTCAGCCCGCTACCATCTCGTCGCCCCGGACTATCCGGGATTCGGATATAGTGACGCACCAGCTCCTGATCGGTTCTAATATACCTTCGATCACCTGGCGGCCATTATCGATTCGTTCACCGGTGTCCTGGGTCTTCAACGATATACCCTTTATATGCAGGATTATGGCGGCCCAATGGGATTTCGGATGGCGATCGCGGGTCCCGGGAAGGTGGAACGTATGATCATTCAGAATGCCGTTGCGCATGAGGAAGGACTTTCGGCGCTATGGGACATCCGGAAAGCCTATTGGCAGGATCGCGCCACACATGAGGATGAACTGCGGGCTAACTTCACTTCGCTCGAGGCAACAAAACAAAGGCATATCGGCACCACACCCCATCCCGAAAGGATCAACCCGGACACCTGCGGCCATTTTGCCCTCGACGAAGCAACCGACCAGATCGAGGCGCACATGCTGTCCTTCTTAAATGCGTAGTAGGGCTACTACATATTGTATCAAATTGGGGTTCCTATTTTAGGCGACCTACAATAACAACCAATCAAATTTAAAAACCAAATGGAAAAGCTAATTCACCTGACAACCTCGGGGATTTCACTCGTTATCATGACTGCGCTGCTCGCTTCAGGGAGCGTACCGAATGCTCAAAAAACAGTTAAGAACATTGTCCTGGTGCACGGGGCATTTGCCGATGGATCTGGCTGGGAAGGGGTCTATAAAATATTGACAAAGAAAGGGTACAAAGTCAGCATCGTAAGTAACCCCCTGACCGGCTTTGCAGATGACGTCGCGGCCGCCAAGCGGGTGATCGACCGCCAGGATGGTCCTGTGATCCTGGTTGGCCATTCCTACGGCGGAGCGGTCATAACCGAAGCAGGTAATGACCCCAAGGTTGCAGGCCTGGTATATATCTCCGCATTTCTGCCCGACGCCAACCAGACTTTGCTCCAGTTACTGCAGACCGGGCTTCCCGCCCCGACTTCAGGTGCCCTTCCTCCCGACGCAAATGGCTATGTATGGTATGACCGGAATAAATTTCATGCTAGTTTTTGCGCCGATCTCAGCGATGAGCAAGCCTCCTTTATGGCCGACTCCCAAATACCGCTATCCGCATCCGTTCTAGGCAGCTCCATAAAGGAACCGGCATGGAAAACCAAACCAACCTGGTATATAGTGGCTACCGAGGATCATGAACTCTCGCCTGACGCGGAGCGCCAAGCGGCCAAACGCGCCGGTGCGACGGTCACGGAGATAAAGGGAAGCCACGTAGTATTCATTTCCCAGCCCAATGCAGTCTCTGTTGTCATCGAGGCGGCCGCCCAGGGCGCCGTAAAATAATCCATCTAAAACGGTATCTCGATCAACATTTTACAACCTTTGCCGGGGGCGCTTTCTATGGACATTTTGCCGTTGAAGGATTCGATCCTGTTTATCATGTTTGAAATGCCGATTCCCTGGCGTTTTTTGCGTACCTCGAACCCTTTGCCGTCGTCAGATATCTCAATATGAATAATTTTTCCTTCCACTCGTATGGAAACGCCAACTGTAGTCGAAGCGGCATACTTTGTAATATTATTTATTTGTTCCTGTATGATCCGGTATATATTTAGCTTTAGGTAGTCATCGACACATCTGTCCTTCATTTCATAGACAAATTCCGTTTTAATCGTGCTGTTCTCCTTTAGTTTATCCAACAGGACCTGAATCAATTCCTTTAAATAGACATTTTTCAACGGCGTCACGTGCCGACTGCTTAATGACCGGATCTCAAGGATTGAGCTATCGAGCAGCTCCATTGGATATTTGACCAATTTTTTCAAGGCGACGTCAGAATTGCCGGCAATACTCAGGTACAATTTTGTACTGACCAATATCTGGTTGATATTATCGTGAAGCTCCTGACCCAGGTGGTTTCTCTCCATTTCCTGAGCGTTGATAACTGCCCTGGTCATTTTTTTTTGTTCCTGAACCTTTTGATCCAATATTTGCTGCGCCATTGCTTGAAGCGATATTTCATTTTTCCTTTGTTCCGTGATATCGTGGGAAAAACAAGCGTTTCCGATAACGGTTTCTCCCTTTCGCATGGGATAGAATGAAACCTCAGACCAGCTTTCAAATGGATAAGTCAAATGGTCCGTTATGGTAAAGGTCTCTCCTGCCAGGGCCCGCGCATAGGAGGCTTTATATTGTTCCAGTTGATCTTCTGTGAATTTGGAGGAAAGAATGTTATCGCCTTTGGCAGGGGGATAGCCGGTGGCTAGTCGAAAGATATCATTAAACGAGTCATTGAAAGTAATCAGTTTTAAATCCCGATCGACACTCCACATCAAATCCTTGGTATTATTTATCAGGGCTACAAGGTTGTTACGGTCGAACTCTTTCCCTCGTTCCGCTTCCTTCCTTCCCGTCACATCCCGGGCGATTTTTGAGGCGCCGATGATGTTTCCGCTCACGTCCTTGATGGGCGATACCGTAAGAGAAACGTACACGGTGCCACCGTTTTTTTTCACCCTGGCGGTTTCAAAATGCTCGACCCGCCGGCCTTTCTTAATCATTTCCACGATTTCGGATTCTTCGTTTGGGCGGTCACTGGGAACGATCATGCAAATGTTTTGACCGATCGCCTCTTCGGAAGAATAGCCATAGAGCCTTTCCGCTCCTGGGTTCCAGCTCGTAATGATGCCCTCCAGGTCTTTGCTGATAATAGCGTCTTCCGACGAAGTGACCATAGAGACAAACAAGGCCTGCCTCTCTTCCGCCTTCTTATGTTCGGTAACATCCCTGATGACGACCGAGAGACCATCGGAAGAGGGATATAGATGGTTTTCAAGCCATCGGGATAACGTGGGGGAGTAATTCGTATAGCAGATATATTGTTGTTCTTTTATGGCCTCGTTATAAGCATTGTAGGTCCCAGACCCGATGGTTTCGGGGAACTCTTCCCAGATATTTTTGCCAATCAGCGATTCGGGCGAACGATGCATCAGTTCTCCCCCCTGTTTATTGATATAAGTGTAGCACCAACTTTTATCAAAGGCACAAAATGCATCGGTTATCCTTTCCAACAAGGCGCTGTATCGTATCTCACCTGCCAATTGATTTTTTTGCGCGAGTAACCTTTCCTCGATATTCCGGGCGTTTATCGATGCCCCGATAATCTTACCTTCTGAGTCTTTTATCGGATATACGTTAAGGGATACCCGGACTATACTGCCATCTTTCCTTATCCTCTCGGTTTCATAATGTTCAATATTTTTTCCCCGGGTTATCCTGCGGATAATCCGAAGTTCCTCATCCAGACGGCCTGGTGCAATAAGCATAGATATTTCATTGCCTAATGCCTCTTTGGCGGAATAGCCGAACAGCGTTTCGGAACTATGATTCCAACTTGTAATGATGCTATCGATATTTACACTGATAATTGCTTCGTCGGAAGAATTAACGATGGATGCCAGCAGGCGCTGCTGCTGTTGGAGGTCCTTTTGCCGGTTCTCAATCTCTGTTTCCAGTTCTTTTTGAGATTTCAATGAAAAGGCAAATGGCAGAAGCTTTACAAGATAAAATACCGTGATCCAGCTAATAATGGCTGTTAACAGGCGAACCAACGCGTTTAGACGGTATACGGGAAGCCAGAAGGAAATGGCGTCTAAAAAATGGGTGGAACCACAGGCAAGTATGAAAGCGGCGAATAGGAAGTACAGTCGTATAAACCGTGTTTCATGCTTCCGGGTGATATATTTGATGATCACTACTGGAATAGTGAAGTAGGCCGACCAGATTAAAAGATCACTGACGATATAAAGCCATCCGTGGAATTCGGTCCAACGTCCGCAATGCCATCTTGGAGGCCAATCAGAGCTGTCAAAAAGCTTGGCAAAGAATTCCCATACTTGATTCATGAGCCTTAGTATGTACTAATCGGAACTGCGGAATCGGAAAAGGTAAGGAATATTTACGAGATATGGGAGGGGGAAAACACCCTATTTTGAAAACATCATTTTTCCAGCACGATTTTTTTGACGATGTTTCGTGAATTCAGACGGATTTGGACAAAATAGATGCCCGAGGGGGCGTTTGATAAATCGAGCGTTGGTTGAAAGCCACTGGACTCATATACTTTTCCGCCCTGCAGATTAAATATCTCGGTGGCATATACCTGGCTCCTGTCTCCCGCGAATACCATCGTGATTTTTCCCACCGATGGATTGGGATAGAGAAGTAGGTCTGCCTCCGCGTTGGCGCCGCATTCCTGAACGATAATGACTGACCCGTAAGTATTTAGACCTCCAATATAGGTTTGTTTTAATCTATAGTAGGCGACCCCCTGGATGGCTGAGCTGTCCGTAAAGAAATAGGTCGGCTGGGCGGAGGAACTGTCTGCATCAACCGTTCCAACATTCAGCCACCTTTTTCCATCATTGCTGCGCTCGACGGTGAAATAGTTAATATTTGCTCCGGCAGCCATACTCCATTGAAGCACGACTTTTTGCTGCACGCAGGCACCGGTAAAGGAGATCAATTCAACCGGCAGGGGGATAAAGGGGGCACAAGCGTTAGTGGCCACTATGCCGCTAACGGCAATCGCGCCGGTGGTGGAAAGCGCCCTGCCTTCCAATGTGTCCCCGGGGGTCATCGAAATGGCGCCGTTGTTTACGACCAATGTCCCCCTCATGGTGCTTCCGACGGCCATACTAAAAGCTCCTTCCACTTTCCAGAATACATTACACGCCGAGGCGCCGTTGATTAAGGTGACTGAAGAGCCGGCGGTTGTGGAGAATGCCCCGGTTATTTTAATAATGAACACCGCATTCGGATTCCCTTGTGCGTCCAGCGTAAGGCCCAGATTTAAGGTTGCAGCTGCCCCTATGAGGTAAACACCCGGATGAAGGACCTGGCCATTTCCCAGCAGAACAGCGGGAAAGAAGGTCGGGATGGCAAGATTCAACTCCGTGTAAGCAATTAACAGGTCCGTTGCGGCTTGAGCAGTTACCGCATTGACGCTATCGGTGACGCCGATCAATCCGCTGAAGCCCGTAAGGGCGCCCGCGTTTGTGCCTACGTTGCCCGTAATCTGGGAAATGACTGCATTGGTCACCGCCCCGGTAGTGGTGAAAAACACGAAGTTACCGGCGGTACCCAAGCCGGGCGCCTGTGCAAAGGCCGCATGTATGCAAAATAGCAGGGGAAGAATAGGTAAGACGGTGCGTAGAATTCTAATTTTCATTCGGGTTGGATTTAATATGGAGGACATGTAAAGATGGAACTAAAGAGAACCCATTGGAATAGCCTTTATAGCCAGACGGGCATAGTCGGAATGATTTAAAACTGTAGTGTATACTCTACGGTACCGGATATTAACACGTTGAACCAGAAAAGTATGTGTACATTTCGGGATGATGCGTATTTTAATTGCGGATGATCATTCGATCATAAGGAAGGGGCTGATGCACATCCTTCAGGAAGCGTATCCTTCGGCATTCATCAAGGAAGCAGAAGATGCCGAGGATGTCATTAAAGTGTCCTTTTCGGGGTATTGGGACATAGTCGTATGTGATCTGTCAATGCCGGGCCAGAGCGGCTTGGAGGTGGTGCGACATATGAAGCAGCATTTTCCAAAGACCCCGGTATTGGTGCTTAGCATGTATCCTGAGAAGCAATATGCCGTCAGGGCATTGAAGGCGGGGGCGGCCGGTTATCTGAGCAAAGAATCAGCTCCGGAAGAACTGTTGAAGGCTGTGAGGACCATTTTGCTCGGGCGAAAGCACATCTCCCCGGATACCGCCGATAATCTCCTAAATGAACTGGAGAACTGGAATGACAAGGCGCCCCATGAGTCCCTTTCGCCTCGCGAATTCGTTGTCTTTCAACTCGTTTCCACTGGTAAATCGGTTTCTGCCATTGCCAAACAACTCTCCGTGGCGGTTTCGACCGTCAGTACCTATAAGACGAAAATATTGCTCAAGATGAAGATGAAATCCAGTGCCGACCTAACGCGCTACGCCCTGGAGAATAAACTCATGTAGCGTCTGGTACGGATTCCTATAGCCAATTCTCTGCTGAAAGAGTGTGAATTATGTAACTAATTTGCAGCGTTTAGTAATACTTCCCGGCAATCGCGGTTATACTTTTACATAGGTATTAACTTCGACAATGCGTAATATTCCTGGCAAGAATAATATTAGAGGTGGCGGGGATGGCCATCCACGGACCCCTGTCGCTGAAATCATTACCAATGGCTTCTTCACAGTGGATCCCCAATGGATAGTCAGACATTGGAACAAAGAAGCGGAGATCCTATTAGGCGTCAAGAGGAAGGACATTCTCGGCAAAAACCTGTGGGAAGAATTTGCAGACATCATTCCATTAAAGTTTAACACTGTTTATCAAAAGACGTTTCTTCAGGACACTCCCGTTCGTTTTGAGGAATACTCCGATGAAATGGGTGCGTGGTTTGATATAACCGCGTACCATTTCGGCGAAACCCTATCCGTCTCTTTCAAAAATAGCAATCAGTCTCTCCGGAAGGGACTTCATCCTGAACAACAACTGAGGAACCTGAATGAGCTATACAAATATGTCACGGAAGTTACCAACGATTGTCTCTGGGAATGGGACCTTGTCACCAAGGAACTGTTTTGGATAGACGGTGGTCATAAAAGGGTTTTTGGGTACCCGATTGTCAATGCCACCATACCACAGATTTTTTGGGAGAACCGGGTACATCCGGATGATAAAGCGCGCCTATTGACAAGACTAAATGAAGTCATTGTGTCGGGAGTTGGCGCCAGTTGGGAAATTGAATACAGATTTAAACGAGCTGATGGCCGGTATGCCTACGTGCATGATCGGGCTCATATAATATGTGACAAGGGTAAAAGCGCTTCCCGGATGATCGGGGCTACCCAGGATATAACGGCCCGAAAGGTATCGGAGATGCAGTTATTGGAAGGGGAAAGGGAATTGGCTCATGCAATACTGGAGGCACAGGAAAAGGAGCGGGTCGCTATCGGGAAGGAGTTGCATGAAAACCTCAACCAGATCCTGGCTGCTGCCAAAATATATGTCGAGTTGGCGAAGGTGGCCGAGGAGAATAAGGAAATCTACCTGGAGACGTCCGCGGCTTACCTGGTCACTGTCATGGAGGCGATTAGAGAGGTTTACAGGACATTGACTACGCCCAGGGTGTGAAAAACAAGGTCCTACAACCTTATGTGGTATTTATCCTACACGCAATCTAGCGTCCGTACGGTTCAAACTTCAAATGAAGAGCTATCGTTCAAGAGTGTTGGGTGATGCATCTTTGCATTGTCGACCAGCTAATCCAATATCCATCAGCAATCCAATCTAGATTATTTTTTCAACCCGTTTTATCCAATCCTGTGAAAATCGTTAGCTAATTAAGAGAAATCGATGTCTGCATCGGTTTTTCTTTTTTTATTTACGGAACTTGCTACCGAAATTAGCTTTATGAATCAAAGGGCTTTTCGCCAACCGGGTTTACCAATGTTGTTATTGGCCTTGTTTGTTCTAAATTTTTCAAATTTCAGCAAGGCACAGCAAACTAATCTATTCCACACTCCGCCAGAACCTGCCAAATCAAGAGTCTACTGGTTTTGGGAATTTAACAGGGTTACCAAAGCAGGGATCACACGCGATCTGGAGCAATTTAAAGCCAAAGGAATCAGCGGAGTCAACCTGATCTGTACAGGAGGATATGCGGGAAAGGAACCGCTTCCCGGGGTGCCATTCCTGGGTAAGGAGTGGCGTGCGCTTTTTCGATATGCTGTTAGCGAAGCCAACAAATTACATATAGAAATTGGGTTCAACCTGGCCGGGGGATGGACCATGATGGGCCCATCGGTAACAAAGGACAATGCCATGAAGAAGGTTGTATCCGCCGAATTGAGGGTATCGGGGCCGGTTACATTCTCGGGGACGCTTCCTCAAGCCAAGCCGGTAGAAGGCTATTATCATGATATTATGGTGCAGGCATTTCGTGTGCCCGATAGTACCGGGGCAATTGATCCTAAAACGATCATCGACTTGACAAATAAGTTGGCTGCTAATGGCCATTTTGAGTGGGATGTGCCTGCGGGAAAATGGGTGATTCTGCGAACCGGATACACGTTGACGGGAGCCCCATGGAGCAAATGGCATGCCTACCCGGACGGCGATACCTTTAAGGGTGGGGAAGGTTATGAGATAGACTATTTGAGCCGGGCTGCATTGGATGATTATTTTGCCCATTTAGGTAAAACGGTATTGGATGAGGCCAAAAAAGCAGGAGGTCATTTGGATTATTTGTGGTCCGACAGTTGGGAGTGCGGGAAACTCACCTGGACCCAGGATTTTGCTAATCAATTTACCAGATTCCGGGGCTATGATTTGAAAGTCTATATGCCTGTTTTAGCTGGGTACACGGTGGTCAATGCCGATGTATCTGCACGGTTTCGTGAGGATTTTGACCGTACTATTCAGGACTGTATCGCGGAGAATTATTATGGTCATTTTGAAGCGTTATGCCACGAGCATGGACTGAAGGTGGGAAACGAAGCCGGAGGCCCCAATGACATACCTCCGCAGGACGTGTTGAAGAACTTTAAGCATTGTGACATCCTTTCGGGCGAATTTTGGGTAAATGGCAACCGGAACGCGCCAGGTGGTTATAATAAAAATCCAATGGAGCGGCTTAATCTTAAACAAACTGCAACTGCCGCGCATGTTTATGGAAAACGGCAGGCAGAAGCGGAAGCGTTTACCAACCAGGAAAAGGATGGAACACATTGGTCACTGGGACCCTCAGATCTGAAGCCTTATGCAAATGATGCATTTTGCGAAGGGATCAATCGGCTTATGCTTCACGAGGCTACCTGCCAGCCACCCTCGGACGGCAAACCCGGGTATGAATTTTGCGCCGGCCAGCATTTTACGCCAAACATTACCTGGTGGGAGCAATCGTCCGCATTTTTCACCTATTTATCCCGCTGCCAGTATATGCTGCAGCAAGGGAAATTCGTGGGCGATGTTTGTTTCTACCTGGGCGAACGGCCACCGCTTTTGGCACCTCCTAAATACAATATTCCATCACTTGGCCCGGGCTATGACTGTGATTACAGCAATCCGGATGTGTTATTAACCAGGATGGCTGTTAAAAACGGGCGCATTGTTTTACCGGATGGCATGAGTTACCACCTTTTGGTATTACAGAATTGCGTCTCTCCATCTCCGGAAATTACCAAAGAGGTGAGCTCCTATCAAAACCTATCTGTTTCTCCCCTACCCTCCAATGCAATGTCACTACCTGAAATTAAGAAACTGAGGGATCTGATTAATATGGGCGCAACCGTTGTTGGTTCACCTCCGGATGAATCTGCTGAGTTGAGAAACTATCCCGAAAGCGATGTACAGGTTCGAAAGATAGCCGCGGAGATATGGGGCGACCTGGACGGTAAAACCCGTATCGAGCGCCGGTTTGGAAAAGGACGCATCATTTGGGGTATGACGCCGGGAGAAGTGCTTACCGCTGATGGTATAACGCAAGATTTTAGTTTTACCGGCCAGGCAGAGAAACCCGATGAATTTGACTATATCCATCGAAAGAGTGGTGAAACGGAAATATATTTTGTCATTAACCGTACCAACCAATTTCAAACGCGCGATTTTACCTTTCGGGTTACCGGCAAACAACCCGAGATATGGGATGCTGTAAGCGGTAAAACTATGATAGCAAAAGCCTTTCATCAAGCTAACAACTGTACTACATTATCGCTTGAGTTTGATGCTTTCAGTTCTTACTTTATCGTCTTTCGCAAACCTGTCCCTACATACGCCAATGGAAAAGCGGAGCGGAATTTTCCGAAGCTGGTGGAACTAAAGAAATTGGAAGGCTCATGGATCACCACATTTGATCCAAAATGGGGTGGTCCGGCCAAGGCGGAGTTCCCTGAACTGATCAGCTGGACTGAACGGCCCGAAGAAGGAATTAAGTATTATTCGGGTACCGCTATTTATACTAAAACTTTTGATTTGGAATATAAAGCTAAGTCAGGGAGATTATTTCTAGATCTTGGAGAAGTTAAAGATGTCGCGGAAGTTCGTTTAAACGGCAAAAAATTGGGGATTTTATGGTGTGCTCCCTGGCGTGTTGAAATCACTGATGCTGTAAAGCAAAAAGGCAATGTATTGGAGGTTGATGTGATCAATTTATGGGCAAATCGTGTGGTACATGATCTAAGTTTACCCAAAGAAAAAAGAATTGCCAAAACCCATGATGCTTTCCGTTTTGATATGCTGAATGCAAGTACACCATTGCTTGAGTCCGGATTACTCGGGCCTGTGAAAATATATTCGTCCACTTTGTCGTCGCCGTCAATTTAATCCTAATCTGTAAGCAAAGCCAATATTCCCATACACGCCAAACCAATTGTACACCAGCGGTTGTGAAGAAGGCGAATGCTCCCCGAAATTGAACCCAAACTGCATGTCGACGAAAAGATGCGGTTCGTGTGTGTGTATCCGGAAATCCGCAAATGTTTGCACCATCGTCAACGTTTTTCCTGCCAAGAGGGAAACGTTAAACGCCGACTGTAACTCCTTGGAATAATCAGTAGCCACATAGCCGTAATAGCTTTGTGTTAGCCGAACGCCTACACCAATTTCATCAGACCGCCGGCAGGTAATCAACAATGCGGGTTGCAGGAACCACTGAGTTACGCGTGACCT
>Ga0210391_10003734_pt1 | contig 12836 bp, 13 predicted proteins | sample IncBWC12OmetaG_FD_160573 | JGI IMG/M metagenome (GOLD analysis project Ga0210391, IMG submission 160573) | Forest soil microbial communities from Barre Woods Harvard Forest LTER site, Petersham, Massachusetts, United States - Inc-BW-C-12-O ... | reverse complement strand
CAAGGGCGAAGAGTCCGATCCCAAGCCCGAGCTGAAGCGGAATGTTGAGGTACTGCAACACCCTATAGAAAGGCTCGGAGTAGAGATCGGGGGCGAAATGCCGCATTTCCTCGACCGACGGTAGCGCGATGTTATGCCGGTAAATCCAGTCCATGTGCGCCCACTTGAACCCATCGGCAATGCTGTGCGGGTCACCCTCGTGGTCGGCATGCGCGTGATGTTTGCGGTGCACCGATACCCAGCGAATCGGATCGGCTTGCAACGCGAGCGTTCCAAAGATCGCGAAGAGGTATTCGATGGGCTTGAGGAGCCGAAGGCTGCGATGCGTCAGGATGCGGTGAAAGCAGAGCGAAATCCCCAGCGCTACGGTCGCATACGATACAACCGCGGCTGCGGCCAACGCCGACCAGCTAAAGAAACCGGGCCAGAAGGCTGCGAGCGCTCCAATGTGAATTCCGATGAGTCCAAAACCTTTGATGCGGCTATACGTGCGATCCATATCTCTTTGGTTGAGCGCTCCTACTACAGACAGTCGTTTAAATGGAAGGCAACGCCGGCCGATGAACGGGCCGGACCGTCGAAAGCTCCCAGGGACCCATGATGCGCGACGGGAGCGAACTCCTCTAAGCAGGCCCAAAGCGGGGACGGAGACGCCTTCACCCAAACCGAGCAGGCGCGCCCCGGATGAGCAAGATCCGGATGGACGCGATCGGCGGCGCGGCAGTAGGCTAAGCACATGACCGAAGATCTCGAACCGATTCGCGCCGTCTGCCGATACGTCGAACAGCACAGCGACCAGGCACTGAAACTCGACGCGCTCGCCGCAATGGCCGGCCTCAGCAAGTATCACTTCGCCCGTCGCTTCAAAGCCGTCGTGGGCGTAACCCTGAAGGAGTACGCGGCGGCCGCACGGCTGCGCCGGCTCAAGGACGGGCTCAAAGACGATCGCTCAATCGACGCGGCCGCCTACGATGCGGGTTATGGTTCGCCCAGCCGCATCTACGAAAATGCCGCGCGCAATCTGGGAATGACGCCGGCGCAGTACCGGGCCGCGGGCCAGGGCGTGGCGATCTCGTATGCGATGCTCGAGACGCCGTTAGGGCCGATGCTGATCGGCGCAACCGATCGCGGAATCTGCTTCGCGCAGTTCGGCGATTCCGAAGAAGACCTGCGCGAGAAGCTGCAGGCGGAATATGCCAACGCCGAGATCGCGCCGATGCGAGCGCCGTACCATCCGGATTTTGCTGCGTGGACCGACGCCATTGCGCGCCACCTCGTAGGTGAACGGCCGAATCTCAACCTTCCACTCGACATCCGCGCGACAGCCTTTCAGATGCGCGTTTGGAAGTATCTGCAGTCGATTCCCAGCGGCGACGTGCAGTCGTACCGCGAGGTGGCCGCCGGTATCGGCCGGCCGGGGGCCGCCCGGGCCGTGGCGACGGCCGTCGCGCGCAACCCGGTCGCGCTCATCGTCCCGTGCCACCGCGTCATTCGCGATTCGGGCGCATTGGGAGGCTACCGCTGGGGTCTGGAGCGCAAGAGAACCCTGTTGGATATCGAACGCGCAGCCCGATGAAGCCATTCTTTATCGCCGTATGCGCGCTCGCGCTCGCGGTAACGTGCCTTTGGAAGGCGAGCGCCGCGGCGCCCACGTTCTGTGAGGGCTGCAATTACGCCGGAGCGGCGTTGGCGAACTCGGACTTTACCAACGGCGTCTTGATAGGTACGAACTTCGAGAAGGCGACGCTGAGCAACTCGTCGTTTCGCGGGGCGCGGCTCATCGCGATAAACTTTGAGAAGGCCGATCTGCGGGGGACTCACTTCGATTCCGCGGATTGCGTTGCGTGCAACTTCGGCGGCGCGCTCTTGGATGGCTCGACCTTTTCCAACGTGCGAATGGTGGCGGCAAACTTCAAGGGTTTCAGTTCGTCGGTGGAGGACGCGCAGTTGCGGCAGCTGCTCGGCGGCTGCATCTCGTGCAACTTCAGCGGCGGACGTCTGAACGCGCGCGACCTCTCGGGGACGACGCTGATCTCCGTCGACCTTTCGCAAGCCGATCTGCGCGGGACGAACTTCAGCGGTGCCGTCCTCTGCTGGTATCAAGTTACCAAGGGACAGCGCGCCGCCGCGTGCGATCCGATGCACGACGCCATCACCACCGGCGCGAACTTTTCCAACCCGCAGCTCTGCGACAACCCACTCGGCCGGATCGGGTGCGTGGCCGCGCCTGCCGGCCTGCTGAAGCAGTCGCTCGGACCGAAGCCGAGCGCGTCGCCCGAGTCACCTTAGCGAGCCGATCGTCGAGCGAATGGACGCCGATGTCGTCGTCATCGGGGCCGGCGCGGCGGGGCTGGCGGCTGCGCGAAGCCTTGGGCGGCGGAAGCTGCGGGTACTGCTGCTTGAAGCGCGCGACCGCATCGGGGGGCGGGTGCTTTCACACTCGATAGCCGGGATTGCAACGCCGGCCGAACTCGGCGCGGAGTTTATTCACGGACCGGCCGCACGAACCAAGGCGTTGCTTCGCGAAGCCGGGAGCGCGGCGATCGACATGGGCGGCGATGCGTGGGTTCGCGAAAACGGCGGCCTCCGATGCGACGAAGAAAGTTTTGCATCGTCGGCGCGCATATTCGAAGCCTCTCGCTCCCTCCCGGACGACGAAAGCGTGGAGCAGTTTCTCCGGCGATTCGAAAACGACGGCGCGCTGCGCGAGACCGCGCAGTCGGCGCGCGCCTTCGTCGAGGGATTCGAAGCCGCCGATCCCGCGATTGCGAGCGTCAAGGCGATTGCCGACGAATTTGAATCGGGCACGGATTCCACGAGCGCGCGACCGCTGGGCGGATACGGGCCGATGTTCGCACAGCTTCGCGACGACTGCGAGCGCGCCGGGGTTGCGTTTGCCTTGTCAACCCGCGTGCGCCGCATTTCGTGGCGACCCGACGGCGTCGCCGTCGAGGTGACGGATTCGCGCGGCAAATCGCAAACGCTGCATGCGCGCGCAGCGATCGTTACCCTTCCTGTGGGCGTCTTGCGTCACCGGGGCGACGAAACCGAGGTCGGTTTTACGCCCGAGCTTCCGGCCGCAAAGCGCGCGGCGCTTGCGCGTATCGAGATGGGACACGTCGTGAAGGTCGCACTCGCTTTTCGAACGGCGTTTTGGGAGCTGGTTACAGGTGGTCGCTACCACGACGCAGCCTTCTTTTACATCGAGGGCCAGCCGATCCCGACGTTTTGGACGCAGTTGCCGATTCGAAGCCGATTGATCGTCGCATGGGTCGGCGGTCCCGGCGCAGTTGCACTGAGCGGTGTTCGCGCGGCGGATCTCATCGAGAAGGCACTCCATGGCTTCGGGAAGTTGTTGGGTGATACCGAACTCGCGCGCCGGGAGTTCGTGGGTGGCCACACGCACGACTGGAGCGACGACCCGTTTGCGCGTGGGGCGTACAGTTATGTGGCCGTCGGCGGCGGGAATGCGCGCGCTGTGCTCGCCGCTCCCCTCGACGACACGCTGTTCTTTGCCGGCGAGGCGACGTCGAGCGATGGGCAGGGCGGCACCGTCAACGGCGCAATTGAGACCGGCGAACGCGCCGCCGCGCAAGCCGCTGCGGCACTGGGGGTAAAAGAAATTGGTTGAAACCGTTCCGGCCGCGCTTGCCGCATGGTCGAACTTCTACGTGATTGCCGGCTCGTCGGCTGCCGCGCTCACCGGATTGATATTCGTGGTGATCACCTTGGTGCGCGGAGAGGAGTATGCTTCGGCCGCCCGCCATGACGGCATCTCGACGTTCAGCACGCCGACGGTTATGCACTTCTGCACGGCGTTGCTCGTTTCGGCAATCCTCTGTGTCCCCTGGCCTTCGCTAGTCTACGTCAGCGTGATCGTCGCGGTCGTCGGCTGCTATGGGGTTATCTACATAATCCGCGTGGCTTTTCGAACGCGGGGCCTCAAAGAATACACTGCGGATGCCGAGGATTGGATCTGGTACTCGATCCTGCCGTTCATCGCCTACGCCACCCTCGCCGTAGGCGCGATTGCGTTGCACCCTGCTCCCAGAGACGCTCTTTTCGCAGTTGCCGGCGGCGTGCTTTTGCTGATCTTCATCGGCATTCGCAACGCGTGGGATGTCGTAACGTTTCTCGCCGCCGGCGGCGGCAAAGAACCCTAGCTATCCTCGCTAGTCGTCGCCGTCCATCCGAAGCCACCGCGTAAACGGCTACGCGATGGTCGAATATGGTTCGGTTTGCGGGTAATCCACATATGAGTAAAAGAGATGGTTGGCGAAGCGGCGAGTCCCTTGAACGCTGAACTGTTGGGCCATCGCCGCGATCTGCGATCCATTTGCTTCGCGAGCAGATACCGTGCGAGGTGCAAGGCATCATCGGGTGCTGCGCGGATGGCCGATGCTGTTACGGCCGGACGACGAGCGGAATTGCTGTGCTTACCCGAGCTGGCGGCTCCGGGGACTCCTTAAACACCACTTAATGACCTCTGCAAACTTATCGCGAACGGAGACAGTAAAAGGTGGCATCCTCGTTGAACTCAGAAATCCTCATTGTAGTAAGGAAGACGTAGGCCGCCCATGTTCGTTTCACCTCTCGGCCGCTCGACGCTTTGGGTGAGCGCCGCCATCACATTACTTTCCGGCTGTAGCGCGCCCCCAGGCCAGCCTCCCACAGCGACAACCCAATCAGTGCGAGACATTGGACGAGCTGCCGTACATGGCGCGTGGATGCTGCCCGAGGCGAAGAGCGAGGACCTGCTTTATATTTCCACGTTTGATGGAGTCATCGTTTATAGTTACCCGTCGGACAAACAGGTCGGACTACTCAGCGGCTCTGGCTCTGAAGCCTATGGATTGTGCAGCGACGAGGCGGGGAACCTTTTCGTAACCGACCTTGAAGCGCAGGCTGTATATGAATACGCGCACGGTGGCACGCAACCGATTGCGACGTTTACTCAATACCCAAGCCAAGACTTCAGCCCGATTGACTGCTCCGTTGACCCCGTCACCGACAATCTCGCCGTCGAGTCAGCCGATAGCTACAGCGTCTATATTTTTAAGCATGAGGGCCAGACTGCGACTATCTACGAGAATCCCTATGCGTATGGCTACTTCTGTACCTACGATGGAAGCGGAAACTTCTTCGCGCGTGGCACCCAGTATCACATTGCAGAGCTTCCTAAGGGCTCCTCCACGTTCACGAACATTAAACTGTCGCGTCCTATCGAGGACCTCGAAGGCTTTGCCTGGGATGGGAAGTATCTTTCAATCACCAACTACACGACTACTAATACCGACTACCGCATCCACGTTCATGGCTCCCGCGCAACCATTGTAAGTTCTTCCATTCTAACAAATGCGAAGTTTGTCAGGCAGTTCACAATTTACAATCATCGCTTCATTGCTCCGGACGAGGACGCGTCGCAGGTCACATTTTGGAAATATCCCGGCTTCGGCAACTCCACTGGAGCGATCCAGGGACTAACCGACCCCGAAGGTTCGGCAATCAGCGTCGCCCGCTGAACTGCATGACCGCATATAGCGCTTTTATCAAAACGGAAAGGCGATAAACATGAGTTTCCTCCCAGTATTTAATGTCCAGACTTTCGGCGCATTCGGCGACGGCGTTCATGATGATACCGGAGCGATTCAGGACGCTATGAACGCGGTGCCCCCCTTCAACCCGATTGGTAGTATTCCGGCCGGCGGCATTGTTTACTTTCCTGAAGGTAACTATCTCATTTCCCAACCCCTACTACGCCAGCAGCCAAATACAGCGTGCATTGGCGCGGGAAAAGACGCAACCGTTATCACACTTAATCAGCCTACGTGGAGCGGGGCACCATCACCCGCGGACCCTTCGCGCTCGTATATGCTTGACTTGAGTGACTTGAGCAATACCGACTGTACCGTTACCGACTTGACACTTAACGGTCGGGCCACGGATGGCCCATCCACCAGCTTATCCAAAACACAGTGCGGCATTCTGATTTCTTCAAGAAATGTTATCTCGAGAGTCAACTTATACGACATTTGGGGATATGGCCTCTGGATTTTTGGCCCGAACGCACAATGGGCCAGAGTACTAGACTGCGAAGCGTGGCTGGGTTCCAACCCTCAGGCAAGTTCCGGCTATGGTCCAGGAAACGACTGCATCGGTGGCGGCGGCACGAGAACCCTTATTGAACGCTTCCACTGGGCGAGCAATATGGCCAAGAACACTGCGCTCGATTTTCAGTCGGGCGGCGGCCCTGACGCAGAAGTCAGCGTAGACATCATCGACTGCATCAACGAGTCTGCTAAGCACGTGGCGTTAGAAGGAGCCGTACAGTCTTCAATCCGAGGTTGCAGATTTTACTACAACCAGCTTAAAGTTAAAACCAACCCCGGGGGTAATTATATTGTCAACCCGCTTGATATTCTCGTTGAAGGCTGCATGTTTATTGGCCCCAGTGGAAACGAAAGCGGCCTTGTAGTCAACTTCGACGGTGGCAACTACGCTGCTGAGGTGCAGACTGTCCAAGGCGGCCGAGTCGCCGTCATAGGAAACACATTCATCGACTGTGATGGCAGCGCGATCGAATGGGCTGGTGACGACGAGTCAACGTCGTTGGGCGGAAGTATAATCAGTAACAATCGCATCTTTAACCCGAACCAAACCGGCGGCCAGGAGGCGGTCGTAGTCGAGGGGATATTCGCTCCTTTAGGCACTCTTTTTGGCTCTGGTATTTCGGTATTAACGACCTATGGCCTGACCATCCAAGGCAACACCATCGTCGACCAGAGCGGCGACATGCTGTATTCCATGCAGCTATCGACTCCTGGCACGATAACGGACCATAATACCGCGCGGATTCTTGTCCAGGGCAACCTTTGCGGACTGGCTCCCGGTGTCGGTAATGGGTCAGCCGGGACATTCTATTACATCAGCACCAGCCCTACCAGTGACAACCCGTCGCCGATTCTGCTCAACAACACTAATCAGGAACAAGGCCTCGATTCTTCGTCAGTTGTCGCGAGCGGCACGCCGTGGCCTGGGCCAGGCGGTTACCCGTACAACGCATTCATTTGCGTGGACCCCAACGGGGCGAACATCCAATCCATAAAAATCGGCGGTCAACTCACGGATATGGTGTCCGGCTCATTTTATGTCCCCGTAGGTCAGACATTCACGGTAACGTGGATAGGCGCGATAAATCCAATCATCAAGGTGTTCCAATCCTGACTGTTTTTTAACCGACCTAGTCGCGGTCGAGGAAAGGAACGCTGTCTGGGGCGTTCCTTTTGCTTTTTAATGCGCTACGCCGCAAGGGTGGGAACTCTAGGCTTGCTCATCTTTCTGGCTATCGACTGACCTGATTCGCGCTCGAATCGGAATGATATTTGTTTCAGGGTGCGGCTCTTTTGTCGCCCCCGATAAGTCGCTTTTCCCAGCGTGGAGTCGAATCAGTTCCAGCAGGTATACCGAGCAAGATGAACGTCAGCGGACAGTCGCCGATAGTCAATCGGGTCGCCACAAACTTTTCCACCAGTTTACGAAGCGCTCCGGGATTTCTCCGCAACGCGGGGATATGTGCGGAGGTTCGGGCCAATCCTCCGCCGGAGGATACGGAATGAAAACCATGCGTCATGACGCGCCCACCGAACTGACGATTCGCCCGCGCGAGTTGCGCGAGCTCTTTTCCGAGCGCGAGTTTGACCCATTTGTCGACGACGACAACGCGCTTGGGAGCATCGCGCAGATCACCCGATTTCCCAACCTCACGTCGAGTCTCGCGAAGATGCGGCTACGCGTTGTGTTGCCCCCGGAGGAGGTGTCGCCTCAAACGCAATCCCGCGTCGAACGCGCGATTGCGCGATACTGCTCGCACAAGATCGCCGAAGCGGCCGTTCAAATGACGGAGTGGCGTCACGGAGCCGTGAGCACGTTTTTATGGGGCCTGGCGTTCTTTGCCCTTAGCCTGCTGCTCACTGCCGGAGTGCAGCACACGGACTTCCTGCCCGACGCGATCCGCACGCTGGCCGTCGAAACGCTCGTGATCGCCGGCTGGGTCATCATGTGGCAACCCATGGACACGCTCATCCTCGGATGGCTCCCGATCCGCCAGCAGCAGCGGACGTTTCGCGCGATCGGCTCGATGCGGGCAACGGTCGAAGCCAAAGCACTTTCGCGTAAAGACTGACGAACCCGCAGCGCATAAAGTTTTGTTCGGAGACGCTTCCCGGGCTGGCCGTTGCGCGGACGAGGGTCGCACCGGCCTCGCGTGCGCGAGCGACGCGATCGCGAATCAAAGCCGTATGCCACCCGTGCCGCCGAAACGCCGTGAGCGTGGAGCCGGCAAAGAGCGCGGCGTTGTCGCCGTTTACCGACACCGCCCCGGTCGCGATAATTCGGTCGCCGTCCCGAGCTTCTAGCGCAATCGTTCCTTCGGCCGTCGCGAGGATCAACGCGATGACGTCGTCACCGGGTTCGAGCTTCTCGCGTTCCAGAAAACCCGCCGCCGAAGCTTTCGCCCAAGCCGCAATATCGTTAGCGACGCCGATGCGATCGTCGCGCCGCGCCTGACCGATCAGATCGCCGGATGCTAGGAGGGTTTGCTCGCGATCGCCTGGAGTGTAGCCGGCCGCCGTCAGTTCGGATGCGAGTGACCGATGCGCTGACGGTGCGACGAAAACCATCGGTATCGCACCGCGCATCTCATAGAACTCCGTAATCTTTGCAACGTCGGCGGCGCGAACCGCTCCACGAGTGCCCACGCCCGAAGCTTGCGAGAACGGCGAATCGACGCCGGCGAACGCGACGAGGCCGCCCGCAACCTCGATGCTGGTAGCGCCGGCCTTCGGGTCGATTCGCCCGGCGGCATCGATCGAGCGGCGGACACCCTCGATCTCGTCGCGCAGAATCGCTGCTTCGATCAAAACTTTGCCAAAACGTCGCGCTTGAGCAAGGGCCTCCTCCTACCTTCAGCCGGAGTGCTGCTCGTCCTGCTACAATAGCGTTATGGAACAACGCAAACTTGGCACGCAGGGCCTGACCGTCTCCGCAATCGGCCTGGGCTGCATGGGGATGACCTGGGCATATGGCAACGCGCCCGACGAGGGTCAAGCGATTGCGACAATACATCGCGCGCTCGAACTGGGGATCAACTTTCTCGACACCGCGGAGGTCTACGGCCCCTATACCAACGAGCAGCTGGTAGGCCGGGCCTTGCGCGGTCGCCGAGAAGGCGTGATCGTGGCGACGAAGTTCGGCTTTAAGTTCGACAATGGCGTGCGCGGCGTCGACGGGTCGCCCGAGAACGTCAAGCGCGTCGCCAACCAGTCGTTGATGCGTCTGGGGATCGACGCGATCGATCTCTATTACCAGCACCGGCGCGACCCCAGCGTGCCGGTTGAGGAGACGGTCGGTGCGATGAAGGAGCTCGTTGAGGCCGGCAAGGTTCGGTATCTCGGCCTCTCGGAAGTCGGACCGGAGACGCTGCGGCGCGCCAATGCGGTGCATCCCATCAGCGCGCTCCAAAGCGAATACTCGCTCTGGGAGCGGGGCGTCGAAGACGAGGTGCTGCCGGCGGCTCGCGAACTTGGCATCGGCCTCGTGCCGTATAGCCCGCTGGGGCGCGGTTTCCTCACCGGCTCCGTCGACGTAGCAAGCCTCTCGCAAAACGACTTCCGTAAGACAAATCCGCGGTTTTCGGAGGAGAACGCGCGAGCCAATGAAGCGCTCGTGGCGGTGGTGCGCGAGGTTGCGGAGCAGTGCGGTGCGACGCCCGCGCAGGTAGCGCTCGCGTGGGTACTTTCGCGCGGGGATGACGTCGTTCCGATCCCGGGCACGAAACGTGTCCGCTACGTCGAGGAGAACATAGCTGCCGTCAACCTCCAGCTTACCTCCGACCAGCTCGCTTTACTCGACAGCCTTGCGTCAAAGACCGCGGGGGAACGCTACACGCCCGAGATGATGAAGCTCGTCGAGCGATAGACGAGCGGGGGGAGTACGCCCACCGCAACCGCCGCCGGCACGGCGGTTTTGTGAACCGCGATGGATGTAGATTACCGAATCGTCGACGTCTTCACGCAAACGCCGCTCGAAGGCAACGCGCTCGCGGTCTTTCACGACGCGACCGGCCTCGACGATGCCACGATGCAAAAAATCGCATGCGAGACGAATCTCTCGGAGACGACGTTCGTTTTTCCAGCGGAACGCGCGGGATCGGCTGCCCGAGTGCGCATCTTTACGCCCGTCAAAGAGATGATGTTCGCCGGCCATCCGACCGTTGGCACCGCCTGGGTCTTGCGCGACGTTGGAAAGGTTGCGAAGGACCGGCGCCGCTTCGTGCTCGACGAAAACATCGGACCGGTCGACGTTCGTGTCGACGACGAAGATTTGATTTGGCTGCGTACGCCGCCGATTCGCACCTCGCGCGAGTACGATCCGGCGCTTTGCGCGGCTGCGATCGGTCTCGAGCCGGGCGACCTGCTCGACGGCGTTCCGTGCCAGAACGTTTCGGCCGGGAATCCCGCGGTCTTCATTCCGCTGCGCGATAAAGCTGCCGTCGACCGCGCCGAAGTTGACACGGTCGCGCTGCGCCGGCTCCTCGCAGACGAACCGGAGCCTTCGTGTCTCTTCGTCTTTACGCCGGCGCAAGAAGGTGCCTACTCGCGGATGTTCGCCAACGACTTCGGCATCGTCGAAGACCCCGCAACCGGGAGCGCGACCGGGCCGCTCGCCGCGTTTATGATGGCGCACCGTTTGGTCGGCAGCGCCGACGGAACCCGGTTCATCAGCGAGCAAGGCACGAAGATGGGCCGGCGCAGCATTCTGCACGTCCTCATCGACGGTGAGCGCGGCGAACGCGGCATCGAAATCGGCGGTCACGTGGCACCGCTTGCAAGGGCGACGCTGACGCTCTAAAACTGGGAAAGAACCCTAGATGAAAGCTAAAGCCCGCATCGGGCTCGCAGCTGGTTGCCTTGCCGGGTGGGCGGCATGGCTGGCGACCGGCTCGCCGGCGAGTGCCAAGGGCGTCACCCTCATCCAGGAGAGAAACGGCACGGTAAAGACCTACGGCAATGTCAACATTGCTTTGGATCGGCAGACGCTCACGCTGCGCACCGCCGACGGAAAAGGAATCTTGAAAATCGTGACCGGCGCCTGCTCGTTCGACAACAGCGTCCAGCGCTGTCTTCCTTACTCGGTGACGCTGACCCAAAACGGCAAGACCCACCCGATTGCGATCGACTACGGATCGGTTTTTCTCAATATGACGAGCGCGGCCCATCATCTCCCGCTGTCGTCGGACATGTTGGCACCGCGCACGGTCCTCGTGTTGTTTAAGACCGCGCACGGAACGTACGTCACTTCCAAAGGCACCGTCGATGAGGTGAAGCCGTGAAGCGCTTTCTTTGCTGCGTCCTTGTATTCGCATTCGTCTCGGTAGCGCCGGCCGTAGCGATCGCGCAGCGCGCTTCGTCGGAACATCCGTCGGCGCCGGCGCCCGCATATCATCCACCGGCGCCTGCGTATCATCCATCGGCTCCGGTATATCATCCGGCGCCCGCTCCGCCGGCCGGTCATCCCGCAAATCCAACCGGTTTCGGTTTTCCTCCGCACGACGTTAACGGCGGTCCGACCCAGGTTCATCCGTCGCCGGTTCACGCGCCGTCCGGCTACCACGTTGCCCCTCAGCAATCGATGGTGCGGACCTATCCGCCGCACGTTCCTTATCGCACCGGTCCGTATCGCTACTGGCGCGGTCCGATTGTAAATAACCCGCGTCACTGGGGAGGCTGGCGATGGAATCGCGGCGTGATATGGTATCCCGTGCCCTACTATTGGGGCGGCGGTTTTTGGGGGCCGTGGGTAATCGGGGTGAACAGCGCGCCCCTCTTCGGTTCGATCGTCGACTATAACGATTACCAAATCTTCCCCTCCTATCAAGCTGGGCCGAGCAGTCCAGGGGCGCAACTGCTCGTCGATTACGGTTTGACGCAGACCGAGTGTGGCCCACCGAATCTGGTCGTGATCTGGGGACCGAATAACAGCGTGATTTGTGCCTTTCCGAACGATCTCGTCGCTCCGGGCAACTACGAGCTTGACCCTGCGACGCTCACGCTGCAGACGCTCAACGCACCCGCCGGTCCTTAGTATGAAACCGGCGCGCGCAAAACGTATCGTACTGCTGCTAGCCGCGGTTCTTGGCGCCGCCGCGTGCTCGTCGGCTTCGCACGAGAGTTCGCCGGGCAATTCGTCGGCGGCGACCGCGGTTGCCAACGGGCAATCGATCTTCCAAACGGGGCGCGATTCCGCCGGCTCGCAGATCGTCGCAAAGCCGCCTGCCCTTTACCCGAAATGTGCGGCTTGCCACCGCGCCGACGGCTCGGGCGGCGTGCACTTGCCGGGCGGCGCGGTCAGCGCGGACTTGCGATACAAGGCGCTGGTGACCGAACAGAAGCCGCCCTATACCCTCGCTCTACTCGAACGCGCGATCGCGACCGGGATAGATAATACCGGGCAACCTCTCAATCGCGTGATGCCGCGCTGGAAACTGTCAAAGCGCGATCTGCACGACGTCGCTTATTACGTACTTACGAAACTAAAGTGAAGCCGGTCAGGCGACTCGCGCCGAAACGATTGCGCCGTCGGTCACCGTGTAGGTAACGGTTGCGTCGACGACGTGGCCGTTGGCGAATCCGGTCACGTGCTCTTTGTCGACGACCGATTCGCCGTTGACGGTACGTTCGACGATCTCCACCCGCAGCTGCGGGTTGCTCGTGAAAAGGCCGTCGTAGGCCGACGCAATTGCTTCGCGCGTCCGAACGTAGGTTCCGGGGCGCTGGACG
>Ga0210391_10003732_pt1 | contig 12838 bp, 15 predicted proteins | sample IncBWC12OmetaG_FD_160573 | JGI IMG/M metagenome (GOLD analysis project Ga0210391, IMG submission 160573) | Forest soil microbial communities from Barre Woods Harvard Forest LTER site, Petersham, Massachusetts, United States - Inc-BW-C-12-O ... | reverse complement strand
TTTCTTCACGGCTGTCCTGGGGGTCCTTTCTTTCCCCGTGCTCCTGTCAGGGTTCATCCTGCTGTTGTTCGACCGTCACGCCGGCACCAGCTTTTACCTGTCGGATATATACCTGTCCTCGGGGCAAATCCTGCCAAATGAGGGGGGGAGCGCCATCCTGTATCAGCACTTGTTCTGGTTCCTGGGGCACCCCGAAGTGTACATCATTTTGCTACCAGCCATGGGAATGGCCTCCGAGATCATCGCGGTCAATTCCCGGAAACCCATTTTTGGATACATGGCCATGGTGGGCTCCCTGTTTGCTATCACCCTTCTGGCGTTCCTCGTATGGGCGCACCATATGTTCGTGACCGGGCTAAACCCCTTCCTGGGTTCCTTCTTCGTGTTGCTGACCCTGCTGATCGCCATACCCTCGGCGATTAAGGTCTTCAACTGGCTAACCACCCTATGGAGGGGAAATATCCGTCTGACACCCGGAATGATGTTCGCCATCGGCTTCGTGAGCTTGTTCATTTCAGGGGGCCTGACGGGGATTTGGTTGGGGAACTCTGCCCTGGACCTGCACCTGCACGATACGTATTTCGTCGTTGCCCACTTCCATATCGTGATGGGAGTTGCCTCCTTCTTCGGGATGTTCGCGGGCATTTATCATTGGTATCCGAAAATGTTCGGACGCTACCTGAACCATACGCTGGGATATATCCATTTTTGGGTAACCATTGCCGGCGCTTACTGCATTTTCTGGCCCATGCACTACGAGGGGCTGGCGGGCATGCCGAGGCGGTACATGGACTACAGCAGCTGGGTTGCCTTCAAGCAATTCGGAGGCCTCAATCAGTTCATCAGCGCCGTGGCCCTGATCGTTTACTCGGTGCAGATCCTCTTCCTGTTCAATTTCTTCTACAGCATATTCAAAGGCCGTAAGATAAAGACGCAAAATCCCTGGAAATCCACGACGCTCGAATGGACGACACCCATTCGTCCAGGTCACGGGAACTGGCCCGGGGAAATTCCGGAAGTGCACCGCTGGGCCTACGACTATGCCAAGGACGGCAGGGATTTCATTCCCCAGACCGAGCCCATAGGAGCAAATGAAACCGACAATGAGTAGTATCGCAGGGATGACGAGGGAGCGGGCGATCATCGAAGTCCTCCGTCAAAAAGCGAGGGATTACGCCCAGCTCATCAAGGTGTCCTTGAGTATCATGGTGGTATTCAGCAGCGTCGTCAGCTATGAACTGGCCCCGAATATCGTGGGTCTGAATTGGAAGATGGTACTCCTGTTATCTCTGGGCGGCCTCCTGGTTACGGGCAGCGCCAATGCCATCAACCAGGCCGTGGAAAAAGACACGGACGCCCTGATGAAACGGACGGCTTCGCGTCCGGTGGCAGCTGGGAGAATGAGCGAATCGGAAGCATGGGTCTTCGCATTCATAGCCGGAGTGGCGGGCGTGGGGATACTGAAGTTCTTTTTTAGTTGGCAGGCGGCGGCACTGAGCGCACTGAGCCTTTTTCTCTATGCGTTCATCTATACGCCCCTGAAAAAAGTGAATTCGTCGGCGGTGTTGGTGGGCGCCTTCCCGGGAGCCATGCCCTGCCTGATCGGTTGGGCGGCGGCCTACGAGCCCGGCTCCCTGTTCAACTGGACCGGGGGCTTCCTGCTGTTCGGCATTCAGTTCCTTTGGCAATTCCCCCACTTCTGGGCGATTGCCTGGCTGGCGCATAAGGACTACGGAAAGGCAGGCTTCAAGCTCCTTCCCTCGCAGGATGGGCCGACCCGGTTCACCGCCCTGCAAACGGTCATTTATACGATGATGCTTTTTCCGCTGGGGGCGCTGCCCTATTTGTTTCACATGAGCGGGGCGCTGAGCCTGGGCATCGTTACTTTGGCCAATGGGTTCCTGCTGGTACAGTGCCTGCGCCTGGTCCGGGAGATGTCGGCCAAGGCAGCCAGGAGGGTGATGTTCAGTAGCTACATTTACCTGCCGGTGGTATTTTTAGCTTTGTTATTCGATAAGGTGCATCAAGTGATATGACGACGTATATGGCGACGGAAAGAAAAAGGTTGCATCCGCATAAGTTCAACCTGTGGCTGGGGATCGGGAGTATCCTGATGATGTTTGCGGGACTGACGAGTGCAGTGATCGTGAAGCGGAATCAGGCCGACTGGAAAGGATTCAGCCTACCGACTATCTTTTGGTATTCGACGGCGGTCCTCCTGCTCACCAGCCTGACGATGCAAATGGCCCAAAGGGCTTTCAAGGAGCGCCTGATGCGAAAGTATCGCTCCCTGGTAACCTTGACGGTCGTGGGCGGGGTAATCTTCATTTCGTTGCAGATCCGGGGATTCGAGGAGCTTTGGGCTCAAAATCTCCACTTGAACAATAGTGTGGCGGCCTCTTTCCTCTACATTATTTTCGGGTTGCATGCCGTTCACGTCCTGGGGGGTATTATTGCGCTGTTGATCCTGTTCTTCAGGGCCTTCAGCACCCGGAGCCGGAACTATTCCCCGGTCCCGGTGGAAATCGTAAGCACCTATTGGCATTTTGTAGACCTGTTGTGGTTATACGTTTTGTTCTTTTTCTTGTGGATTCAATAATTTTGGAACTATAAACTGATATTCATGGAAACAGCTGTTGCGGCGAAACCCGATATGGAAGGCAGTACGTGGTGGGGTGGGGGCAGAAGCCCCTACAACGTGAGTTATGGAAAACTGATGATGTGGTTTTTCCTGATGAGCGATGCCTTCACTTTCGGAGCCTTCCTGATCTCCCTGTGGACGACCCGGTTTTCCCTGGCCAGCTGGCCTGATCCCAATAAAGTATTTTCATCTGCGCCCTTCATCCCCGAAGGCGCACCCCTGGTTTTCGTGAGCTTGATGACCTTCATCCTGATCATGAGTTCGGTGACCATGGTCATGGCGGTGAATGCGGGGCACCATATGGAGCGGAAGAAAGCGGCTCTTTGGTTGTTCCTGACCATTATCGGGGGCCTTTGCTTCCTGGGCTGCCAGGCCTGGGAATGGAACCACCTCTACCATGAGGGCGCCTGGTGGGGACGGAACCCCTTTCCCAACGCGGATGGTTCCGTAGCCGGCACGGCCTTCGCCAATTATTTCTTTACGGTCACAGGTTTCCACGGCTTCCACGTATTCAGCGGCGTGTGTATCAATTGTGTCATCCTTGCCAATATCCTGAAAGGGACGTACGACCGCAGGGGCCACTATGAGATGGTCGAAAAGGTCGGCCTCTACTGGCACTTCGTGGACCTGGTCTGGGTTTTCGTATTCACCTGTTATTATCTACTCTAAACTTTCGATATGTCCGACTTGAATATAATACCCGATCCCCTGGCGCCTCCTCACCAGGAGGACAACCATGAAGGCATGAGCACGCGCACCATATGGAGGGTATTCTGGTGGCTGCTGGCTATTACGATTGTCGAAGTCATCTGGGGGATGAAGGTCAGCCATACCATTTCGGAAAAGTGGATCAATGCCATCTTTTTCCTGTCCATGACCTTTGCCAAGGCTGCCATCATCGTGGCCTATTTCATGCACCTGCGTTACGAGCTCAAATACCTTATCCGCTCCGTTTGCATACCCTTGTTACTGTTCGTTTGGTTCGTGATCGCCTTCTGCGTCGACGGGACCTCATGGCTCAACCTGAGGACGCGGTATGAGCCTCATACGCCTGAAAAGGCAAAAACGGAAGCCCCCGCGTCGGAAGGTGTTCTTAAATAAGTTTGACTCCGCGGGCGTATCTTTGCAGCCATGAATAAGCGTGCAATGATTGTGATGTGCCTGGTGATTTTTGTTCCCGTCGTTTGCTATTTCATCGTCAAATATTACAGCGAAAGGGACTTGGTCATGCCCCGGCATTATATCGCGGATACTCTCCTGGAAAAGAACGTGAATGGAAAGGTCGAAGTGGATACGGTCTGGCACGTCATTCCGAATTTTACATTGACCAACCAGTTAGGAAAACAAGTTTCGCTGCACGACAGTACTTTGAAGAATAAGATCGTCGTTGTCGATTTCTTTTTCACGCATTGCCCCTCCTTTTGTCCGACCCTGACGCGGAATATGCGCAAACTGCAGGACCTCTTCACCACCAACGATACGATCGTTCAATTCATTTCCTTTAGTGTGGACCCCGTGCGGGATTCGGTCCCCGTGCTGAAAGCCTATGCGGACCAGTATGGGGTACAGCACAACAACTGGTGGATGCTCACGGGAAACCGGGACAGCATTTATACCCTGGCGGAAAGGGACTTCAAGGTAGCCGTCGAGGACAGCGGGCACGCCAACTTCGTTCATACCGACCGGATGGTCCTCCTCGACAAGGACCGTTACGTCCGGGGTTATTACAATGGAGAGGACACTACCAGTATGGCCTTGTTGGCCAAGGATATTGTTTTACTTACCCTGGAAAGGGATCCCCATGAAAAAAAAGGTCTATTTCGATGAAACAAACCATTCCAATAGTTGCTGTATCCATAGCGGTCCCACTTGCGGTCGCATTCCTCATCCTGGTCCCCGGCGTGAAAGTGAACTTCGGTTTCAATACCTCCGTATTGCCCCTGTTTCACGCCATCCTGAATTCCACGACGGCGATCCTGCTCCTGGCCAGTCTTTGGTTTATCCGCCACGGCCAAATCCAGGCGCATAAAACCGCGAATCTCGCGGCAGTGGTGTTGAGCGCGATATTCCTGGTCTCCTACGTGATCTATCACGCTTCCAACCCCTCCACCCTTTACGGTGACCTGAACCACGACGGACGCCTGGACGATGCCGAAAAGGCCGCGGCCGGGAATCTGCGCTACGTCTATTATTTCGTGCTGACCTCGCATATCCTCCTGTCGGCCATCATCATTCCATTTGTGCTGTTTACGTTGCAAAGGGCCTTCCGGGGGAACTTCGAGCGGCACCGGAAGTTGGCACGCATCACCTGGCCTCTCTGGTTTTACGTAGCCGTGTCCGGGGTGGTCGTATACCTTATGGTCAGCAAATACTACTAGCTCATGGCAAAGACACATCAGTACAAGGTGGATTTACTTTGGACCGGCAATACCGGCGGAGGCACGACCAGCTACCGGAGCTATGAACGCAGCTTTACACAGCACGTGGCGGGTAAGCCCGACCTGCTGGGGTCGTCGGATCCCGCTTTCCGGGGAGATCCTTCCAGGTACAACCCCGAGGATCTGCTCGTGGCATCGCTTTCTTCCTGCCATATGTTGTGGTTCCTGCACCTCTGTTCAGAGGCTGGGGTGGCCGTGGTGGATTATGTCGATCATGCGACAGGTGTGATGGAGGAGTCGGCCGATGGGTCCGGGCGGTTTACTGAAGTTGTTTTGAAGCCCATCGTGACGGTGGCGACGTCGGCTATGCTACCGGGTATCGACGCACTGCACGTGGCGGCACATCACAAATGCTATATTGCGAACTCCGTGAATTTTCCGGTGCGCACCGATGGAAGCGCCACGTCTGTGGAGTAATCAAGGCAGGCGCCTCACGGTGATGGAAGACGGATAGCTCTGATCATGATAAATCCGGATCGTCTCCTTTTGGAAATCCGAAGCCTTGGCCGTGGGGATGTTCACAAAAGTCTGGGGATTCAGGTCCACGAGGGGAAACCAGGAGCTTTGGATTTGCACCATGATCCGGTGGCCCGATTTGAAAGTATGAGCCACGGAGTTGAGGGCGAATGACACCTTGGTAACCGTATTGGGGAGGAAGGCTTCGGGTTTCTCCCAGCTTTTGTGGAATTTGCCCCGCATTACTTCTGCGCGTACGAGCTGTTCGTAACCTCCAAGGGCTTTCTCCTGATCGGTGGGGGCGGCGGCACCGGAGGGCTCCGAAGGCAGCACGTCGATCACCTTGACGATAAAGTCGCCGTCCGTGCTGCTTAGGGATACGTACAGGTCGGCAATGATCTCGCCTGTAAGGGTAAGGTCCTCGTTGAGTACGTCGCTCGTATAAGTCAGTACGTCCGGCCTCAGCGCGGCAAAGCGCTGGTCGGCACCGAGGTAATTGTTGTCCCTGGAAGCTTTGACGCCTTTAATATAAGGGACCGGATTAGCCGGATCTGACACATATTGGTCATAAGAGGAAGGGATCATGGGCTTGTCTGTGGACAGGGTTTTGGAGGACCCGAGGAACCAGGTTTGGGTGGAGCTTTCATCGGGGGGCCACGCGCTGAACTGCTGCCAGTTATTGTCCCCCGTGATGAACACGGTGGCCTTAGCCAGGTCGGAAACACCTTCCCCTTTCAGGTAGTGATTAAAAAAGCGCAGTTCCTGTTGCTGGAAATACGCGTTGAGGTTTCCGCCGAAGGAATAGTCGGCATATTTGCTCCATTCCCCCCTCGACCAGCCGCCGTGGGTCCAGGGGCCCATGAGGAGGTGGGCGTTATTGCCCGGGGATTGGTGGTCTATTGCCGTGAATGTGCTTAGGGCTCCGAATTGGTCCTCGGCGTCGAACCAACCCCCGACCACGAGCACCGCGGGTTTCACGTTGCGTAGGTGGGTCCGGATGTTTCTGGACCTCCAGTAGCTGTCATAGACAGGGTGGGCCAGGTATTCATCCCAGATCTTACTTTGGTTTTTATAGTACAGGCTATCTGCTTTGCTAATGGGCTCCAGGTTGAGGAAGAAGGTATAGGCATCGTCATACTTGACGCTGAACATGGAGGGATAATTCATCCAGGGTTCAGGTCTCTGATGGTCGAAAAAATTCATGAAATCGAAGTTGTCCAGCAGGAAAAAGGCACCCCGGTGGTTGGCATCATCGCCGATGAACTCATCGGTTACCGGCGCCTGGGGGGATACCGCGGCAATGGCGGGATGCGCATCGGGCAGGGATGCCGCGGCATAAAATCCCGGATAGGAAATGCCATACAGGCCTACTTTCCCGTTGTTGTGTGCGATGTTTTTGAGTAGCCAGTCAATGGTATCGTAGGTATCGCTGCTTTCATCTACGTCCTTCTTACTCTTTTTCTTATCGATGGCCGGCGTCATTTCCTGGAAATGGCCCTGGCTCATATACCTTCCCCGCACGTCCTGGACCACGAAAATGTATTTTTCCGAGGGGAAAAGCCTGCTGGGCCCCAGCCTGCCCGGATATTTGTCCTCCCCATAGGGACGGCAGCTATAGGGGGTCCGCATCATCAGAAATGGGTGGTTTTCGCTACTGTCTTTTGGAATATAAATGGCAGTGAAAAGGGAATCCCCGTCCCTCATAGGGATGCGTCGCTCGATCTTAGAATAATTCGCCTTGATATAAGCAGCAAGGGTGTCATTTTGGGCGATGGAGGGGAGGGGGCTCAGGCATAAGGCCAGCCATATAAAGCGACGCATGGCATAAATCTACAGCAATTCTTTGGACGGGTCCCAGAATACCTGTTTAAAATCGACCACTTTGTGATCTTTCACGCGAACACCTTCCTTGACCAGGAGCCGATCCATTTTTTCCGGGGGACGGAAATGGTGCCGTCCGCTTAACAGGCCGCTGCTGTTGACGACCCTGTGCGCGGGGATTGGGGGCTTGACGTTGGGACAGGCTGCCATGGCCCAACCCACCATGCGGGCGGAGGAGGCCGCCCCCAGGAAGCGACCGATGGCTCCGTAAGAAGTGACTCTCCCTTTTGGGATGAGCCTGGCTACCTGGTATACCTGATCGAAAAAGGAATCGTCCTTTTTACCGCTGGGTTTTATGACCCTTGGCGTTTCTTGCTTCGAGGAGTTCCGTTCTTTTTGGTTCCGGTACATTTTCGTAAAGATAGGGGCAATGCAGGCAACCGTTACCGCAACAATATCCCCTTTTCAAAAGATAGGCTTCGGTCATCACCAGGAGGCCCTGTTCATTGAAGTAATAGTCCGGCGACTCATTCATGGGGTAGGCACCCCCGCTGCCAGGAAATCTTTGAGGGCTGCGGCCCGGGTTTGATCTTTCAGGGTATCCGCCAAGCCGAATTTGAGGTAGTGTACTTTTTGGCTGCCCGCTATATCAAGGCTCTCATAGTGGGTTTTGATGCTGAGTTCAGGGGTCGCTCCGAGGGTTTTTATATCTTCTATTGCGGTTTCCAGTGGCAGGTCGTACAGCCGGATGACTTCGCGGGTGAAGTTGAACAGGTCAGGGGAATCCGTTTTTAGATGGATCTGGCCTCCCGGCTGTAGGATTTCACCGTATAATTGGAGAAAGCGCGGATGCGTCAGGCGTTTTTTTGCGCGTGAAGTCCGAAGTTGGGGGTCCGGGAAGGTGATCCAAATTTCACTTACCTCGCCAGCGGCGAAGTAGGTTCCCAGGAGTTCAATCTGGCTGCGAAGGAATGCGGCATTTTTCAAGCCTTCGGACCGCGCCTGCTTGGCGCCTACCCAAATGCGGTTCCCCTTGATGTCCACGCCGATAAAATTGACGTCGGGGTAAAGGCGGGCAAGACCGAGGGTATATTCTCCTTTTCCGCAGGCCAGTTCCAGGGTCAGGGAGTGGTTGTTGCGGAAATGTTCGGACCAGCGACCGGCCATGTCCTGGGGGTATTCGAGGACGTTCGGGAATTCCTTGATGGCCGCGAAGCGGATCAATTTCTTGTAGCCCATACAGGCTGCAAAGATAACCTATGAATGCTGGTGATGCCGCAGCCGCTCGTAGTAATTGTAGATGTAGGTACCGGCACAGAAGCCGAAGACGGCCTCCAACAGTGCAAAGCACGTCATAGCGCCCACCAGGACATTGGTAAGTGCATCATAACCAAGCACATAAGTAAGAATAACGGCAAAATTGAAAAAGGCGCCCAGTTTGGCGGCGAAGTATTTAGGCGCGGCAAAGACGGGTCTTTGGCGGTTTTGAAACAAAATATGGTTTACCTGTAGGGCGATCCAGCGCAGGATGCTATAGCGTTGCATTTCCCAGCCCCGGAGGTAAAAGTCGAACAACAGGAAAAGGGGGATAACCAATAAGTGCGTGAAGAAGAATACGATAGACAGTATCATCACCAGGAATGCGATGACCCTGGAAACGGACTCATTAAGCTGTACGGATGGTGTGCTCATAGAACTGATTTTTTATTGTGATATAAAGCCAGTCCAGTAAGCCTAAAGATACGATTTTTTTTGAATCTTTCCAACCCCTTTGAGCACGAAAAAGGCCCTGAAAATCAGGGCCTTACAGCTGTAGAGGGAGGACTCGAACCTCCACGGGGCGGTTAGCAATAAAGCAATGTTGCGGTGGTCAACCCCAGTCGTGCCCGATTTTGGTCGGATACGGCATTACCTTACGTTTATTCCGGACTCCCCACCCCCGAGACAAGAGGGTATGTCTGCCAAATTCCATCACTCCACAGTATCAAAAAGTTGTAATTTGCCGAATGGGCAAAACGCCATGTTTTGTTTCATCGACCGTACAAACCTACATAAAATTTGGATTTCGTTGGATAATATTCAATACTAAAATTGAATAATTAGATATTATTCATTTTAATGGCTTTCCATTGAAATTTGTCAAATATAAAATAGCAAAATGAGCGGTAAATTGAATTTGGACAAATTAGACCTGCAGATTATTCACGCCATGATGGAAAATGCCGAAATCTCTTACGCCGATCTGGGAAAGCAATTGTTTGTTTCGGGGGGAACGATCCACGTACGCATCAAAAAGCTGCAGGAGTATGGGATTGTCAGGGGTACCAGGCTTACGGTGGACCTGAAGGCTTTGGGATACGACGTCATTGCTTTCCTCGGGATTTACCTGGAAAAAAGCTCTCTTTATGATTCCGTGGCCAAGGACCTTGAAAAAATTCCCGAGATCGTCAGGCTCAATTATACCACCGGTAATTACTCCATGTTTGCCGAGATCGTATGTAAAGATATCAATCAGCTGAGATACGTATTGCACGATTTGATACAAAAGATCAAAGGGATAGAAAGGACCGAAACGTTTATTTCCCTGGAAGAAAGTATCAACCGGAATGTCCGGGTTTCCCTCGAATAATTATCGTATTTTCACTTCATGAGAACAACCATCCTCTGTGTGCTTGCCGCACTTACTATAGGTGCGGCATTTGAGTCCTGCGGTTCCAAAGGAAGCAGTACACCCGAAGCGGCCCTGAGCATTACTACTAATCCTGTATCAGGTTCAGACCAGGCTCCAGCCCCGGGACCCACCTTCACCCTTACGGTAACGGTCACGTCCACCATGCCTCCCAAGGGCGTAACCATCGCGGTAAGCGCTAACGTAGACGGAAATTCGACTACCTTTTATACCTCCTCCGTGAGTACTTCGGCCGCGACCACCACTTTTAACATTACGAATACTCCCGCGCAGGAGACCTGCGACGTGTCCATCACGGTTACCTCCAATACAGAAGGCAGCAATCAAACAACCGCCAGCTATAAATACGCGATGAAATAGCACGCTATTTTACCTGACGCCCTTTCCATTGATAGCTCCCGAATTTACCCAGCCACCCGGCGATGATCGTGTATGCGATGTGGACCGGTTGGGCTACGGGGAAATACCACAGGAGCCGCGTTTTTCCAAAGAATTTTGCCACCGGTTCCAGGAACCACATTTCCACTGCGGTTTTGGCTGCCAGCAGCGCAATCCATGCGATGAGCACGCGCGGTTCGAAAAATGCACCAATGCCTGCCGCCAGGAACCAGAGGTTCCAGGTATACACCAGTGCCAGCACCACTATGACGCGTTTGTCATCATATTTATCGGCCTTGCTGGCCCACCGGATGCGTTGGTTGAAAAAGGATTTCCAGGTAGGCATTGGGGCCGTTCTTACAATGGCTCCGGGTGCTTTCAGGAAGCGGATGCGGTCGGGATGGCGGCAGTGAATTTTATGCATCAACAGCATATCATCGCCCGAAGCAATGGCGTCGATGTTCCTGAATCCTCCCACCTCATAGAAGGCATCTTTGCTGTAGGCGAGGTTCGCCCCGTTGCACATGGTATGGACCTTCCGGTAGACGGAGGCGCCGGTGATGCCCTGCAGGGTCATGAAGTCGAGTGACTGGAAAATGGTTAAAAAAGAGTTTTCCCCGGTGTAGGCAACGGGGGCGGCAATAAAGAGCGCGCCCGTTTCTTCGTAACAAGCTGCCAGGAGACGCAACCAGGTTTTTTCGACGACGCAGTCGGCGTCGGTAGTCACAATGAGATCGCCACGCGCGAGCCCTATGGCGATATCGATGGCTTTCTTCTTGTAGGCGTTCAGGCGCTCCCCGGCGATGAGGTGATCCGAAAGGGAGATCAACCGGGCGCGGGTCTCTCCGGATACGACCAGCGCCGTCTTATCCGTGGAATGGTCGTCGACGACGATAACCTCATAAAGGTCGGCGGGGTAATCCTGGGCCAGGATGGAATGCAGGCAGGCGCCGATATTTTCTTCCTCATTGCGCGCCGGAATGATCACACTGATTTGTGTTCGGGGCGCGAAACCATCGGGAACTTTATACAGGGGCAGCGATAACCAGGCCCGCCTATAGAAGACAAGGCAGGCGGCATATAGAAGGAATAAAAAGGCGCCGCTCAGGATAAACACCATCGTGCTCAGGTAGAGGATCGCAAGATAGGCGAATAATCGGTCACAATTTCGAGGCAGGTTTGCGCAAGCTCTCGGGAGAGCAACTGATGTCCCACAGGTAATTCCCGGATGACAATGGTTCCCCTCGCTTTCCCTTGAAAACGGTAGCCCTGAGACGGCTGGATAATGCGATCGTATTTGCCGAAGATCAGCCTGGCCTGTTTATGTTGCTGCCGCAATAATGTCCGAATGGTCCTGAGCCCGGGTCGGAAGCTGCGCATGCTGGTCCATACCCAATACAGGCGCATGCGGTTGTATTCTTTCAGCAGGTAGCGATCTACATATTTTACCACACCCATATTCACCAGGCGTCGTTTACCCAGGAAATCCACGGTACCCAGAAACCAGGCGGGATGTTCCATGGTCTTGCGGAATATAAAATTCCCCAAAACGGTCTGGGTAGACAGCCAATACCAGAAATTGACTTTTAAGCCATCGGGCGCCAAAAGCACGAGGCGACTGACGGTCTTGGAGTAGTGTTGGAAATAGGAAAGGGCGAGGCGACCGCCCATACTGAATCCGCAAAGGATGTAAGGCCCCTCGCTCCCCGTCATTTTCGTAAAAAGTTCACGAAGGTCGGCGACCGTAAAAGGAACGCCTTGGGTCCAGTTGCTGCGACCGTGCAATGGGAGATCCGGAATATAGAGGGAATAGCCTTCGGGTAGCAATCTTCCCCAGGACGCAAATGAATGCGCATTTTCCGCAAAGCCATGAAGAGCAATGATGACGACCGGCCCCTGACCCCATTGGTAAAAGGTGACAGTGCCTGAGCGCAAGGGGATATGGGATACAGCGCAGTTCACGTTAGGGACGAATTTATACAATGTTTACTTACAAATCGTAGGTTTGTAGGGAATGGCATATGGCAAAGCGAAAACAAAAATACAAAATCCGGAAATGGGTTTTTTGGCTTTTGGGGTTGATTCTGGCGGGTATTGTCGGGTATATTAACTACCAATTATGGCTTTCCAGGGAGGACCGGTTCATACAATATCAGGAATTCGGGACCGAAATTCCGGTGAATTATTCGATGCATGGAATCGACGTATCCGTACACCAGGGAAGGATCAACTGGGATATGGTCAAATCCATGGAAGTAAGGGGGGTGCATCTCGATTTTACGTTTATCAAGGCCACCGAAGGACTGGGCAAGGTGGATGCACAGTTCCGCAGGAACTGGGACGAAGCCAGGGATGCAGGCATGACACGCGGGGCCTATCACTATTTTCTTGCGACCAAAAGCGGAAGGCCCAGGC
>Ga0210391_10003731_pt1 | contig 12838 bp, 12 predicted proteins | sample IncBWC12OmetaG_FD_160573 | JGI IMG/M metagenome (GOLD analysis project Ga0210391, IMG submission 160573) | Forest soil microbial communities from Barre Woods Harvard Forest LTER site, Petersham, Massachusetts, United States - Inc-BW-C-12-O ... | reverse complement strand
CTCGTGACGCCGCGAGCGCCGATAGTTCAGCGCGGTTTCGTAGCGATGGTGTCCGTCGGCGATCAGAATGCGGGGCGCTTCAAGCTCGCGCTGGATGATCGCGATTTCGTTTGTCGCTTCGATTGGCCGCAGTTCGTTGCGGATTCCCAGGTCGTCAACCAGATCGATCAACGGCTCGCGCGCGGCCACTTGGGTGCGCAATCGATCGAGCTCGGGATGCGCGCCCGAGTAAAGCCCGAAGATCGAGCTGGTGTTGACCTGCAGCGCGTTCAGCAGCCGCAAACGATCTTCCTTGGCGGCTGGAAAAGTTCGCTCATGCGGTAAGATGCGCCCTCGATCGAATTCCTCGAGCCGCACGCGCGCGATAAATCCCGTGCGATGCAACAGCCGTCCCTCGAGGTCGAAGGTCTGCCGATAGTGATAGATTGCAGGACGGGCAGACCGCTCGAGGATCTCTCGGACCAGCCATTGTGCGAGTGTTCGTTCTGCCGCGCCGTAACGATCCGGCTCGCGCCCGAATTCGAGCCGCACGACGTTAAACGGACTGCGATCGTACAGCTGATTTTGACGCGCGGCGCCGATCAGATCGTATGGCGGCGCCACTACCAGCGCCGGATCGCCGACAATTTTGCGGTTGTATATTAGCGCGCGAAACGGCTCGATCCGTTGGCTCAGCCCGCTCACTTCACGCATCTCCCGCTATCGCCGCCGCGATCTGACTTTCGGAAATCGCTCCCGCTCGCACCATTTTCCACCCGCTTGCGTTGACTGCGACCACCGTGCTTGGCGCCGACGCGGTCAACTTTCCACCTTCAAGGTAAACTCTAACTTTTCTGCCGAGCTGATTGCGTGCCTGGTCGAGCGCCGAGGCCGGCGCCGCGCCACTCAGATTCGCACTGGTTGCCGTTATCGGCCGTGCGATTCCCGCGCTGAGCGCTTGTGCAATCGAATTTGGAGATACGCGAACGCCGACGCCGTCGGGTCCCGTGAGTTCCCGCGCGATTTCGTCGCGGGCGGGCAACACGATCGTGAGCGGCCCCGGCCAAAACGCCTTCGCAAGTCGCCGCGCGTCGGCTGATATATCGCGCGCCACTGAAAATGCCATCGCGGTGTCCGCTGCGATCAAGCCGACCGGACGCCCCGGTTCTCGCCCCTTTAATAGGAACAATCTCTCCAGTGCGGCCGACGAGAACGCATCGGCGCCGATCGCGTAGAACGTCTCGGTCGGATAGACGACCAGCTCGCCGGCTTGCAACGCCGCTATTCCGTCCTCAACGCGGAACATCGAGTGCTTGCCGCGCGATGTCGCGCCGGAAGTGACGTCCCTCGAACTCGATCATTTCCGCCGCCTCGTAAGCCGCATCGACCGCCGTCGCCAACTCCGGCGCCATTGCGGTCACCGTCAACACGCGGCCGCCATCGGTCACCAGCTGCCCATCGCGCATCGCAGTGCCCGAGTGAAAAACTTTCACGCGAATTTTTTTCATGGCCCATTTGATTTTGATGTCAGACGGGACGTTGCCTTCGAGCCGGTCGAGGCCTCGAATCGGAATTCCTTTTTTGTATTCGCCGGGGTATCCGCCTGACGCGAGCACGACCCCGACGGCACTGCGCGGCGAGAGAGTAATCAACGCGTTGGCAACCTTACCTTCGGCAGCGGCGAGCAGGTTTTCCGCGAGGTCGCTGTCGAGGCGCATCATAAGAGCCTGGCTTTCGGGATCGCCGAAGCGCGCATTGAATTCGAGCACGTTGAATCGCTCGCCATCGATCATCAATCCGACGAACAGCACCCCGCGAAACGGAATGCCGCGCGCGTTCATCGCTGCGAGTGTCGGCGCGACGACCTCGCGCATCACGCGCGCCTCGAGCTCAGGCCCGAATTGCGGCACGGGCGAATACGCGCCCATCCCGCCGGTGTTGGGTCCGCGGCCTCGGTCGAAAACCGTCTTGTGATCCTGGAAGGTGCCGAGCGGTATCGCGTTCTGGCCGTCGCACAGCGCGAAGAACGAAACTTCCTGGCCGGTGAGGAACTCCTCGACGATGACGCGATTGCCTGCGGCGCCGAAGCGTCGACGCTCCATCGCGTCTGTGATGGCTTCCAGAGCCGTGTTCACATCATGGCAGACGACAACGCCTTTCCCCAGTGCGAGACCGTCGGCCTTGACGACCATCGAGCCGGTCCGCGCCTTCACATAGCTGCGCGCAGATTCCGCGTCGTCGAATGCGGCGAAGTCGGCGGTCGGGACGCCCGCCTCGCGCATGATCGTCTTGGCAAACGACTTACTCGTTTCGAGCTGCGCGGCGGCCTTGGTCGGCCCGAATATTTTCAAGCCGGCGCGCGTGAACTCGTCGACAATTCCCGCCCCGAGCGGATCATCGGGGCCGACGATCGTCAGATCGACCGACTTCGATTTTGCGAACTCCACCAAGGCGGGGATATCTGTCGGCGGGATCGGCACCGCCTCGGCGATCTGATTGATGCCCGGATTTCCGCTCGCGCAGAAAATCTTCCACACCGTCTGGCTCTGGTGGAGCCGCCACACGATCGCGTGCTCTCGCCCGCCCTTGCCTATGACCAATACTTTCATCGCGCGCTCGCTAATGCCGGAAGTGGCGCACCCCCGTGAAGACCATCGCGAGCCCAAATTTGTCGGCAGCCTCGATCACCAGGTTGTCGCGGACAGCGCCACCAGGTTGCGCGATCGCCGTCGCACCGGCTTCGGCAGCCAACGTCGGGCCGTCTGGAAATGGAAACAACGCTTCGGACACGAGCACCGAACCTTCGAGCGAAACTTTCAGCCGCGCGGCTTTCTCGCGCGCCGCGTACACCGGATCGATGCGCGAGGTCGCGCCGCCACCGACGGCGAGCGTGCGATCTTCCGCAACGAACGCGATGGCGTTGGATTTGATGTGCTTGCAGACCTTTATGCCGAAGGTGAGCGCACTCAGCTCGGCGTCAGTGGGCGCGCGGCGCGTTACTATTTTTCCTTTGCGCGGATCTTCTATCGCCAGGTCCGGCGTCTGCACGAGCAAACCGCCGAGCACTTTCTTGACGTCGAGCTCTTTGCGATCCACTGCCTTCGAATTGATTGTGATCAGCCGCCTGTCTTGTCGAATCTTTCGCTTGCGCAGGAACGCGAGCACGTCGTCCGGATACGCGGGACCAATCAGCACTTCGGTGAAAATCTCATCGACGGCTTGCGCGAGTTCCAGGTCCCACGGCCGATTGGTGATTATAATGCCGCCGAACGGCGAGTCCGGATCGGTCGCGAAGGCCTTGTCCCACGCGCCTTTGAGCGTATTGGCGATGCCCACGCCGCAGGGCGTGTTGTGCTTGAGAATCGCCACCACGGCGCGCCGCTCGTCCTCGAACTCCAGCATCAGGTTCATCGCCGAGCTGATATCGACGACGTTGTTGAACGACAGTTCCTTGCCGTGAAGCTGATGCGCAATTTCGTGGAAGCGGCCGTAGAGCGCGCCCATCTGATGCGGATTCTCGCCATAGCGGAGAGCCTGTTCGCGTTCGAGGGCAAGATTGAAAGTCTCACCCAGCACAGAGTCGTCGCCGGCTGCCGCATGAGTGCCGAGGTAATTTGAGATCGCCGCGTCGTACGCGGTCACGCGCGCGAACGCCTTGCGCGCGAGGCGCCATCGCGTCTCCGCAGTGATCGCGCCCTCGTTGGCATCGAGTTCGGCGGCTATAGCTGCGTAGTCGCCGGCGTCGACGACCACGGCGACATCGCCATGATTCTTCGCGGCCGCACGCACCAGCGTTGGTCCGCCTATGTCGATATTTTCGATCGCCTCGTCGAGGCTCACGTCCGCCTTCGCCACGGTATTCTCGAATGGATAGAAGTTCACGATTACCAGATCGATCGGCTCAATCCGATGCTGCTCCATCTGTTGCCGATGGCTCTTGTCAGCGCGTCGCGCCAGGATGCCGCCGTGAATCTTTGGATGGAGAGTCTTCACGCGGCCGTCGAGCATCTCGGGCGAGCCGGTAAAGTTCTCGACCGATCTGACTTTCACGCCGGCCGCTTCCAGAGCCGCCATCGTGCCGCCGGTCGATACGATCTCGGCGCCGTGGCGCGCGAGAACCCTGGCAAAATCCGCCACTCCTGCCTTGTCCGCGACTCCGATGAGCGCGCGCTTAATTAACACCCTGTCGTTGCTCATCGGCATCTAGCTCCGAATCACGCGCGGCACTCGTTTACCGACCGTGCAAAGCATCTCGTACGAGATCGTCTGCGCGAGCCGTGCGACGTCGTTTACGCTGATCACTTCGCCGCCCGCTTCACCCCACAAGATTACCTCATCGCCGACTGATGCGCCCGCGATGTCGGTCACGTCGATCGTCGTGAGATCCATCGACACGGCGCCGACGACCGGCGCGCGCGCGCCGCGCACGATCACTTCGCCGCCGTGCTGCAAGCCTCTGCGGTAGCCGTCGGCATAGCCCACCGGCAGCACGCCGATCAAACTGTCGCGCGGTGCGACGAACGTATGCCCATAGCCAACCCCGCTGCCAGCAGGCGCGCGCTTGATTTGCATGAGCCGGGTCTTGAACGTCATGACAGGCTGAAGCTCGACGCGCTCGCGCACCGCGGTGACCGGAGGCAGCCCGTAGATCGCCAGCCCCGGGCGCGCGAGGTTGAAATGCGAATCGCGCCGCAGCACGAGCGCGGCCGAATTTGCGACGTGGATCACCGACGGCTTCATTCCGGCCGCGTTCAACGTCCCGATTGCATCATTGAAGACGCGGAGTTGTGCGTCGGTAATCGGGCTCTTGGGATCGCCGGCGTTGGCCAGCAGCGTACAGACGCCCTCCAGGCGGACGGAGGACGCATTTCGAACTGCTGAGATGACGTCGGGAATATCGGCTGGCATCACGCCAAGCCGCGTCGCGCCGCTATCGATCTTGATATGAATCGGGAAATCCTTGCGACCGGCCGATGCGGCCGCGCCGTCGAGCAGTCCGATCATCGACGCGTCGAAGACGAACGGCGTCAGGTCGAGCGCGACGATTTGCGCCACCTGCTCGGCGAAGAAGCCCGCTTGCAGGTACACCCGCGTGCGAACTCCCGCCTCTCGCAGCTCGCGCGCCTCGTCGAGCGTGGCGACGCCGAAGTGACGGCAGCCTTCGCCGAGCAGCGTGCGCGCGACCGTCACTGCGCCGTGTCCGTAGGCGTCGGCCTTGACCACCACCATCAATTCGCCATGCGCGGCCACTGCGCGCAGTGCGCGGAAGTTCGAGCGCAGCGCGCCGAGATCGATTTCGGCGACGGTAGGGCGTTGCGTTGCAATGCTCATCGAACGCTGAATTTCCAACTTCGCGCGCAAGGACGCAAGGCCGGTTTTCGAGTCCTGTGGACGGACATCCAAGTCCTGTGGACGGAACGCCAGGCGCCTCTCCCCACAACTTTGCAGGAATGCAATCATCGCCCGACATGAACACGGCCATAGTGACGGGCGCCAACACCGGCTTGGGTTTCGAGTGTGCCCGAGCGCTCGCCGAGACTCACGACTGGCACGTAATCGTGGCATGCCGGAGCGCGGAAAAAGGCCAGGAGGCCGTGAAGCGCCTCTTCGCGCAGACCTGGTACAAAGACATCGAAGCGATGACGCTGGACCTCGCGTCGCTCGAATCGGTGCGAAATTTCGCGCGCGCCTACGCTGCTGAGCGGCGGCCGCAGTTGCGCGCGATCGTATGCAACGCAGCGACGCAAATCGTCACCGGCAGGACGTACACGAAGGACGGCTTCGAGACGACGTTCGCCGTCAACCACCTCGGGCATTTCCTGCTGATGAATCTGATGCTCGCGCAGATGGCGCCGCCGGCGCGTATCATCGTCGTCAGCAGCGGCACGCACGATCCGGCGCAGACGACGGGGATGCCGCCGCCGGTCTATCGACGCGCGATAATCCTGGCCCGTCCCGATGAAGACTCCAAGCCGCTCAATGACCCGAACGGAACCGCCGGCCGGCGCGCGTATACGACGTCGAAGCTGTGCAACGTCCTGTTCACTTACGAACTCGACCGCCGGCTTCGCGCTGAAAGAGCCCCCGGCACGAAGGATCGCTCGATTACGGTGAACGCTTTCGATCCCGGCCTGATGCCGGGAACCGGGCTGGCGCGCGATTACGGGAAGATGGCCAGATTTGCCTGGCGCTTCGTGTTGCCGGCCCTGCGCCCGTTCGTGCCGAACGTGAACAGCGTCGCGAATTCGGGGCGCGCGCTCGCGAACATGGTAACCGCGCCGAGGTTCGAGCGTATCTCGGGGAAGTATTTCCAGGGTACGCGCGACGTTCCGTCGTCGAAGGACTCATATGATCCGGCGATGGCGTCTGATCTGTGGGAATCGAGCGCCTCGATGGTCAAGTTGATGCCCGACGAAACAATTCTGAAGCTCAGCTCCACCTCTTCCGCTGCGTAGAGGTGCTTCGGAATACATATCAAGTAGTATTCTCAGTTGATTATATTTTACTTTCCTTGACACTAGTAAATTACTAGTCCAAACTATAAAAAGTCGGAATCGATATACGACTCGAGTCCCGACCTGATCAAGCCTGACAGTGGCCCTTTCACTCGCCTTTGACCACGTTCCGCTAGACCAACGCCATTAGTACGATCGCAAGGCTTGAGGAGGCCATTCATGGCACCACCTCATCGCGACCCTGTATGCATTGATCTATCGGCCGGGGCTGAAAAACTGTGCTTGCTCGGAGGACTGACCGCCGGCCTCGCGTACTCGACCTTCGCCAGCTTTGTTGCAAACGCACTCACGCCCGTCACTGGACGAATCGTCGAAGCGGACGCCTTTCACCGCGCCGTTTCCGGTCACTACCAGGAAGTCTTCAGCCTGAGCGGCACCTTATCCACTTTGATCGTATCGGTGATTGTCTTCGGTCTGGTTTGGTGGTCGATGCGCGTGATGCTCGAGTACTGGCAGCGAGAAGATTGGGGACGCATCGGTGCTATTGATCGCAGTCTGTCGGACGGACCGTTGCTGATGCCAGTAACAGTCGCGCCGCCAAGCAAGTAATTTCGCACTACATCGAAATCTCAGTTCGCAGGAGAAATGTCTAATGAGTGGTACAACTGACAAAGTTAAAGGACGCGTCGAGGAAGCTGCTGGCGTACTGACTAATGACAAGAAGCTGAAAAATCGCGGAAAGATGGATCAGGCAGCCGGCGCCGTCAAGGACGCCATTGGAAAGACCATCGACAAGGCGGTTTCAGTCGTGAACCGCGACAAGAAGCGTTAGTCGGCGCTCTTCCGAATCATTCTTCTGTCGATCCAAAGGGGTTAATTTCCCTCGTTGTGATCGGTACCTGCGATACCGTCGATCTCCGCTAAGCCGTTTGACTATGCGCGGGCCGTTATACCCGCCCAGTGGTTCCACTCGGGCCGAATCCGCCTGACTATCGCATCTTGGCGACAAGTGATAAAAGTTTGCGCCGTTGGTTTTGCGTAAGGGACGTATCAGGGGAAACGGATCAAACCGGGAGGAGAATCATGCAGCGAAAGGTACGCAATGCTCTTTGGATCTCAACCGCATCGGGGCTGTTGACGATGGCCGTCGGACTTCCCGGGTGCTCGATGTTTTCTCCGACGGATGTGCCGGTCGATTGCGACGTCGTGAAAACGCAGGTGGCCGCCGGACAGACCGACGCTCAGATCGCAGCCAATTTGAGCACCTCGCCCGACAAAGTCGCGGCTTGCCACGGCCCGGAAACCGGCGGCAACAAGAATACTTTGATCCCCGAGAAGGGATACTAAGCATCAGCGAATTTAGTTGTGATGTGCGCGCCGCGAGCCTGAAAATGGCGCGGCGCGCACCAAACACTCTGCCGAATCCGTCGTAGCGGCTCAGCCCTTGGGTAGGCCGAGGACGCGCTCGCCAATAATGTTGTGCTGGATCTGATTGCTGCCCGCCGCGATCGTGCCGCCGCGTGATGCGAGCATCCTGAACGACCATATACCTTCGTCGTATGCGTGTTCCGCGTGATTCTCGAGCTGGCTGTACGGCCCGAGTAGCTCCATCGCAAACAGTTGCATGCGATGATTCAGCTCGGTCGCACATAGCTTCATCATCGAGCCCTCGGGTCCGGGCGGCAGCCCCTTGAGCCGGCGCGTGAGCTGCCGATATCCCGTGTACTTGAGCGCGACAGCTTCACCGTAGAATTCCGCGACTCGCTGCCGCACGCTCGCGTCGTCCCATGCAGTTGTGCCGTTGCGAGGGAGTTTACGCGCGAGCTCGGCCAGCTTGTGGCAGGTCTCAATTGCGCCGCCATCGACGACGCCGGAGCGCTCGAACATGAGTGTCGTCATCGCGACCTGCCATCCCTGGTTTTTCTCGCCGACCAGGTTCTTCTTCGGTGCGCGCACATCCTCGAAGAAGACTTCGTTGAAGCCCGCGTTGCCGGTCATCTCCACCAGCGGCCTCACCGTAACTCCCGGACTATGCATATCGACCAGCAGATAGCTGATGCCCTTGTGCTTGGGCGCATCGGGATCGGTGCGCACCAGCATGAAAATCATGTCGGCGAACTGTGCCTGCGAGGTCCATATCTTCTGCCCGTTCACGACGAAGTCGTCGCCGTCTTCAACCGCGCGCGTCTGGATCGAGGCAAGGTCCGAACCGGCGCCCGGCTCGCTGTAACCCTGGCACCAGATTTCCTCGCACTTCAAAATCTTCGGGACGTAGCGCTGCTTCTGCTCTACGGTCCCCCAATGCAGGAGGGTCGGGCCGAGCAGCGTGGGGCCCTGTCCCATCGCCGGTTCGCCAAGTCCCAGGCGCGCCAGTTCTTCGTGGTAGACAATAGTCTGCAACACCGTCGCGCCGCGTCCGCCGAACTCCCTGGGCCAGTTAACGGCAAACCATCCGCCGGCTGCCAGTTTGCGCCCCCACCGCACCTGCTCCTCGAACGATTCCTTGCCCTCGGTCATGAAGATGTTGCGGGGCGTCGGAGCGTCTGCACGGTTCGCCTCGAGCCAGGCGCGAAACTCACGGCGAAATTCTTCGTCGGCTGCTGTGAAATCAAAATCCATCGTCATCTTCCTCTTTCGGCTTGACTAACTTCTATTTTGGAAGCTACTGTCCCGTCAAGGAATTTTTGTGCGCTGGAACGAAATCAACACCGTCGAATGCTCGATCGCGCGGGCTCTCTCTGTCGTCGGCGATCGCTGGACGATGATGATCGTGCGCGACGTCTTTCTCGGGATCCGCCGTTTCGACGCGATGCAGAAGGATCTGGACCTCACGCCGCATCGATTGTCCCATCGCCTAGGCAAGCTTGTGCGCGACGGAATCCTGGCGCGCGTCGAATACGAGAAGCGCCCGCGCCGATTCGAGTATCGACTGACCGAAAAGGGCATAGATCTCTTTCCGCTCATCGTCGTGCTGAACACCTGGGGCGATCGCTGGATGGCGGGCCGCTCGGGCGCGCCGATCGAATTGGTCCATCGCAATTGCGGTCGTGCCATCAAACCGGCGCTTACCTGCCCATGCTGCAAAGAAAAGATGGTGCCGCGCGAGATGAGCCTGCGGCCCGGACCCGCGCTGAAACATAGCGGACTGCCCGGCAAGTCGTTTCAACCGGTGAATGTTCCCGCGCACTTCGCGCAAGACCAGCGGGGCTGATGCGAATGAACAAGAGCGCACCTGAAATCTGGATGATGGCGTTTCCGGCTCCCGGCGCCTTTGGCCAAATGGCGCGGATGGTCGAAGAGAGCGGCTTCGACGGCATCGGGGTTGTCGATACGCAGAACCTGGCGGCGGATCCTTACTCCGAGTTGTGCATCGCGGCTCACGCCACCAAACATCTGAAACTGCGGACCGCTGTTACTAACCCGGTGACGCGGCATCCTGCTGTGACGGCATCGGCGATCGCGACAGTTCAGGCGGAGTCTGGTGGGCGCGCAGTCCTTGGCATCGGGCGCGGCGATTCGGCGGTCGCCAAGATTGGCGCGCGCGCGCCGGCGAGCAAAGACTTCGCTCGATACATTTCGCAAGTGCAGGGATTCTTGCGCGGCGAGGAGGTCACGCTCGACAACGGTTACCGCAGCCGCAACGAGTGGATCGCCCGCGGCAATCTGCCGAAGGTGCCGGTCGACGTAGCCGCCACCGGACCGCGAGTAATCGAGGTCGGCGCCACGCTGGCCGACTCGGTGTCCTTTGCGGTCGGCGCCGATCCCGACCGGCTGGTGTGGGCGATAGGCCATGCACGGCAGGCTCGCAAGAAGGCTGGGCTTGATCCCTCGACGCTCAAGCTCGGCGCGTTCCTGAACGTGGTGGTGCATCCCGACAATGCGCGCGCGCGTGCGATGGCGCGTGGAACCGTTGGCACGATCGCTCATTTCTCCGGCATGTCGCGCGACGCAACTGCCGGGATGCGCCCGGACGATCGCGCGGTGGCCGAGAAAATTGGTGAGACGTACGACATGACGCGGCACACGCGGGGCGACGCCGGTCACGCTCAATACATCGACGACGCTTTCGTCGATCGATTCGCCATCGCTGGCCCGTCCGCGCATTGCGTAAAGCGCTTCGAGGCGATACTCAAACTCGGTCTCGATCATTTAATCATCGTCGGCCCCGGTGCCGACGTGGCGCCCTCCGAAGCAATGCAATGCGTCGGATTTTTCAGGAGCGAGGTTCTGCCGATTCTCAAGTCAGCCGGGCAGTCTGTCTAAGGAGCAACGCGATGAGCAACGAATACCACGTTCACGGCATCGAACTGTCGCCGTACTCGGTGAAGGTCCGTTCCTATTTCCGCTACAAGGGAATTCCGCATCGATGGATTCCGCGCAGTCTGGATGCGGAAGGCGAGTACCAGAAGTTTGCCAAGCTTCCGCTGGTGCCGCTGGTCGTCACGCCGAATAATGAAGGCATCCAGGATTCCTCGCCAATCATCGAGTTCGTCGAAGCGCGGCATCCGGAGCCGTCGATTCATCCGGCCGATCCGGCCACCAGGTTCATTTCAGCACTGCTCGAGGAGTTCGGCGATGAATGGGGCAACAAGTGGATGTTCCACTACCGCTGGGCGCGCGAAGCAGACATTCTCTCGGCGGCCGGGCGAATCGCACGCTCGATGATGCCGGCAGTGGACGAGGCGCAGCTCGCCAACGGAATCGCGATGGTGCGCGAGCGCATGGTGCCGCGCGTTTCTTTCGTCGGCTCGAATCCAGAGACCGCGCCGCAAATCGAGGACTCATTCCGCGACACGCTCAAGATTCTCGAGCCTCACTTCGCTAATCGTCCGTACCTGTTCGGCGGGCGTCCCGCGTTTGCCGACTTCGGGCTGTGGGGGCAGCTCTACAACGCGTGGACCGATCCGACGCCGGGCGCGATCATCAATGCGACGACGCCCAACCTGCTCGCATGGATCCATCGGATGCTGTGGCCGCGGGCCGAAGGCGACTTCGAGCCGTGGTCGAGTCTCTCGCCTAGCTTGACGCCGTTGCTCGAGCGTCAGGTCGGCAGACTCTTCATGCCATGGACGGTTGCCAATGCCGCAGCGATCGCGAAGGGCGGTGAAGACTTCAGCGTCGAACTGGGCGGGCGCAAATGGACCCAGAAGCCGCAGAAGTACCACGCAAAATCGCTGGTGGTGCTACGCGAAAAGTATGAGGCCGTCGCGGACAAGCGCGCGCTCGATGCGATCCTGGAGCCGTCGGGCTGCCTGGTAGGACTGCGCAGCTGAGTCGCTACACAGTCTTTCGGATCGAAGCCGTTTCGTTTGCGATCCGAATGCGTGCACGGTATCGCATAGGTCTATGACGGGCACAACACCAGGAGTCGCTCCGCGTGCCCTGGAAATTTAAAGTCAGTTCGAAACTGGCGATCTCGATCGTAACGGCAGGCTTGCTTTGCTTTAGCGTGACCGTTGGCGCGCCGGCTCCGCTCTCTTCCGATGAAGCGACGCTCGAACGCAACTTCGACGCACTGATTCATCCCGACGATCTGCGCGACTGGATGAAGCTGTTGGCCGCCGAGCCGAACCACGTCAGTTCGCCGCACGACAAATCCAACGCCGACCAGATTCTCGCATGGTTTAAGGAGTGGGGCTGGGACGCGCACATCGAGACTTTCTCGGTGCTCTACCCCAAGCCCGTAAGCGAAACGCTGGAGCTCGTCGGCCCACAAAAGTTCGCCGCCACGCTGCAGGAGCCTCCCATTCCCGGAGACTCCAGCGCGACTGCCACCGATCCCGCGCTGCCTGACTACGTCGATTATCAAAGCGACGGCGATGTCACTGCCGGACTCGTCTACGTCAACTTCGGAATGCTCGACGATTACAAGATGCTGCAGCGCCTCGGCGTCAGCGTGAAGGGCAAGATAGTCATCGCCCGCTATGGCGGCGGCTGGCGCGGATTGAAGCCCAAGCTGGCTTACGATCACGGCGCGATCGGATGCATCATCTACTCCGACCCTGCCCAGGACGGCTATTCTGTCGATGAGACCTATCCTAAGGGTCCTATGCGCCCGTCCCAAGGTGTGCAGCGCGGCTCGGTGCTCGACATGGGACTATATCCGGGCGACCCGCTAACACCAGGTATAGGTGCAACTGCGGACGCCAAGCGTCTTAAGATTGCCGATGCGACCACTATAATGAAGATTCCGACGCTGCCTATCTCCTATGCCGACGCCCAGACCTTCCTGGCAGCTCTCGGCGGTCCGGTCGCACCGCAACCGTGGCGCGGAGCATTGCCTATCACCTATCACGTAGGACCGGGGCCTGCGGTCGTACATTTGGCGGTTAAGTCGGACTGGCAGCTCAGGCCTATCTACGACGTTATCGCGACGATGAAGGGTTCTACCTGGCCGGACCAGT
>Ga0210391_10003730_pt1 | contig 12839 bp, 7 predicted proteins | sample IncBWC12OmetaG_FD_160573 | JGI IMG/M metagenome (GOLD analysis project Ga0210391, IMG submission 160573) | Forest soil microbial communities from Barre Woods Harvard Forest LTER site, Petersham, Massachusetts, United States - Inc-BW-C-12-O ... | reverse complement strand
GCGCGGTGGCTACGGCATTATCTATACGCCCACGGTCTTCTTCAGCACCTCGGCTCCCGGCAACGTCGACGGATACTCCTCGACCACCGGTGTACTCGCCACCATCGATGGCATCACTCCGAACCCCGCCGTCACTACCAGCAATCCCTGGCCTGAGGGGTTCGTGCCCATCACCGGAAACTCGCTCGGCGGCCTGCAGGATATCGGCCAAAACGTGACCAGTGTTTTCCGCCAGCGCGAGTCTCCATACACGCAGCAGTACATGCTGGGCTTTCAATACCTGCTTTCGCACAACGATTCGATTGATGTGGCGTATGTCGGCAACCACGGAACCCACATGCCGTACGGTTCCCTCAATCGCGCGCAGCTCAACCCCAGCTATCTTTCCCTGGGCCCAGTAGCGCTGGATTCGCTGGTGCCCAATCCGTTCTACGAAAAGATCAATGCGCCGCAGAGCAGTTGCGGCCTTAATCTGCCCACCGTGCAGCAGGCCCACTTATTGCAGCCCTATCCCCAGTACTGCAATGTCACGGAGAACTATCCAGCGGCGGGCTTCGATATCTACAACTCTTTGCAGGCGGCTTATAACCACCGCTTCAACAAAGGGCTGAACATCATCGTTTCCTACACCTACTCGAAGTTCCTCGACAACACGGAGGGTACGCAGAGCTGGGCTTACGTAGGCAACAGCTCTCCGGCAAACAACTACAACCTTGCCGCGGAGAAGAGCGTCGATGCCGGCGATACTCCGAACAGCTTCGTGGCTAGCTACATCTACGATCTTCCGATTGGCCGCGGCAAGAGTATTGGCTCTGACATGAATCGCAAGACCGATGCCGTCCTCGGCGGCTGGGAGTGGTCGGGAATCGTAACTGCAAAGTCCGGAATCCCGCTTGGCTTCAACGGCAACGATATCCCATCCTACGGCGGAAACCCGAGGCCGGACATTACCGGAAATCCCAACGCCATCTCGCACCGCTCCGTGCACGAGTGGTTCAACACCGGAGCCTTCGCCTACGCACCCTACGGAACCTTCGGCTCGGCTCCCCGCTACTCCTCGACAGTACGCGCGCCCGATTACACCAACTTTGACACCGCCATCATGAAGAACTGGAGCCTCGGAGAGCTGCGGCGTATTCAATTTCGCGCCGAGTTGTTCAACGCATTCAACCATCCGCAATTCTATTCTCCGAACACCGGCTTCAATGGATGCGATCCCAACAGCAGCCCCTGCGCTTCGAGCTTCGGGCAAATAACCAACACATTCCCCAGCCGCGAAATACAGTTTGCAGGCAAGTTTTATTGGTAAGTATTCGATGCAAGTAGCCTGGGCCGCAATTGCCACTGCGAGCTCACGACAAGATGCATCACTGAACCTACGAGCCATGGCTCACCCCACTGATTGCTTTCATGCCCACGATGACCCTTCGCTGCTGCATCGCACTCACGGTGTTCTCTCTCATCTTTTGCAGCGCCGCACGCGGGCAGCAGAGTAGGGAAGGAGCAAGCATAGCCGACGTATATACAGACAAGGCGCGGTACGCGCCTCATGAAAGCGTAACGATCTTCGTTCAGTTGAAGAACGACCCCTCGCTCGCCGGCAAAGCGGTATTGAAGCTCACCTTCTGGCATTTGGGTGAACGCGTCGGCGAAGAAATCTCACGGACCGTGGATCTGCCCCGGCAGGAACAGGACCCAATTTCCATCGACTGGGCGCCGCCCGATCGCGATTTCCGTGGATACCTGGTCGACGTCCGTCTCGTTTCACCGAGTGGGGAGAAGCTTGGCACCGGCTATACGGCTGTTGATGTGTCCTCACAGTGGAACCGCTTTCCCCGCTACGGCTATCTTGCGCACTACTCAAAGGCCGAGGGCGCGATGCCCGCCGAGTGGATCGCCGAGCTGAACAAATTTCATATCAATAGTCTGGAATATTACGACTTCGAAAACCGGCATGACCAGCCGTTAGCCGGAATCGTGGAGCATCCAGACTCAGAATGGAAGGATATCGCGGGAAGAAAAGTCGAGCGCAGCATCGTGGACGGATTTTTGGCCGAAGCACATCGCTACAACATGATGAGCATGGCCTATAACACCAGCTATTGCGCCTATGCTGACGCCTTCGCGAATGGTTCCGGTGTCAAGCTGCAATGGGCCACGTGGCCCAAGCCCGATGGTCCGCGCACCCTCGAAACTGCCATGGCGCTGAACCTCGACGGCGGTGACGAATGGAAGACGCACAGGCTGGTTTATATGAACCAGAACCTGCCCGTTTGGCAGAACTATCTGTTCGGAAAGATGGAGAACTTGTTTCGGGTGTATCCCTTCGACGGATGGCAGGTCGATACCTTCGGAACGAGGGGCGCATACAGCTATCAGGGCTCATATGTGAGCTTTATCCAGGGTTTTCGTCCATTCGTAGACAATGCGCACGCCTTCCTGAAGAAAGACATCGTTCTGAACACCGTCAATACCTGGGGACAGGATGACATGGCCCGATCGGCGGCTGCGTTTGTCCATTCTGAACTCTGGGAGGATCACGAAACCTACAGCAGCATCGTCGACGCCGCCGAACAGGTTCACACCACGAATCCGGCAAAGGCCGTGGTTTTTGCCGCCTACCTGCAAAGGAAGGAGGGGGGGAAAGCCGAACCCAAAACAAACTACTTTAATCCGTCCAGCGTGCTGCTGGCCGACGCCACGATCTTTGCCTCCGGAGCCGCGCACATTGAGCTCGGCGACGGCTCGCGAATGCTGTCGAGCGAATACTTTCCCGCCGACACGCGATTTGCCGTTTCTCCGGATCTTTCCAGCCAGCTTCGTCACTACTACGATTTTCTGACAGCCTATGAGAATGTTCTGAGCTACAAGGTCGCAGTCGCACCCGCCGCGGTGAGCGTGGCCGGCCAGCCTTCGAGCGCGGCTGGCGTGCCAAACACCATCTGGACCCTCGCCCGCCAGAGGGATGGTCAGACGATCATTCACCTGATCAACCTGCTTGGGTCAAGTGACGCCCACTGGCGCGATGTCCACGCCGACCGGCCCGAAGCTCCGCTGCTCGAGCAGGTCAGGGTTCGCATTGCCGCCGACGAAGACATTACCCGAGCGGGCTGGGCATCGCCGGATGTCGATGGAGGCATGTTTCACCCGCTCGCCATGACCCAGGGAAACGACAAGGGCCAGCGCTACGTGGAGCTTGTTCTTCCCTCTCTCAAATACTGGGACATGATCGTCCTCGACGGATCGGACCGTGCCATCCCATGATTGACGATGCCACGTGGTAAGTTGTTCTGGAAGCTGTTCCTATGCGGATTCTGCAGTCCATTACGCTTCTTTTGCTATGGATCATGGCAGCAGTAGCGTTCGCTCAATCCAATAATAAGCCTGACTCATTCGATGACCTGCTTTCGGCCGCCCGTGAGGCCCAAAGCAAAGAGGATTATGCTTCCGCCGCCGGCTACTATCGACGCGCTGTGCTGCTCCGAAGCGACATTCCTGAGCTCTGGGCAAATCTGGGACTGATGCAGGATGCCACCGGCAGTTATTCTGACGCCGTAGCAAGCTTCCAGAAGGCTGAGCAGCTTAAGCCTTCTTTGTATGTACCCAATCTTTTCCTCGGAATTGACTACCTGCACCTGAACCGCACGCGCGATGCAATTCCCTTCCTCCTCAAGGCTGAGACGTTGAACTCTTCCGACCCGCAGGCCCCTATGGCGCTTGGACGGGCTTATCTTTCTCTGAGCAACCTCGACGCCGCGCGCGGCGCTTATCAACGCGCGGTGGCGCTCGATCCCCGGAACAGTTCGGCATGGTATTGGTTGGGCATTGCCGCCCTCAAGGAAGTTGAGGTAAATGGAAGAAAGCTCTCTGCACACGGCGCAAATTCCGCCTACGCGCACGCGCTTTTCGCTGAGTCTCTGGTGGAACAGGGGCGATTCGAACAGGCGAAGACAGAAGCTCAAGCGGTGCTTGCTGCAGATCTTCATTTTCAGTGTGCCCACGCACAGCTCGGATTTATATACCTTGCCCAGAGGCAAAATGACGACGCTGCGCGCGAGTTTGGCGTCGAAGCTCATAGTTGCGCACTGGCCGATCTCGGCCGCGCACGATTGAATATTGACGAAGACGACAACGCTTCCGCACTCGCGCTGCTCAGTGATCTCTGGAAGCGGGATGCGGGGTTTGTCCGGACTAATCTTCCCTCGCTGGTTGACCGGCTAGATGCTGAACACAAAGATAGCTTCGCTGATTTTGTTAACGGGCAGGACGCCGCAGGCACGATGTCTTCAGATCTTTCTGCGCTTCTCTCCGCTGTGTTGCGGGGTTTGCCGCAGCCGGTAAAAGAATCTATTCCAGCTAAGTCCTCAGAGGACAGAAAGACTGGAAGGGCGCCGGACATTGCGGCTGCCGAGACAAATGCGCGTGCCGGGCGATATGCTCGCTGCGCTAGCGATCTGGCATATGAAACCGATGAACTTGGCGCGCTCCGGATAAATGCAAATGCGCTATTGCTGCTTGCCAACTGCGCCTATATGACTGGCGACTACACCCTCTCAGCCAGAGCCAGCGAGCTCGAAACCGAACAGCCTGCGCACGAACTGGCCGCCCTCTACTGGTCTATCGAGGCAAATGAGAAACTTGCCTTCACCGCCTTCAGCCGTTTCGAGCAGCTGGAGCCCGATTCTCCGAAGACGCATCTGCTGCTGGGTGACATGTACCGGCACCGGCAGCATCTGGAGGAGGCGGAAAATGAGTACAAGGCTGCGGCGGCGCTCGATCCGCACGACCCGGCTCCACTTTACGGTCTGGCTTTCGCTTATTCGCAAGACGCGAAGCCAGATCAGGCCCTGAGCACAGTGAAGAGGGGGCTTGGCATGAGCCCGGACGACCCGGACCTCAACCTGCTGGCTGGCGAAATTCTAGTTGAGCAGCATGAATGGACTCAGGCCGAGAACTACCTGAAGCGCAGTCTATATGCGGCACACCCCCTCAAGCCCCAGATACTGCCTCATGTGCATGTCTTGCTGGGCCAGGTCTTCGCACAGACAGATCGGCCGCAGGAGGCCATCAGCGAGTTGCAGATGGGTCTTACCAGCGACGAGGATGGGAGTGTTTATTACCAGCTTGCCCGCCTCTACATCCGGCTGGGCAACAAAGCTGCGGCCCAGTCGGCGATCGTTCATGTAAAGGAACTAGAGCGGAAGAAACGCGAGCGCGCTGTAGTTGCTGTGCATGATTTTGGTGCCGCTGTAAGCGACATCCCCTAAGAGCTCGTCGTTACCAGACGCTTGCCGTCCGAATCGCAGCAATAATCCGATCGACAAACACGCGGCGGCTCCGCCGCTGGTCCAGATCCTCCGACCCCCTGGTCCCGAATTCAAGGACCGAAAGAAGCCCAAGTAATACCGAACAAGAAGGAGTTATACCGAGACTCAAGGTTCATGCGGGTTTGGCCTCGCTCCCGGGCTTTTCAATCGATACCGAACGACATCAAATAGCATCGATCGATCCGGGTAAGGATGGCAGGTTACGACACAAACAACGACACAAGCCGCGCTCTTCGATTGCCCGTAAAAATCCCTCCGGCAGTTTGCGCTTCTGCATGGCCTTGTTCACGGCTACATGCGCTGTTTCCGCTTGGGCTCCCCTTCTTATCCGGAATCCATTGGTCTGCTCGGAGAATCGTGTCCTCAAGGGCCGGGTGTCCGGTTCTGGCCGAGGTTACAGCCGACCTTTGGGTTATGAGTTGATTCGATAACAGCTAACGTCTTTAGAATGAGTCGCTAACATCATCCAAAGTATATGCAAAGAACGCTAATTGCACACGAACTGCTGATATTAAGGGAGATAGACAAGAGACAGCTTTGCTATGTTGTCCACTGTCTTTTGCTGTCTGTTTCCAAGGAGACAAAGTTCGGTAAGCCGACACGAGGATCGATCCCACGAAGTGTTTAAGCTCTCCTTTTGAGGCTTGTGACCCTTCAGAGCACAGGCAGGGGTCACCGACGGTGCGGCGCTTGGTCCTGCATCACGTTGGCGTCACGAGCGCACGGCACGGAATAAGTGTTATTCATTGCACGCTGACTTCGTAATCCACGACGGCTTCCCATCAATCGGAATTTCTAGAATGTCGGACGAGGGAGAGACGGTGGGGTCAATCTTACTTGTCTCCTCAATCAGAAACTCTAAGTGCCTCCACGCCAACTCGCTTGGCGGAAACTTCTTGGTTTCCATATCCCAGCGTTTCGCCACGTCTTTCGCCCGGTCAGTTTCGCCGTCGATTAGCTCTTGAGTAAACGAGTTTAGAGACCGTTCGGCATCTGTGATGGGTGGTGTCAATTCTGCAGAAGAGATCGGGAGCAGTCTCGTTGCGTCTAAAGTCACAACCTCAACGATGAACAATGGTGCCTGATTTTTCCAACTGACAAATATCGCCGCATCCAAGACGTGCTGAGCATTCCCACTCGCCAGCGCAGAAACCCTACTAGGTACTTCTCTATAAAACTCTTGATAATGCAGCACGGACCGTTGCGCCCATTCGGTTGCGATCTTCTGAGTGTCGTCTCCAATCGCACTGTAAGCTAGTTTCGCGTCGGACATAGCATTCCAGTCCGCAATCGTGTCACTTGGTTCTGCCTGGTGGTAGTCAACCAACCCGATCATCGAAGCGCCGGTGCGACCGAGCGATAGAACCTTACAGCGGTCGTCGGCGATTTGGTGCTTAGCCTCCGCCAAGTGGGGTCCCGAAGTGTCGGCTCGTGTGTCGGCTGCGATGAGGACACGCGTTTTCTCAAACTTCACAACGATGGTTGTTCCGCTAGCTGGATGAGCGCAGAAAAGCAGCAACACCAGAATACGATCGCGTTTCCGGCTTCGTGACACCGTGTTCTCCTCATTCGAGGATCGAGGTGACAGTTAAAGCTGTCTCTCTCTTCTTTTGACAACGACGAACTATGGGTTGCGCCATTTATCGCGTCCGCCAACGTTTGTATTTCGAACCCGCTGCACGTGAATGGTTGCATTCGGGTCCATCTGTCTCGCCCGTTCGATCGCCTCGCGCTGTGTTTGCTCCACGCCGCTGGCTCTCTCCGAGCCGGGCCTTCGAATAGCGTAGTCACCGCCCTCGCGTTGCTCAATAAAAAACTCGTCGTAAGCCATATATCTCGAAGCCTTCCCCAAGGCTGTGCTATGATAATGCGCCATTTTATCCATGAAAACTAGGAAAAACAGGTAAGAATCCCTAAAAACACCAACCATTTGCCTATGATCTTCGGAGGGCACGCGCTGTCTTAGTGCTCTACCTGTCCAGCGAGTCCCGAAACTTCACGCGACCCAGGCATCAAATGCGCCTCGTTATCTTCTCCTTTTATTCGCTATACTGGTCTCATGTTCAACCCCGACGCAGGGATGCCACGGGATCAATCGCGGAATGGTCTACCTGGGCGCGTGTCTCATCGCTGGCATTCGGCTCGCACGTGAGAAGCAAGTCAACGTCCGGGTCCTGGACTACGAAACGGAGCCACCATATTCGGTAAATCACGCTCGAGTTGGTTTAAGAGGAACTACGACGGGCGGTGGCGGGATACCTTGATGGCGAGCTTATCCATCCGGTGGCGAAGCGTGTTTGGATGAAGGTTCAGGATCCTTGCTGCGCCCTTTGGACCATCGACCACTCCACCGGCATGTTGAAGGGCGGCAAGGATATGGTTTCGTTCTACCTCGTCCAGCGTGAGCAGTGGCTTTCGAGGCTTGAGGTCTGCTTGCCGATCTTCCGGAGCATCCGCCTCAGGAGCCTCCATGCCTTTCGCAGCGGCGGCAACCGGCATCAGATCGCGATCCAGCCGGACGGTCGGGTCCGCCGATACGATGATTGCGCGCTCAATTACGTTCTGCAACTCGCGAATATTTCCAGGCCAGGGATAATTCACCAGGTTTTCCATCGATTCCCGTGAAACCCCGTCGACCTTCTTTCCCAACCGCTTGGAGAACTGGGACAGGCAGAAAGCCACGAGTTGGGGAATATCGGAGCGGCGTTCTCGCAACGGAGGAAGCTCGAGGGGAAACACGTTGAGGCGGTAGAAGAGGTCTGAGCGGAATCGGCCCGCCTGGACTGCTTCACGGAGATTGCGGTTTGTGGCGGCAATCACACGCACGTCCACACGCAAAGGGTGGCTGCTCCCTACCGGCTCGAACGCGTGTTCTTGCAGGACGCGGAGCAGCTTCACTTGCGTCTCCAGCGAAAGCTCTCCGATTTCATCCAGGAAGATTGTGCCGCCGTTGGCAAGCTCGAAGCGGCCGATGCGCCGCTCGAGCGCCCCCGTGAAGGCACCTTTCATATGCCCAAACAGTTCACTCTCTACCAAACCAGCCGAGATGGCGCTGCAGTTCACACTCACCAGGGCACGGCCATTGCGGGAGCTTCGGCTGTGGATCGCGCGCGCCACGAGTTCCTTCCCCGTCCCCGTTTCTCCGTAAATGAGCACAGTCGAATCCGTGGGAGCGACCTGCTCCACGGCGTGGAGCGCCTTTAACAGTGGTGGACTATTACCCACGATCTCCTCGAAGTTGTGCTCCGCGCGCAGTTCCTCCCGGAGATAAACGTTCTCCTTCTCCAACCTTGCCTTCAGGCTGTCAATCTCCTGGTAGGCCTGCATATTTTGAACCGCGAGTGCAACCTGGTTCCCCACTTCCTGCAGGAACACAGCGTCCTCATCCGAATACCGATCCCTTTGCTGGCTAACAAGACTGAGCAGTCCGATACACCTTCCCTGAAGAGCCAGGGGCACGACGCACAGCGAGTGGATACCCTCCGCAGCCAGCCGTCGCTCATTGGGGTACTGCTGCTCTTTTTCAAGGTCACAGCGCACGAGAGGTCGCAAATGTTCGAATACCCAACTGCCGCAGGTCTCGTTGCGGCTAAACTCCAGCCCCGTCTTAAAGTAGTCTGAGAGCAGCTCTCCCTCCACGGCGAGGAAACGGAAAGAATCTCTCTCCGGCTGGTAAAGAGTAATCGCGCATCGGTCGAATGGGAAGACAGGCTGCAAGGCCTCGGAAATGGAATGCAGGAGTGCCTGCTGGGTCAAATTCGTGATGATGGCGTTGTTTATCTGAAGCAGGATGCGGTTCTGCTCTTCGCTTTTATGGAGCGCTGCTTCCGCCTGTTTCCGCTGCGTGATATCGATAAAAGTGATCACGGCGCCCAGCGTCTTACCTTCCCGAATGATGATATGGGACCAAAACTCCACAGGAAAGTTCGTGCCATCCTTTCTCCAATAAACCTCGTCGTCCCTGTGGACGTTCTCGTTCTTTTGGAAGCCAATATAGATGGGACATTCTTCAATTGGATATGGGGTGCCGTCTTTTCGGGTATGATGTTCCAGCGCATGCATGTTTTTCCCGAGTAATTCGGCGGTATCGTCGTATCCGAGAATGCGCGCCGCCGAAGGATTTGCGAAAAGACAAGTACCTTCTGAGTCGCAGCCACAGATCGCTTCCGAAGCCGAATCGAGTATCAGGCGGATTCGCTCCTCGCTATTGAGTAGAATGTCTTCCGCCTGCATGCGCATCGTGTTGCCTTCAGAAAGCGACATACTGAAATGTGGCTCCTCCGGGCCCGAAAAAAGAAGAAACGCCGTTCCTTGCCGGGATCAGAGCTTCCACCCGTGGCATTTCACTCCGATGTACAACTTTGTCAGTTGCTCAATACTGATATCAATCCTTCTCCACCAATCTATGTACAGTCTAATGGCTAGACGCCCGTCGTCTCCGAAAAGTCTTAGACTGACAAGCCAAGTTTAGACAATGATGCTTGCTGCGTCCTCCTGGCCGGATACATCCGGGATTTCACAGCAGCTACAGAAATACACAGGTCCCGGGCTATTTCATTTGTTGTGTACTCCTTTGCGCCGCCGAGGCATCCAGCGGCGTAACAAAGAGCTTCGGCACCACACTCGAGGAACTAAAGTTCGTATTCGAGGAATTGTTTCCCGTTATGTCATAGGCAATCTGCTGGCCGATCTTATTTAGCTCCAAAACGAAGATGGCTCCTTGCGAGGGCCATCTGGGTAGAGCGACCGCATATCGCGAGTGCTGCGCCTAGTTTCTCTTGACTATTGGTGATTCGGTGATTCGTTCGATTTCGGATCGCTTGAGATAATCTTGCTCTCGTCGCGAGCTGGTCCTTCTGGCATGGGCGATGGCTGCGTACCTGTCCTCGTTGGAAAGAGCGTGCCCGGATGCCTTGTCGAAAGATGATTCTGTACATCAGATTTCTTAAAGAAACTCTTACCGTCTCCAGTCATTGTGCAATGTGAAAAGCGCTCGTCTGGAGCGAAGCAAGAACAGCCGGAGGCGAGGAAGGACTACATCTCTAAGGATACGCCACAAAGCTTTAACGCGCGCTTGGGCGGCAGTTAGGTCCTAATCGAGCGTGGACACGCTAATTCGTAGGTACGGCCTTGGAAAGCCTGATCGTGCCGAAATCTACGGTTGTCCCTGATTTAGTTTCCATAAGAAGCCGCACCGCGGAAGCATCCGTGCCTTTGAGCGATTCAATCCCGTGCCGCCCGGCAATCTGGGATTGGGGCAGGCTCTCCATCGGTCAATTGTCGCTAATCACCTTTGTCTGGACTGTGCGGCAGACGCAAGTCTAGCGTTCGTGATCGAACTGCCCGCGAAGTTTAGCTTATGGGTAACTTGGCACTGTTTGATCAAACTGACTCACTACCAAAAAATAAAGGCCCGCCCACGAGAGCGGCCCGGTCTTCACCTAAGTTTAGACAACCCGCCTAGCTTTCTTGCTCTGACCGGATAAGTACTTATAAGTGGACAGAATCCACGTTCCTCATCGGGTCGAGGCTCCGCGCTCTCATCTGATTCACCGAATGTACACACAAGCGTTACGAGAACGAGACAACACCTTTACTTCCCGGTGTCAAGCATTCCTCTTGAAGCATCTAGCATCAAGACAAGGAGATATAGTTTTGAAACAGATCACAGCACTTGTGCTCTTATCCATCGCAAGTTTTGTCACGGCCGGCAGGGCACTGGCGCAGAACCGTGCAGTCCAGGCAACCGTGCCGTTCGACTTCATCGTGGGCAACAAGCTGCTTCCCTCGGGCTCTTACACGATTACCTCGGTATCATCCGGCATAATCCAGATTCAGAACTACGACAAGCACGTCACCACACTGAGCACGTTTTCTCAGGACAGTCACGAATCGCGAAGCGGCAAACTGGTCTTCGACAAGTATGGCGACCTGTACTTTCTGGCTGAAATTCTTTGCCCCGATGCCGCAGTGAACGTGAGCTTCCCTTCTTCGAAGCAGAAAAAGAGGGCTCGCACCCAGGGAGAAGTGCTTCACAGCAGCAACCAAGTTGTCGTCGCACTAAGTAGCGGTATCTAGCTTGCTAGTAAATAACCCGGAGACGAATGTCTCTTAAGTAGACCCCGAGGGAGTTTTCCGCGATCCCTCGGGATGTCCGCACACAGAACTTACTGCGGAGTGATCGCCAGCGCGCCGCGGCCCGAGATGGTGAAGTCGATGGTCTGCACGCCATTCATCGGAGCGCCGTGCTTCCAGCCGGTAATGACTGCCGTGCCGGTGTAGGAAAGTCTCCCGTCGCCCACGGTGCCAAGTTGCGGGTAGAAGGTGCAGGCAATGGTGCAGTTGCCCACAAGTCCGGCGGTTAGCGAAGTGAAAATACCCTGCTGCGTCGGATCGCCCTCGAAGTAGACGCCCTTAACCGTGCCCTTCCAGCTGGCGAGGCCGAGCAGTTTATCTTCCCATCAGAGCGAGTCGTGATCCGATGCGTCGATCTCTTTGGCCGTCATATCGAGGTCCCAATCCTGAAGGCTTTTCAATTCATTTCACCTGCGTACCCGTACCGCCAAGCGCGAGATAGTTAAACTAGAGAGCGCTGGCTCTGTCTGCGAGGGACTTGCGTCATACCATAAGTGCCTGAATATCAACGATATGTTATTGGAACGTACAGAAACCGGACTTCGACCAGCCGCTCCAGAGAAAAAGGGCGATTCACAGTCGTGATTTCCTCTCACGCGATTCTCTGTGAGGCACAGAATTCGCTTGTTCGCAGCCAAATCCGGTAATTTAGGGGCTGGACCCGTTTCGTAGCAGGCGCGCACTTGCTCCGGCGTACCAAGCTTCCTGATGAACTTGCGGATCGAATCTTCGCGGTTGGCAATCGTCCCCAGGCTGCGTACCTCCTCATCCGGTTCCGCTATGGCAACTGCGATCGTCTCAGCATGGACATCCATGCCCAAAAATCGTAACTTCTCTCTCATGACCGGCTCCTCCGCTTGTGGCTCTAGGGGAACGACAGAATGTATCAGACGCGAAGGCCCAGGTGCTGATCAGCTATTCTCAGAGTGGTCATCGCCGTGAAAGGGGCCCCGTAGCCCGCAACTAACTGAAAAAAAAGAGCACGATTGGCCTAAAAAGTAGCTTTTGGCACCCTTGGGAACGCTTATCGAACCCTTAACGAACCCACGAATTCGCTCGATGAACTGAATTCTCGCGACGCTGTCGCGAAAATTTTCAGACGCTGTCTGACGAATCTTTCTGCCTCATCTTGAGCTCGTTTAGCCGTTGCCTTAACAGGGCTGACCAGCTATAACCCGTGAATGCACCTGATCAGCATGGACACAGTCTATAAAATCCTATATATTAGACCATAGTTCGGTATACAGCTTTATGCATGGAGCCTTATGTGAGGTCTAATGTATCAGATGTCCTGCCACCCGGCGTCAAACGGTCTCTGAAAGAATTCGGCAGCGATCTTGCGATCGCGCGGCGGAAACGGGGACTTACGGTTCTTGC
>Ga0210391_10003729_pt1 | contig 12841 bp, 8 predicted proteins | sample IncBWC12OmetaG_FD_160573 | JGI IMG/M metagenome (GOLD analysis project Ga0210391, IMG submission 160573) | Forest soil microbial communities from Barre Woods Harvard Forest LTER site, Petersham, Massachusetts, United States - Inc-BW-C-12-O ... | reverse complement strand
GCTGCGGCTCCTCGCGGCGCTCCTCCTCGCCCATGCCGGGCTCGCCATCCTTTTGTTGCTGGCCGTGGGTTGGCCGCGGGCGCACGCAACACCGGCGCCGCCGCTTGCGCGCGCGCCGGTCGATGCATTCGCTCTGACCTACGTGAAGGTCTTTGCGCTGGTGCCCGGTCTCTTGGCCACAAGCGTTGCCGTCGTGCTCGGACGGGCGCTGCCGGTCGGCGGCGCGGCGCCGCTCGTGGTGCTGTCCGGGCTCGCGCTGGTCATCGCCGCCGGCGACAGCATCGCGCTCTATCATCAGCGCATTCTCGGTTTCGCTTGGGCGGGGCTACTGATCGTGCCGGCGGTCTTCGTACCGATATTGATCGTGCTCTTGCCGTGGACCGCCGGCATGGATTTGAAAGTCGCGCAGCCGGCCAATGCCATGGGCCGCTTCTTCGCCGATAGCTTCGAGCGCCGGACCGGGCAGCCGCTCGCCGTCGTCACCGGCGATCGGCGGCTTGCCGCGCTGGTTGCGCTCGCTGCACCGAGCCGGCCGAGCGTGTTCTTTGACGCCGATCCGGCGCGTTCGCCCTGGGTCACCGCCGACGACATCCGCAAGAAGGGCGCGGTCGTGGTCTGGCTCGCGCCCGACACCGCGCCAGTGCCGCCGCCCGACATCAAGGCGTATTTTCCCGATCTCGTCGCCGAAGTGCCGCGCGCGTTCAATCGGCCGGTGGAGGGCAGGCTGCCGACGCTGTGGATCGGCTGGGGCGTGATCAGGCCGGGCAGCGTCAAGGCGGCAGCGCGCTAGGTCGCTTCGGTCGCGCTGGAACGCTTCGCTTCGTTCGCGATGACGATCAGTGATACGCGGCGCCCTCGCGGACCTTGCCGCGGAACAGCCAATACGTCAGCGCCGTATAGCCGAGTATCATCGGCAGCAGGATTAGCGTGCCGATGAGCATGAAGAGCTGGCTCGACGGCGCGGCCGCTGCATCCCGGATCGTCAGCGTCGGCGGCACGATATAGGGAACGGTCGAGATGACGAGGCCGAGATAGCCGAGCAGGAATAGGGCAATGCTGGCAAGAAACGGCGCAACGTCATGCCGTGCTTCGATCCAGCGCCAGTCGGCGAAGGCGACCAACGCGGTAACGATCGGCACCGGCGCGAGATAAAGAAGATTCGGCATCGTGAACCAGCGCTGCGCGATGCGCGGGACGATCAGCGGCGTATAGAGGCTGACCGCCGCCATGAAGATCAGCACGGCGATGAGCAGGATTTTCGCATTTGCCGCGGCGCGGGCTGCTATGTCGCCGTCGGTCTTGAGCATCAGCCAGCACGCGCCAAGGAGCGCATAGCCGGCGACGACGCCGAACCCGCATAACAGGCCGAATGGGGTCGCCCAATCGAACGGGCCGCCGGCATAAGCGCCATTCTCGATCTTCACTCCCTGCACCAGCCCGCCAAGGACCAAACCTTGGCAAAAGCCGGCCAGCGTCGAGCCGGCGGCGAACGCGACATTCCAAAACGGCTTGTGATGCGCGATGGTGCGGAATTCGAAGGTGACGCCGCGGAAGACCAAAGCGAGCAGCATGACCATCAAGGGAAGATAGAATGCCGGCATGATGATCGAATAAGCGCGCGGAAATGCGACCAACAGCCCGGCGCCGCCGAGTACCAGCCAGGTTTCGTTGCCGTCCCAGAACGGCGCGATGGAGGCGAGCATGCGGTCTCGCTCGGCGTCGTCCTTGGCAAACGGAAACAATATGCCGATGCCGAGGTCGAAACCGTCGAGGATGACATAGAACGCCACCGCGACGCCCATCAGCGCGGCCCAGATCCAAGGCAGCCAGGGGGCGATGTTCAAGGTGTGTGCCATGGCGATCGCTCAGGTGTCGAAAGTCGGATGGCCGGCGGCCAGATGCGGCGTCCTTTCGGGTAGCCGCGTCTCCTGGATGCCTTGGGCAATCAACCGGTTGATGAAGTAGATGCCGAACGAGAACACGACGCCGTAAACCAGGACGAAGAGGATCAATGTGGCCGCAACGCTGTCCGCCGGCACCGGCGAGACTGCGTCCGCAGTGCGCAAAATGCCGTCCACGATCCACGGCTGCCGGCCGCTTTCGCTAACGACCCAGCCGGAAATGACGGCGACAAAGCCGACCCACCAGGTCTGCGCCACCACTTGCAGATACCAGCGGGTCTCGAATAGCCGCCCGCGCCACAATAGCCAACCACCCAGCCAAGCCGCGGCGATCATATAGAGACCGATGCCGACCATGATACGAAAGCCGAAGAATACGTTTGGCACTGGCGGGCGGTCCTGTGGCGGCACGTCGTTCAGTCCCGGGAACAAACCGTCCCATTGCCGCGTCACCAACAGCGACCCGATATGCGGCAGCGAGATCGCGTAGAGATTGCTCTCGGTGCTCTCGTCCGGCCAGGCAAGGATTTCAAACGGTGCCGGCTTGCTGCCGTCCCAATGTCCTTCCATCGCGGCGATCTTGGTCGGCTGATATTTGAGCGTATTCTCGGCGTGCATATCGCCGATGATGAGCTGCAGCGGCGCCAGCACGGCGGTCAGCGCGACCGCCATGCGCAGCATGGTCCGTGCTTCCTCGCTATGACGACCCGCCAACAGATAACGTGCGCCGACCGCGATGCCGACGAAGCCGCCGGTGAGCAGCGAGGCATTGAGCATGTGCGCCAGCCGGTAGGGGAAACTCGGATTGAAGATAATGGCCCACCAGTCCGCCGGATAGGCGATGCCGTCTTCCATAGTGTAGCCGACCGGCGTCTGCATCCAACTGTTGGCCGAGAGAATCCAGAACGCCGACATGGACGTGCCCAGCGCGACCATCAAAGCGGAGAACACATGCAGCCAGCGCGGCACCCGTTCACCGCCGAACAGCAATATGCCGAGGAATGACGCCTCGAGAAAGAATGCGCCCAAGACCTCGTAGCCGAGCAGCGGACCGACCACATTGCCGGCGACCGCCGAAAAGCGACTCCAATTGGTGCCGAACTGGTAGGACAACACCACGCCGGACACGACGCCCATCGCGAACGACACCGCGAAAATCTTGGTCCAGAACGCGGCGAGCCGCTTATAGCGCTCGGCGCCGGTCCAGCCCCAAAGCACTTCCAGCGTCGCGAGATAGATCGCGATCCCGATCGTAAAGGTTGGAAAAATGATGTGGAACGAAATCGTGAAAGCAAACTGCAACCGCGCCAGCAGAACCGGATCGAGGTGCATGACCGAACTCCGCCACCTGCGCCCGTGGAATCACGCTATAATATGGGCGCATTCGGGCGAGGGGGGAAGACCGTGGATGACGTCAGCGGAAGCCGCGCACAAGAGGGGCAATCCGTAGTCAATCGTTGGTTCGGCCTGGAGCAGGCGGGCAGTAATGTCCGCACCGAATTCATCGCCGGCCTGACCACGTTCCTGACGATGGTCTACATCGTTTTCGTCAATCCGCAGATCCTCGGCAATACCGGCATGGACAAGGGTGCGGTGTTCGTCGCCACCTGCATCGCGGCTGCAGTCTCCACCATGGTGATGGCGCTCTATGCCAATTACCCGATCGCGCTGGCGCCCGGCATGGGGCTCAATGCCTTCTTCGCCTTCACCGTGGTCTTGACGCTGAAATATACCTGGCAGCAGGCGCTGGCCGCGGTGTTCTGCTCAGGCGTGATCTTCTTCCTGATCTCGATCTTTCGTATCCGCGAATACATCATCAATTCGATTCCGAAGAATCTGAAGCTCGCTATCTCCGCCGGCGTTGGGTTGTTTCTCGGCATCATCGCGCTCGAAGAGTCCAAGATCGTGGTGGCGTCGCCGGCGACGTTGGTCACGCTCGGCGATCTGCGCAATCCGGTGCCGATCCTGTGTCTGCTCGGCCTCGTGCTGATCACGGCGCTGAACTATCGCCGCATCATCGGCGGCACGCTGATCGGCATTCTCATCGTTACCCTGATCGGCATCCCGCTGGGCCTGGCAAAGTTCAGCGGCGTGATCGCGGCGCCGCCCTCCTTGGCGCCGACCTTCCTGCAGCTCGATTTCTCGCGCGTCACGGAAGGCTCGTTTCTGATCGTGATCTTCAGCTTCCTGTTCGTCGACGTTTTCGACAATGCCGGCACGCTGATCGGCGTCACCCATCGCGCCGGCCTGACCGACGCCAACGGCAATCTGCCGCGCATGAAACAGGCGCTGATCGCCGACAGCTTCGCCGCCATGTTCGGCTCGCTGATCGGCACCTCGACGACGACGAGCTATATCGAAAGTGCGGCTGGCGTCTCCGCCGGCGGCCGCACCGGGCTCACCGCCTTCTTCGTCGCCATCTTCTTCCTGGCGGCGTTGTTCTTCGCCCCGCTTGCCGGCATGGTGCCGGCCTACGCATCGTCCGCGGCGCTGCTTTATGTCGCTTGCGTCATGGCGCGCGGGCTTGCCGAGATCGACTGGGACGACATCACCGAAGCGGCGCCCGCGGTGGTCGCCGCGATCACCATGCCGCTGACTTATTCGATCGCCACCGGCATCGGGTTGGGCTTCATCACTTACGCGTTGTGCAAGCTGATCGCCGGAAAATTCGCCGACGCAACGCCCGCCGTGCTGGTGCTGGCGGTCGTCTTCGCCATCAAATTCGCATTGGGCTAGGCGGCATCAAAAGGAGAGCGCGATGAATGCTGGCGCGGCTTCAGGCTGGGCTCATTCCTGGCAGCTCTGGGCCGTTCTGTCCGCGGTCTTCGCGGCGCTGACCGCGATTTTCGCCAAGGTCGGCGTCGAGAACGTCAATTCCGATCTCGCGACTTTTATTCGCACCATTGTCGTCGTCTGCGTGCTGGGATTGATCGTCTATGCGACGCGGCAGTTTCAAAATCCGGCGGAGATATCCGGCCGCACCTATCTGTTCCTGGTGCTATCCGCGCTCGGCACCGGTGCATCGTGGCTGTGCTATTTCCGCGCGCTAAAACTCGGCGACGCGGCGCAAGTCGCGCCGATCGACAAACTCAGCGTCGTTCTGGTCGCTGTGTTCGGCGTGGTCTTTCTCGGCGAGCGGCTTTCGGTGGTGAGCTGGGCGGGCATCGCGATGGTAGCGGCGGGAGCGATCCTGGTCGCGATCGGGTGAAAGCGCCTAACTGGCCAGCGCCTTTTTCAACGCTAAAAAATCGCGCCACGCAAAGCGCTTCTGCAGCGGACTGCGCAGCAGGAACGCCGGGTGGAACGTCGCCAGCGCGCGGATCTCGCGCGTGCCGGTATCGTAGGGAAACCAGCGCCCGCGCGTGCGGGTGATGCCATCCTTGACCGCGAGCAGCGTTTGCATCGCCGGGCCGCCGAGGCAGACGATGAAATCGGGGTTCGCCAGCTCGATCTGGCGGCGGATGAACGGCAGGCAGATCGCGGTCTCCTGCGGCGTGGGCGTGCGGTTCCCCGGCGGCCGCCATGGCACGACATTGGCGATGTAGGCCGAGCTGCGATCGAGCCCGATCGCTACCATCATCAGATCGAGCAACTTGCCGGAGCGGCCGACGAAGGGGCGGCCGACGATGTCCTCGTCGTAACCGGGCGCTTCGCCGACGAACATGACGCGGCTTTGCGGATTGCCGTCGGCGAACACGAGTTGCGTCGCCGTGGCGCGAAGCGCACAGCCTTCGAACGCTTCGAGGAGTGCGCGCAGCTCGTCGAGCGTCTGCGCGTTGCGTGCGGCCTCGCGCGCCGCCATGACGGCGGCTTCCGGGGACGCCGGGGCGGCAAGAGGAATTCGCGAATTCCCGTCCCTTGGAAGGGGAAGGCGATTCGGGGAAGGATCCGCTCGCATAGCCGATGCCTGCTCACGGCTCCCCATCTGGTCGTTTGCGGGGACCACGGTCCCCCTTGCAGCGGGAGGTGCGGTCTCTTCCGCCATGCGGTCGACCGGCGTCTCGCCGATGAGCGCGTCGGCGCCGGCATCGAGGTAGAAAGCGAGAAGTTCCCGGGCGTCCTTGGCTTGCGGCATCACGGCTGGAATCCGACGTTTGTCTTTGTCGATTGTATTGGCACTAATTTCGTGAAAAATCATCGGCTGTCGACCGGGATACGGAGCATGTCATGAATACGCCGGAGCTTCCGCCCCGCGAGGCGATGGAATTCGATACCGTCATCGTCGGCGCGGGGCCGGCCGGCCTCGCCGCCGCGATACGGCTCAAGCAGATCGCGCCGGACAAATCCGTCGTCGTGGTCGAGAAGGGCTCCGAGGTCGGCGCGCATATTCTCTCCGGCGCGGTGATCGATCCGGTCGGCCTCGACAGTCTCATCCCGGAATGGCGCGGCGAAGATACGCCGATCAAGACCGAAGTGACCGCCGACCGCTTCTACGCGCTCGGCGGTTCCGGATCGCTGCGGCTGCCGCTCGCGCTGATGCCGCCGCTGATGAGCAATCACGGCAATTTCATCGTTTCGCTCGGAGATGTCTGCCGCTATCTGGCGCAGAAGGCCGAAGCGCTCGGCGTCGAAATCTATCCGGGCTTTGCCGCCGCGGAAGTCCTGTTCGAAAACGATGCAGTCGCCGGCATTGCCACCGGCGACATGGGCGTCGCCAAGGACGGCCATCACAAGCCGGGCTTCGCCCGCGGCATGGAGTTGCGCGGCAAATACACGCTGTTGGCCGAAGGCGCGCGCGGCAGCCTGTCCAAGGCGCTGATCGAACGCTTTGCGCTGTCGCAAAATCGCGAGCCGCAAAAATTCGGCGTTGGACTAAAAGAGTTGTGGCAGGTCGCACCGGAACGGCACCGCAAGGGCCTGGTGCAGCACACGCTCGGCTGGCCGCTCGACAATCGCACCGGCGGCGGCTCGTTCATCTATCATTACGACGACAATCTGGTTTCGGTCGGCTTCGTCGTTCATCTCAACTACCGCAATCCCTATCTGTCGCCGTTCGAGGAATTTCAGCGCTTCAAGACGCATCCGCTCGTTCGCGACACTTTTGCCGGGGGAAAACGCATTTGTTACGGCGCCCGCGCCATCACCGAAGGCGGCTGGCAGTCGGTGCCGAAGCTTGTCTACCCCGGCGGCGCGCTGATCGGCTGCGCGGCGGGCTTCGTCAATGTGCCGCGCATCAAGGGCAGCCACAACGCCATGCTGTCGGGCATGCTCGCGGCCGAGCACGTCGCGGCGGCGCTCGCCGCAGGCCGCGGTCAGGACGAACTGATCGATTACGAAAATGCTTGGCGAGCGTCGCCGATCGGGCAGGATTTGTGGCGGGTGCGCAACGCCAAGCCACTATGGTCGAAATACGGCACCGCGCTCGGCATTGCGCTCGGCGGTCTCGACATGTGGACCTCGACGCTCGGCTTTTCGCCGTTCGGCACGCTCAAGCATGGCAAGCCCGATTACGCGACGCTGCAGCCCGCGGCAAAATGCCGGCGCATCGCCTATGCCAAACCTGACGGCAAACTGACCTTCGACCGGCTGTCGTCGGTCTATCTGTCCAATACCAATCATGAGGAGGACCAGCCGGTCCATCTTCTGGTGCGCGACATGGCTCTGCAAAAGTCGTCGGAATACGAGGTCTATGCCGGGCCGTCGGCGTGCTATTGTCCGGCCGGCGTCTACGAATGGGTCGAAGAGAGCGGCCAGGAGAAGTTCGTCATCAACGCGCAGAATTGCGTCCACTGCAAAACCTGCGACATCAAGGACCCCAACCAGAACATCACCTGGGTGCCGCCTGAAGGCGGCGGCGGGCCGAATTATCCGAATATGTGATCGGCGTTTGATAGCCGCGCACTTCGCGGCCGGCATCTAATTGTCTTGCCGCGATTTCGCCGCCGTTGAGGCCTAAACGCTGATTTGGCGGGGGAAAGTAGCGCGGCGGGGTGGTCAGTTTGTGTCCTTGCGGGCGTACGGCAAAAGGGTCATTCTCGCGCAGACATTAAGAGGCATCGGGCGCTCGATTCCCGCTTTGCCGGTCCAGTTCGTCAGCCGAACCAATTCGCCAATGGAGATCTCGTGATTCATTCGCTGCCCCGGCATGCCGCCACCGTCGGCATCGCATTAGCTTTGAGCCTTTCGTCAGCGCTTGCCGCCGAAACGCCGGCACAACAGCAGCTGTCGCCCGAGAACGCCTTCGGCAGCTATCTGGCCGCCAGGCACGCGTCAGCGGAGCGCGACGAGGGCGCCGCAGCTACTTATTACCTCGACGTGCTCAAGCTCGATCCGCACAACACCGATCTTTTGAGCCGCGCGTTTCTTTCCGAGCTTTCCGACGGCGATATCGACGGCGCGACCAAGCTCGCCGACAAGGTGCTTGCGATCGATCACACCGATCGCATTTCGCGCCTCGTCGTCGGCATCCGCGAACTCAAAAAGAAACATTACGACCAGGCTCGGGAAGATTTTGCGCAGTCGGTGCGCGGTCCGGTGACCGACCTCACGGCGACGCTGTTGTCAGCCTGGGCGCAAGCCGGCGGCGGCGATGCCCATGCGGCCATCGATACCATGGACAAGCTGTCGGGGCCGGATTGGTACGGCATCTTCAAGGATCTGCATGCCGGGCTCATTCTCGACGACGCGAAGGATTCGAAGGCGGCCGGCAAGCGTTACGCCAGCGCGTACAAGGCCGATCCGACGGCTCTGCGTACCGTGGAAGCCTATGGCCGCTGGCTGTCGCGCAATGCCAGCAAGGACGACGCGCTCAAGGTCTATCAGGATTTCGCGCAGCAGCTGCCGAACCATCCGGTGATCGACGCGGAGATGAAGCAGATTTCGGACGGCGAGAAGCTGCCGCCGCTGGTCGATACGCCGCAAGCCGGCGCCGCCGAGGCGCTTTATGGCCTGGGCGCTTCGATCGGACGCCGCGGCGGCGAGGATCTTGCGCTGATCTATCTCCAGCTTGCGCTTTACCTCGAGCCCAACCATGCCATGGCATTGTTGTCGCTCGGCGATCTCTACGAGGACCTCAAGAAGCCTGAGCTTGCCATCAACGCTTATGAGCGGGTGCCGCCGAACTCGCCGCTGTCGCGCAACGCGCAAATTCAGACGGCGGTCGATCTCGACGCGCTCGATCGCACCGACGAGTCCAAGAAGCTCCTTGATAAGGTCATCGCCGATCACCCCAAGGACACCGAGGCGATCATCGAGCTCGGCAATGTCGAGCGCGGGCACAAGGATTTCGCCGATTGCGCCAAGACCTACAGCAAAGCGATCGACAGCCTGCAAAATCCCGAGAAGTCGAACTGGGTAACGTTCTACTTTCGCGGTATCTGTTACGAGCGCTCGCATCAGTGGCCGCTCGCCGAAGCCGACATGAAAAAGGCGCTGCAGCTCTATCCCGATCAGCCGCTGGTGCTCAATTATCTCGGCTATTCGTGGGTCGATCAGGGCGTTCATCTCGATGACGGCATGGACATGATCCGCAAGGCCGTCGAGCAGCGGCCGGACGACGGCTACATCGTCGATTCGCTGGGCTGGGCCTATTTCCGCACCGGCAATTACGACGAGGCGGTCAAGAATCTGGAACGCGCCGTCGAGCTCAAGCCGGAAGACCCGACCATCAATGACCATCTCGGCGATGCCTATTGGCGGGTCGGGCGCACTTTGGAAGCGCACTTCCAATGGTCGCAGGCAGTCGACCTCAAGCCCGATCCGGAAGATTTGCCCAAGCTCGAGGCCAAGCTGAAAAACGGCTTGCCGTCCGACACGTCCTCGGCGGCCGATGCCAGTAAGCCGGCTGCGCCCACCGATGCCGACAAGGCGAATTCCGCGGCGGACGCCGATAAGGCAAAGAAGACCGGCAACGGCGGGTGAGGGTTTTTCTTGCCGGTTCCGCTTGTTGAGACCGCATCGGCCAAGGTCAATCTGACGCTGCGGGTCCTTGGCCGCCGTGCCGACGGCTATCACGAGCTTTCGAGCCTGGTCGCGTTCGCCGATTGCGGCGACCGCTTGAGCTTGACGCCCGGTGGCGAGCTTAAGCTGACAGTCGGCGGACCGCGGGCGGCGCAAGCCGGCGCCGATGCCGACAATCTCGTGCTGAAAGCCGCGCGCGCGCTTGCCGCGCGCATTCCTGGCCTCGTCACGGGCGCATTCCAGCTCGACAAGGAACTGCCGGTCGCCGCCGGGCTCGGCGGCGGCTCGGCCGACGCGGCCGCGGCGCTGCGGCTCCTGGCGCGGGCCAACGATCTGCCTGCCGGCGATCCGCGTCTCTATGAAGCTGCCCGCGCCACCGGCGCCGATGTGCCGGTCTGCCTCGATCCGCGGCCGCGGCTGATGTGGGGCATCGGCGAAAAACTTTCCGCACCGCTCAATCTGCCCAAATTGTCAGCCGTGCTGGTCAATCCCGGCGTCACGCTCGCGACCAAGGATGTTTTTGCCGGATGGACCGGCGCCACTGATCCGCTCCCGCCCTTCGATCTTGCGGCGGTAGAAAAAGCCCGGGACCGGCAGCAATTTTTTCTGGCCCTGGCGCGGCAAGGAAACGATCTCGAAGCTGCGGCGGTCAAGCTTGCGCCGGCGGTCGGCGATCTGCTCGCCGTGCTGCGCACGCTTGCCGGCTGCCGGCTCGCCCGCATGTCAGGATCGGGCGCGACATGTTTCGGAATTTTCGACGGAGCCGCCGAGGCGCGGAGCGCCGCAGACGCAATGAGCAACAAATATCCGCGATGGTGGGTGCGCGCTTGCGTGCTGGCCAGCGCCAGTTAGCTCTCAGACGACGCAAACTTAAAAGCGAAACCAGAAAAGCCGGAATGGCGAGCGAAAGCCAGGACCATAACTGCGGTCCGGCATCGCGGCGTCGTTGGCGGCCACAGTATTGAAACTGATGGTCGGCATTGCCGTCGCGACTGCCGGGGGTTGCGCCGGTTCATGCCGCACTGTCTCCGCAGCGCCCACAAAATCGTGCCAGATGGCCGCCGGAACACTGCCGCCAACGACGCCGTCCATCGGGGAATTGTCGTCGTTGCCGACCCAGACGCCGACAACGAGATCGGACGTGAAGCCCACGAACCAGGCGTCGCGATAATCTTCCGACGTTCCAGTCTTGCCGCCAACAGGCCGGCCGAGCCGTGCCGCCGTGCCGGTGCCTTCGCGCACCACGCTCGACAGCAGGTCCAGCATCTCCGCATGGATCGTTGGATTGTCGGGGGATGAGAGGGCAGGCGTGGCTCGCGCAAACACGGGTCGGTTGCCTTCCTTGATGGCGCGCACTGAGTAGCTGTCGAAGCTGGTTGTGTTTGTGGCGATCGCCGCGAAAGCACGCGTCATCTCCAAAGGAGTGACCGCGCCCGAACCGAGCGCGACGCTCGGCACCACCGGCAGATCGGAGCGAACGCCAAATTCTTTGGCGGTGGCGATGACATTCTGGATGCCAACCGCCTGCGCGAGCTGTACCGCGACACTGTTGAGAGAATGGGCAAAGGCAGTCCGCAACGTCACCGGGCCGAAATAGCGGTCGCCATAATTCTCCGGCTCCCAATCGCCGACGCTGATCGGACGGTCGACAATGACCGAATCCGGCGTGTAGCCTTTGCGCAAGGCCGTCAAATAAACGAACGCTTTGAACAGCGAGCCGGGCTGGCGCCGCGCCTGCGTCGCGCGGTTGAATTGGCTTTCGTTGTAGTCGCGCCCCCCGACCATGGCGAGAATCGCGCCGTCCGGCGTCATGGCGACCAGCGCCGCTTGGCCGACGTTCCTGCCCCTGGCGGCGGCCAAGCGCCTGGCGACGACGGTCTCGGCGATGTGTTGCAGTTCGGGATCGAGCGTGGTGCCGACGGTCAAATCTTCGGTCGTCGGCGCGATCTGGGATTTGGCGTCCGCCGCTGCGGTATCGACGAAATAACTGCCGCCAGGAGGCGACTCTGTCGTTGTGCGCAAAACAGCGGGCTGCGCTTTCGCTATATCCGCTTGCTGCTGCGAAATGGCTCCGCTCTCGACCATGGCATCGAGAACGACGCCGGCGCGTTGCTGCGCTGGCTCAAGGTTGCGGTCGGGATCGAGTTGCGATGGTGCTTTGATGAGACCCGCAAGCATCGCCGCTTCGCTCAGCGACAGCTCTTGGGCGCTTTTGCCGAAGTACCGAAGCGCGGCCGAGTCGGCGCCATAGGCCCCGTCGCCAAAATAAGCGGTATTGAGATAACGCGCGAGAATTCGGTTTTTGGACAGGCGAAGCTCCAGCCATTCGGCAAGCACTGCCTCCTGCACCTTGCGTTTCAAGGTGCGCTCGGGCGTGAGATAGAGTCGGCGGGCCAATTGCTGCGTGATGGTGCTGCCGCCTTGCAGACTGCGGCCGGTCGCATCGTGCCATGCGGCGCGCGTGATCGAGCGGATGTCGATGCCGCCATGATCGTAGAATCGCCGATCTTCGATCGCGACCACGGCTTTGGCCAACAGCGGCGGAATATGGTCGGCGGCAATGCCCTGGCCCTTAAGGATGCCGCGGGTCGCGAACGGCGTGCCATCTTCGCTTTCGAATATTATTGCGCTTGGTGCAGCCTGCGCGCCGGCACCGCCGGCAAATGGGATGGTGGCGATACAATAGGCGACATAGATCGTGGGTATTGCTGCGAGACAAAGTGCAATGACGAGACCGCGGCGAGGACGCGCCGACGAGAGTGCGGCCGGAACGCGCCAGGTGCGAAAACCCGATAGCCGGCGCGGAACTGCAAGGCGCACGCCGCCGAAAACGCGGCGAGCGGATACGGCGATGCGGCCTGCCAGCGCTCCGATCAGCGCGGAGGCCGGGAGCGCCTCTGGAGGATCGGATTCCGGGGCAGGTTTGGGGGAAGGCGTTGCGCCTGCCTTCGTATCGTCGGATTCGTCCGGAGGCGGCGCGGGGGATGGCATCGAATTCGGGCTCACGCCTGTCGTTTCGCTGCCAAATAACGCTTTGTAGC
>Ga0210391_10003728_pt1 | contig 12841 bp, 8 predicted proteins | sample IncBWC12OmetaG_FD_160573 | JGI IMG/M metagenome (GOLD analysis project Ga0210391, IMG submission 160573) | Forest soil microbial communities from Barre Woods Harvard Forest LTER site, Petersham, Massachusetts, United States - Inc-BW-C-12-O ... | reverse complement strand
CTGGGTGAGGTTATTCGTAACCAAGTGATTGTTATCGGTGATATCGAGGCTGATCCAGTGCTTGCCGGAATCGCGCGAAAAGGCAATTCCGCCATAAGACATCGCGGCCACGCGCACTTTGGGTAACAAAGGATCGAAGGCCATGCCGGAGAGCGAGCAGCCATCGGTGAAAGGGGATGTTTCCGTCGTACCCCCTCGGCCGCCGGCGCAGCCGATGCGATATTCGCCGTGGTTGGTGGCGATATCCGTCAGCGGATTATTGGTTTCCCAGGTGGTTCCTCCATTGCGGCTGTACTGGATCACGCCGCCGGCGGTGCTGACGGAGTAAAGCTCGTTGGCATTGTAGGGATTCACGAAAAAGTTATCGGTGGCCAAAGTGGGGCTGGCAAGCGTCCAGTTCACGACCTGGCCCAGCTTGTTGGTCACGCCCTTATAAATCTGCCCTGGGCCCCGGCCCTTGTTATAGATGACCGGCGGGTTACTCGATTTGTTGCCAAACCCGGTGAGGATGTAGACGGTGAGCGAGCCACCGGAATGTCCTCCGGAAGCCTGAATCTTGCCGATGTCGCAGGGCAGAAAGTGGTCGGCTTTCGAGATATCGGTGGTCCAGCCCGTGTAGGTGGGTGGGTTGGAGCGGTTGCGGAGGATGAGATCGTAGAGCGATGCGCTGCATTTGGCGGTGTCCTGGTCGAAAACGGCCAGATAGTCGGCGGCGTGCTGAGGAGTGGAGAGCTCAAACCGTGAGGTCATGACCTGGGTGAGGTCGGCCGTGCCCATCACGGCGTTGCCGTTGTCGAAAAGCTGGGTAGTGGAAGGCGTTGGCGGCTTTTTGGGAGGGGGCGGTGCGGGGATGCAGGCGGTCGTGGTCCCACCCGTTACCAGGCAGTTTGAGGTGCCGCCGACGGTGGGGGGATTGAAAATGGCGGCGTAGTTTTCGTTGCGCGACGCCAGCACCTGATTGGGAAAGGCGGGATCGACGAGCGCCTGGGCGGAGTCGCCGAGGTAGTCGGGCAAACTCTGCCACGCCTTATAGCCGAAGGTGGTGACGAAGGTGTCGTTGTCGCCGGTGGGTAGATAGATGGCCTCCGTGATGGGTGTTGAGGAATACGGCGTGGAACCCGCTGTGATCGCCCAGACTGCGTTGCTGTAGAGGACGTGCAGGCCGTGCTGCACCATGCCCCAGTTATTCACGCATCCACCGATCACCGGCCCGGGTTGTTTGTACCCGGTGAAGAAGACGCCGCCGTCCGTGGCCGCATAAGCGGCACACGAACCGTTGGAGGAGTCATACCAGGAAGGAAAGGCCATCGCCCAGGAATCCACGTGGATCGAGGTAGTGCCGCCGCACTCCTGCCCGAGGTAGCCAAGCATGGTCCAGGGGTTGGCGGGCGACGACGGGGTGGGATTGTAGCCGTACCACGCGCAATCATCAGCAGCGTAGACGTCGTAGGTGATGCCGGGGCCAGGTGGATTGCCGGGAACGCTCGAAATGGGAACCACGGCGACGCCAAGGACTCCGCTGCCAGGCGTCGCGAAGGATTGCGGAGGCTTCGTCCTGGAGTAGTTCTGGTCCGGGCGCTTTGCATAATTGAGACTGGTCGCGGTAGACGTGGCAAAGTTCACCACGCTCACTTCCTGATAACCAAGGCCGAGGTTGGAGTTTGTCGTCACGTTCCAGATGACGATGGCCACCGTGGAGGCCGCCGTGCCGTTGGGGGCGGCGGCGATACTGCCACAACTGGCGCCACTGGGGAGAGTGAACGACTGCCACACACCCGAGACGCCGAGATCGGTGGCGCGAAAAACTTTCTGGCCGGAGCAGCCGAAGAGAGTTCCGTAACCTCCGTCAACGACCAGCGAACCGATTGGCGGAGCCGAGGGGAATGTGGGTAGCCCAGTCCAGGTGCCTTCGGCCATCTTGGCATTGCTGGTCGTATAGATGCCACACGGCGTCGAGACATAAGGCTGGCCGGAGGCAAATGCGACGCTCGCGATGCCGGGCTGGGTGCCGCTGGGGCAGGGCAGATTTACGTGGGTCCAGACGCCGGCTGCGTTGAGCGAGATGTAGAGCCCCGCGCCGGTGGGAGTAGGGCGCCCGTCGTCAACGCCGGTGGCATAGAGCAGGCGCTTCGAGTTGGCCTTGTCGATGGCGAGGGAATTATTACTCTGGGTAAGTCCGCTACGCAGGCCCTCGCTGGCCTGAAACCATTTCATCGCGGCGGCGGTGCTGTGGGCGTTGCTTCCACCCACCCACGTGGCGCCGGTGGTGGACTTCCAGACCCCGGCGAACTCGGACGCAGCATAAACGATGGTGTCGTTGTTGGGATCGACGATGAGGCTCTTGATGCGGCCGGCGGGATTCGAGCCGGACGCGGGAGAGTAGTTGTCGGGATCAGGCGAGATATCGGAAGTGATGAAAATCTTCTGTGCGCCGGAAGGAAGTGCCGAGGCCAGGGTAAGGAAGATTAAGACGCGAGCGATCGTGAGGCGCAGGGGCATAATATGTCTCCTGGGGATGGAGCCGATTCGCCGCCCACCGCGGGGCGCTCAGTATAACCTCGGGGCCGATGAGGATGAAATGAATTTGTGAGGGAAATTTGTCAGGGGGTGGTTCCGTGTCGCAACTGAAATGATCCAGAAGCAGTGCGAGGCAGGGCGGGGACGCTGTCGTCCGAGTTGGCTATTCCTGGCGGAGGACCTGGACGGGTTCGACGCGGGCGGCGCGCCATGCGGGGAAGAGGGAGGCAAGGGTGGCGACCAGCAGGATGAGCGCGGCGACGGCGAGCCAGGTGGCGGGATCGATGGGTGAGACTCCGTAGAGCATGCCGGCGAGCAGGCGGCCGCCGGCCACACTGAGGGCGAGGCCAGCGATGCATCCGGCGAGAGAGACGCGCAGGCCCTGGAGCAGAAAGCGCATCACGATCTGGCCGCGCAGCGCTCCCAGGGCGAGGCGCACGCCGACTTCGCGCTGGCGCATGCGGCCAAGGTAGTTGAGGGTGCCGTAGAGGCCGATGCAGGCCAGCGAAACTGCGGAGCCGGCGAAGAACGTGAGCAGCAGGGTGCGGAGGCGCGGCTCAGAGGAGACGTCGTCGATCTTTTCCTGCAGCGGCGCAATACCGTAGGCGGAGCGGCTGGGCTCGAGTTGCTGCAAGCGTTGGCGGATGGATTCGGCCATCAAGCTGGGATCGCCGTGCGTGCGGACGATGTAGTAAGGGAAGGGGCCGCCGGCGGTGACGCAGTCATACACGGTCGGCATGGGGAGAGTGTTGAGGCCTTCTTCGCGCGCGTCGCCGACGACGCCGACGATCTGGCCGGTGAGTCCTGTGACAGCGTTGTCGGCCTGCGAGAGCGCGTGGCCGATGGCTTCTGAGTCGCCGAGGTACATGGCGGCGAAGCTGCGGTTCACCACTACATCTTTGGTGGGCGAACCTTCACGGCAGGCGCGTCCGCGGAGGAGGGGGATATTCATGGCGGGGAAATAGCCTTGAGAAACGGTGCGCACATCTCCCTGAATGGTGCGGTTGGGATCCAGATTGCCGTCGAGAGCGAACTGAACCTGATAGAGGGACGGCAGCCCGGGAAGGAAGCCGGCGGTGGCGGCGTCTTCGACACCTGGAATGGTGCGCAGGCTGTCGAGGTTGCGGTCGATGCGGCGGTTCATGCTGGCCATGTCGGTGGTTTCGGACCATGAGCCGGTGAGTTGGAAGGTGAGGATGTGGGAGGCGTCGAATCCTGGCGCGACAGCTTTGAGGTTTTGCAGGCTGCGGATGAGCAGGCCTGCTCCGGTGAGCAGGGTGACGGCGAGCGTGACCTGGATGCCGACGAGAATCCACTGGATGGGGCTGCGCGTGGAGGCCTGGGTGCGGCTGTTCTGCGCGAGGGAGTGCGCAAGCTGACGACGGGTGCCGCGCATGGCGGGCACGAGTCCGCAGAAGAGCGTGGTGGCAACGGCGCAGAGCAGGGAGTAGAGGGCGATGGTCCAGTTAGTTTTGATTTCTGAGGCGCGGGGCAGCGTTTTCGCCATCAGGTGGAAGCCGTGCGCGGCGCCGGCGGCGATGGCGATTCCGGCGAGCGAGCCGAGGAGGGCGAGGACGAAGACTTCAGTGAGCAGCTGGGCGATGATGGTGCGGCGCGAAGCTCCCAGGGCGAAGCGGACGGAGATTTCGTGCTCGCGGCCGGCGGTACGGGCGAGCAGGAGCGCGGCGATGTTGGAGCAGGCGATGAGCAGCAGCAGCGAGACGGCGCCGTAGAGCATCCAGAGCGAACCGCCGGAGTCGCCGACCACGGTGGCTTTGAGCGGCGTGCTCACGACGATGAGATCGGCGTCGGGGTTGGGAAATTGCTTGCCGAGGCGGCTCTGCACGGTGGCGAGATCCGCCTGGCCCTGATGCAGCGTGAGGCCTGGCTTGAGGCGTCCGATGACTTTGAACCAGGTGGAGATGCGGCTCTGCGCGTAGGGGGCGTCGGGAGGACTGGGCGTCCAGATTTCGACTTCGCGGTTGGGGAAGGCGAACGTTTGCGGCATGACGCCGACGATGGAATAGGAGTAGGCGCCGATGTGGAGCTTTTTGCCGATGGCGTTGGGGTCGCCGTGGAAGCGGCGCTGCCAGAATCCATAGCTGATGAGAGCGGCGTTGGGACCGCCGAAGTGTTCTTCCTGAGAAACGAAATTGCGGCCGAGGATGGGCGAGACCTGGAGAACCTGGAGAAAGCGCGGGGCCACGAGGGCTTCAGTGACTTTTTCCGGCAATGAACCGGAGGTTTCCGAGAGATCGTCAAGGTAATAGCCGCTGATGCCCTGGAACGCCGAGCTCATGCGATTCCAATCTTCGAGGCGAATGGGAGCGACGAAGGTGTTGGGGTTGCGATGGGTTGCGTCCTGCTGGGTAAGGGCGACGAGCTGGTCGCCGGCGGGGTACGGGAGCGGGCGCAGAATGACGGCATCGATGGCGGAGAAGACGGCGCTGTTCGCTCCGATGCCGAGGCCGAGGGTGAGAATGACGGCGGCGGCGAAGGACGGCGAGCGGCGCAGGAAGCGCATGGCGGCGCGGAGATTGAAGGCGATGCTTTCGACGAGGGCCGACGTGTGAACCTCGCGCATTTTCTGGGTGACCTGTTCGCGGCCACCGAATTCGAGGATGGCGCGGCGGCTGGCTTCTGCGGGCGTGAGCCCCTGCGCGATGCCGTCCTGAGTGAGCTGCTCGATGTGGAATGCGATTTCGCGGTCGAATTCAGCGTCGGGGCGGCGTTTGCTGAACATGGTTATCCTTCCTGCTGCGCGGTGGCCCCGTTTGCGGTGGCTAAGATCAGGGCGACGGCTTCGGAGAGGCGGGTCCAGTTCGCTTCTTCCTGGGCGAGTTGGCGGTGGCCCTTGGCGGAGAGGCGATAGAACTTGGCTTCGCGGCCGTTCTCGGAGGCACCCCATTCAGCTGCGACCCAATCACGTTTTTCGAGGCGATGCAGGGCGGGATAGAGCGAGCCTTGCTGGACGTTAAGAACTTCTTTTGAGATTTGGCGAATACGCTGCGAGATGCCGTAGCCGTGGATGGGGCCATTGGCGACGACGCGCAGGATGAGCATGTCGAGGGTGCCTTGCAGGAGGTCGGTTTTTTCGAGGGGCGACATATTGGGGTCTCTCTATGACGTTCTACATATTGAAATCGGGATGTGTAGATTGTCAAGGAGAGAGGGGTGATATTTGTTTTTGGATTGGCGGAATGGAATCTTCTGGCCAGGATTGGCAACCGCCCATTCAGTGCGCGACACGCTTCGCGGACGGCCATGATGTCGGATGTGACGTGGAAACCTCGACGAGCGGCTTCGCAGAAAGCTATTGTGCGACGCGTCAGCCCGGACCGGTTTCGGTGGAACAACCCCTCTGTACACCCCCATTTCCAATGAGCGCAGCAAAGATCGTACACAGTCTTCCTATAAGGAGCCCTCAGGCTGCATGAGGATGCTTTTCCTCCCGGAACTGGGAGTAGCGAAGGAAAAATGATGGATGGGGACGGCGTGAGGTGAGAACCTCTATCCCGAAACCAGAGATTACGAAACGGTGATTGCCGCAGCTTCATAGTCCCCGATACGCGGCACTGTAAATCGCAGCGTCTGATCCTCTATTCGAAACGGGACGGTGTTGCCGGCACGAAGCAGCTCAATCTTCGTCACGCGTACTCCCGCAGGGAGTCTCATGCTCACCTTCTGCGGCCCGAGCGGGCAGACGCTGTTCACCCATCCGTGATGTGCGTTGGGGTTGGTGTAGTTGAGCAGATGGACAGCATAACCGGGCACAGTCTCCCAGGCGAAAAACTCGAGGAATCCATCGCCGGCGATGTGAACGACGCACTCCTCCCGCGTAAGCCATCGGAGAGTGTTGTGCATTAGGCGGAGCAGGTCGTCGTGGCCGGTCAGCCAGTAGGTGCGCTCAATGTCGCCGGGGAACCAGGCAAGGCGGCTCGCGCCGGATTCGCGAAGGACGACTGCGGGCTCATCAGTGTGCGAGACCGGAGGGTACGCCAGTTCTGGCGGATATTGTACGAATCCGGGAACCACGGTGAGCAGGGGATCGCCGACCGGCTGCAGCGGGATGCGGTTCTGCGCGCCGGGAATCCAGTTCGTGCCGGTGAACCCGTCGAGAATGGGGTGGTGCCGCTCGATGCGCGCATAGTACGCGTTGCCGTTGGTGCCGATCACGTCGCCGGTTTTATTGACGCCAAAGAGATCAGCAAGGGCGAAGTCGAAGCGGCGCTGGAGATTCTCGTCGCAAAGGCTGGTCTCGAAGCTGGCCATGAGCGAGCCGCCACGCCGGACGTATTCGCGAATCTGGCGGCACTGCTCGTCGCTGAGGACAGCGATGTTGGGCAGCAAAAGGGCGCGGTATTTGCTGAGGCGCTCCGGCTCCAGCAGTTCCTCGTGGACGAAGTCGAACGCGAATCGTCCGGCGAGCAGCGCCTCATAAATGCCCTGCGTCGTCTCGTGCATGTAGTTCGTGGCGCGCGTTGCGGCCGAGCCTTTGTAAAGGACATGCGTACTCTGGCCCATGATGACGCCGATGTTTGCGAGTGAGCGGCGCGGAGTGAGATGGGCATCGTTTTTTGCGGACCATTCAAAGACTTCCGCGCCGACTTTCTGCCAGCGGCGGTCTTCGCAGAAGCCGTTTTCGGAGCCGATGAAGTGGTTGTAGAGAGGCAAGCCTCCGGCCAGCGCTTCGTACATCCACATCCGCGTTTCTTCGGGATTCTTGCTGGCATTGCGCCACCGCACCAGCCCGGTGGAGTAGGCGGCGTTGATGTTCGCTGCGAAGCTATTGTCGCCGAGGACGGCTTTGCAAACCCGCGCCTGCAACGCGCAGCCCCAGATGGCGGGGTCGGCGTTGGTGCGGCCCTGATTGTCGGCCTGGAACCACGCGGCGATTTTGCCGAGGCGAGCCAGGTCAGGGCTAGCCTGGACGTTGCCGCCGAGGTTGGCGAAGAAGAAGCTTTCGGATCTCTTCTCTTTTGCGATGCCGTCGTACCGCTGCCAGAGGGAGAAGAGGCGGTCGTTGAAGGCGCGCCAATATGCGGGTGTTCCCGTTGGCGGCAGTTTGCTGCAGATGGCGCAGTGACAGTCGGGCAGGCTGCCGATCGGCGGCCATCCGTTGGTGTAGAAGCAGTCGATATCGTAAATCGAGTTGATCTCGCGCATGATCGCAGGGATGTAGTCGTCCATGTACGACGAGAACATGCAGGTGCGGAAAAGCTGCGGATCTTCGCTATTCAGTTGCGGTGAGTCGTCCGCGTTGCGCATGGCCCACTCGGGATGGGCCGCCAGAGCGTCAGGCCAGTTCAGGTCCGGGCTCATGCGCGCGACGACCCGCATGCCGCGCTTTTTTGCGGCAGCCGCGCACTCGCCGAAAAAGTCGCGGCCATCGAGGAATTTTCCCCAGCGGTGAAAAGGCACTTTGGATGGGTAGAAAGCAAGGATGCCGGTGACGCTAACGAAGACGATCTGAGCTCCGGCGGAGTGCCAGTAGTCAGCCCACTCCTCGATATTCATCACGGCAGGGTCGTGCTCGGTCATGTTGCTCTGTCCGACGCGACGGATCTTTGCCTGCCAGGTCAGTCCCGCCGGATCGAACGGAGGGAGGCGTGGCGGCAAGGGCAAAAGCGCGGGTGCGGCTGAAAGTTCAGCGGATGCAGTTTCGGCCGCGGTTTGGCAAAGATTGCTGACTCCAGCAGCCAGCGGGAGGGCGGCGGCTCCGGTCTTGAGGAACGTGCGGCGGTTGAGCATGAGAGAAATCCCGGTCCCGAACTTCGGATTGAGTGTAGAAGGAGATGCGATGCTTTGCCAGGCACGAGGGCCGGCTGAATCGGAGCGGACCGATAAATTGCCGACAAAGTTTTGTGCGAATTTTGTGCGGCGGGTGATCGGCAAGACTGTGAGAACGGTTTCCAGCAACCGAAACTAACGGGTATGGCCGGTGATCCACCCGGAACTCCACTGAGGCCAGGGAAACGTTCGAGAAGCCGGCTTTCCGTTACCTACCGATGCCAGGGAATAGATAGAATCGTGGGGCTTCTCAAACCGCACATTTCGGAGACTGCCAACGTGGAAATGACGCGCCGACAATTCGCCCTCTCGATCGCAGCAGCCGCCAGCATGCCTTCCTCCCTTCTCGAACCCGCGCTTTCGCCGTTAGGAGTTGCCCGAGGCGTGATCCCCGGCCGGGTCACCTGGGCGCACGATCCGGCGGCTGTGACCTGGGATGGCACGGGTTCGTGGTGGACAGACGCCAACAACAACCAGGCGGTGATTGACCACATGGCCTCCCGCTCCATCCGCGGCCTTACCAATCAAAAAAGCGATGCACAGGCGTGGAATTCCATCTTTCACCATTTCAACCGCACTCAAGGCCGCGGCAATGCTGGATACAGAACCGGCGAGAAGGTCGCAATCAAGGCGAACCTGAACAACACTGTGGACCATGGCACGATTGAACGCCTGAACTCGTCGTCCCATTTGCTCCTTTCGCTGGTTCGGCAGTTGTCGGGTCCGGGAAAAGTGCCGCAGGCGTCCATCGCCGTTTTCGATTCCAGCCGGTTCATCCCGGGCAATTTGTACGACAAGATTCACACTGAGTTTCCCGGCGTCGTATTCGTGGACCATATCGGAGGCGATGGGCGAATCAAGGCCGAGTTCAAACCCAACGCGATCCCCTTCTCGATTTCCAGCCGCAATGCTACGGGTCTCGATACCGCGGTCGTCGAGGCTGCCTACCTCATCGACGCGGCGTTGCTGAAAGGTCATGTGAGTTCAGGGGTGACGCTTTGTGCGAAAAACCTGTTCGGTGCGACAAGCATTTTTACCGACTGGCACAAGAACGCGCACGATGGATTCCGTCACAACAGCGACGGTTCACCGAGTTACTCTGCATTCGTTGACTACCTGGGTCATAAGGATCTTGGCGAGAAAACCATTCTCTTTGTCGTCGATGGGCTCTATGGAAGCGACAACGCAGATGGTCCACCACAACTCAAATGGAAGATGGCGCCTTTCAACGATGCCTGGCCGAACAGCATCTTCATGTCGCTCGACGGCGTGGCCATTGATTCGGTCGGGTTCGATTTTCTCACTTCGGAGTGGCCCCATCTCGTAGATAGCGTGAATGCCGACAACTATTTGCGCGAAGCCGCTCTGGCTAACGACCCGCCCTCGAAGACGTTATACGATCCTGAACGCGATGGCACCCGATGCCGCAGCCTGGGGGTGTTTGAGCACTGGAACAATGGGATCGACAAGAAGTACTCGCGTAATCTCGGCAAAACGGATGGAATCGAACTATTCCAGATCGGCTGACCAGCGGTGATTCATCGCAGGGCTGTCTCGAGTCGGAAAATGTTCCGCAGCGAGGAGGCGGTGCGCCTCCCCGGTTCGAAGCAAACTATTCCCTCACCGCTGGCTTTGCGGCTAGAACGCCCTTGAAGCTTTCGCGGTATTCCAAAAAGACCAGGATCCAGAGCACGGATGCTACCAGCGCCGGAGCAATGCTTGCCGGCGCAAGCGTCAGATGAAACGCAAGGATGTTATAAAGCTCCGCCGCAAGCACCGTGAGCGCGAGCGGCACAAAGAAGCCCGAAAGCAACAGCAATCCGCCAATGAGCTGCATGGCGAAGAAGAATGCGGCAAAATGCGACGCGCTGGTGGCGACAAAGAACTGAATCGCAAGTGGGTTCGCCGGCGGCGGTTGGTGGATGAAGTTGAGAAATCCGTTCAGGCCAAAGACTGTAAACAGCAGTCCCAATAGATACCGTGCAATGACAGAAACAATCTTCATATGTCGTCTCCTTTAGATAGCCTGCGCGTGCGTTTGTACCGCCTGAAGGTGCGGCGCCAGAAACGCGTCGCGGTCCTGCCAGTAGTTGAGTGCCGCAGTTCCACCTGTCGTGAGGAAAGTCACATCCGTCACGCCGAGGAAGCCAAAGACCGACCGCAGGTAGGGCTCGACAAAGTTGGAAGACGCCATCTGCGTCTGCAGATCATAGGTGCCACCCGTTGCAACAATGAACGTCGCCTTTTTGCCCGTGAGCAGTCCTTTCGGTGTTCCATCCGAATAAGAAAAGGTCCTGCCGACTCGTGCGATCTCGTCGATCCAGAGTTTCAGCACCGAGGGTACACCGAAGTTGTGCATCGGCACGCCGAACACATACTCATCCGCCTGCTCCAGTTCGGAGAGCAACGTGTCCGAAAGCGCCAGCAGCTCTTTCTGTTGTGGAGTGCGCGCTTCGTCCGGCGTGTAAGCAGCACCTACCCATTCGGCGGTGACAGGTGGGATCGTGGTTGCGTTAAGGTCGCGGTCGACGACCGTTCCATTCGGGTGCGAAGACTTCCATTGCGTAACGAACGCATCGGTAAGCTGGCGCGAGACGGATCGCCCATACAGCGGGCTCGAGTCAAGGTGAAGAAGCGTGGCCATGGTGAGGCCTCCTGTACAACGGTTGATGTTTAAGCGACATATGTTGATTCAAATAAATCGACAAGTGTCGCTTACGCATCTATTGCTGTAGAGGGGGCTATGCTTGGAAGCGATGGCAGATGCAGTCCAACCCGGCAACACAGCGGAAAACATGGACCCGCGCGTCATCCGCAGCCGTCAGATGTTGATGGAGTCGTTGCTTAGGTTATTGAACCGTAAGGAATTCAGCGACATATCTATACAGGAGATTGCCGATGAAGCCACCCTGAACCGGGCGACCTTTTACCTCCATTACCCCGACAAGAACGCCCTGCTGCAGGCCATGGCAGCTACTCGCTTTCGCGACCTCATTGCGCGACGCGGCTTGGCTTTCACAAACTGTGATGGTGCGCTGCGAGCAATTGCGCTGGGCGTCTGCGATTATCTCGCCGAGACTGCGGGCTGCCCTAGCCAGTTGTCCAGGATGCCGCTCGAAGGTTCCATTATCCCCGTCGTGGAGGGCATGTTTCAGGAGGGCGCCGCGAAGCACACGATGGCGCCTGGCAGCGATCCAAAACTGCTTGCAACCACGGCGGCCTGGGCTATTTTTGGTGCTGCGCGACGGTGGCACCAGACCCCCGACCGCATTCCCGCTGAGGAAATGGCCGCCAAAATTGAAGCGATGGTGAAGCCAATCTTCCTCAACGACTGAGAGTAAGTTGCCGGGAATCATTCACGATCTCTACGAAAATAACCGCATATGTGTATCCGCAAGCGAAAGAAGTTTTTGCGGCGGTTAGAAGAGGTGGAAGCTGACCTCGATGGCGATGTGGGCGGGGACGGGAGTGCCGTCGGGTTTGGTGGCTGGTTCGAAGCGGTATTGGCTGACGCAGTCGAGGGCTTTCTCGTCGAGTCCGTAGCCGAGGGACCTTTCGATGTGGAGGTCGGTGGGCATGCCCTGTTCGTCGACCGTGAGCGAGATGAGGACGACACCCTGGATTCTCTTTTTGCGGGCTTGGTCGGAGTATTCAGGATTGGGATGAACGGTAGGGCGAGGGGGCCGGATACCGGGAGGCAGTGCAAAGGGGCTGCGGGCGCTGAAGCCGTGCGCAGGGCAGTTCTGGATGCGAGGAATAGCGGGCTGGGATCCGACGAACGGGACCATCATGCAGACGCGCACGGGAACGGGCGAGCCGTTGAGCGTGCCAGGCGCGAAGAGGGTCTGGCGAATTGCTGCTGCGGCCGGAGCTTCAAAGGGGCTGTTGCGGGACATGACGACCTCGAGTTTGGCGAGGTTGCCGTCGGCGCCGATGACGGCGGTGAAGTGGACGAGGTGGGTCGGAGGGTGCGGGACGGGTCCGCCGGGCGTGCCGGGCGGGTTGGCGTTTTCTGGTGAGGGAGGGGCGTCGGGGTCGGTTGGGGTGCTGGTGCTTGCAGGCCAGATGGCCTGGGCGGGGCTGGTGATGTAGGGCGGAGCGATGCCGGGGCCGGGCTGATAGACGCCGTCCTTATCGGGGGTTGGGGCAGGGGCGGTGGACTGGTCCTGCGCGGAATCCTGCGGGGCTTGTGCGCGGGTGGGCTGGAGGGTGGCAGCGGTGAGGGTGAGGATCGCCATGAACGATAGAATCTTGCGCATCGTTGGCCCCCTTGGGCGTGCCGGGAATGCGGCGCGGAGATTACCCGGTTAGACTAGCGCAATTCGAAATCGGCGTGCCCGGAATTCTGAGGTCACGCATGGCACTGCATCGACGTCAGGGGCTGTTCTGGCGCAGTTTAGGGGCTCGATGGCGCCGATGGATGAAAAGCTGGCGGGTTTGGCGGGGTCAGTCCCCTTACAATAGGGAGGCAGACAACCTCTCAGGAGAATCCCCAAAAATATGGCTACAGCTACAGTTGAACGCAATGCCGCTT
>Ga0210391_10003727_pt1 | contig 12843 bp, 6 predicted proteins | sample IncBWC12OmetaG_FD_160573 | JGI IMG/M metagenome (GOLD analysis project Ga0210391, IMG submission 160573) | Forest soil microbial communities from Barre Woods Harvard Forest LTER site, Petersham, Massachusetts, United States - Inc-BW-C-12-O ... | reverse complement strand
CACCCGCAAGCGCCCGGAGAGTCCCGGCCCCGACGAGCCAAATCTCCCGCCGGGCTGGGAAGCGATCGAAGCGCCCTTCATCGTTCACCATGGCGGCTACTACTATCTGTTCGTCTCGTGGGATCTGTGCTGCCGCGGCGCGAAGAGCACCTACCGCACCATGGTCGGCCGATCGAAACAGGTCACCGGACCTTATGTCGATGACCAGGGCATTCCCATGATGGAAGGCGGAGGCATGCCGCTGTTGAAGGCCAACGACCGCTGGGCCGGGCCGGGCGGCGAATCCGTCCTCCTCCAGCCCGGAGGCCACGACATCATCGTCTTCCACGCCTATGACGCTCACACCGGCCGCCGCGCCCTCCAAATTTCCACGCTCACGTGGCACGATGGCTGGCCACACGCGGCTCTGGAGCAGTAACGTAGTTCCATGCGGCGAATCACGCGCAGGGACCTTCTCAAAGACGCGGCCATCGCCGGCGGCATCACGCTGCTGGCTCCCCGTTCCTTCGCTCGCGCCGCCGATCCATCTGGCGTCACCCAACTCGATACCTTCGATTACGCCGATGTGCGCCTGCTTCCGGGTCCCATGCTCGATCAGTTCGAGCGCAACCACGCATTCTTTCTCGCGCTCAACGAAGACTCGCTGCTGAAGCCGTTTCGCCAGCAGGCGGGCCTGCCCGCGCCCGGCGACGACATGGGCGGCTGGTACAGCTGGTCGAAAGATTTCGATCCGCCCCGCAACCTCACCGGCTACGTTCCCGGCCACACCTTCGGCCAATACGTTTCAGGATTAGCCCGCGCCTGCGCCATCACCGGCGATGCGCCGACGCGCGCGAAAATCCATCGGCTGGTGCAGGGCTACGCCGCCGCGATCAGCACAAAGTTTTACGAGAATTACCCGCTGCCCGCGTACACGTTCGACAAGGTGAACTGCGGGCTGATTGATGCCCATCAGTTCGCGCATGACCCCGCCGCGCTGCCCGCGCTGGCGCACGCCACCGATGCCGTCCTTCCGTGGCTGCCGCCCAAAGCCCTTACGCGTCCCGAGATGGCCGCGCGGCCTCACCCCAACATTTCGTGGACCTGGGACGAGAGCTACACGCTGCCTGAAAACTTTTTCCTCGCGTGGAAACGCAGCGGTGATCCGCGCTACCTCGCCCTCGCGAAACGATTCCTGCAGGACGATGACTACTTCGATCCTTTAGCGGATGGCCGCAACGTCCTCCCCGGCCAGCATGCTTACAGCCACGTCAACGCGCTTTGCTCCGCTTCGCAGGCATATCTGGTACTGGGCAGCGACAAGCATCGCCGCGCTGCGCTCAACGGATTTCGCTTCGTGCTCGACACGCAGAGTTTCGCAACAGGAGGCTGGGGCCCCGACGAATCCTTCCGCGCTCCCGGCAGCGGAGACCTGGGCGCTAGCCTCACCGACACTCACGCCAGCTTCGAAACGCCGTGCGGCGCCTATGGACACTTCAAAGTCTCCCGCTATCTCATCCGCATCACGGGCGACAGCCGCTACGGCGACAGCATGGAGAAGGTCCTCTACAACACCATCCTTGGCGCGAAACCGATTCTTCCCGACGGCACCAGCTTTTACTACTCCGACTACAACAACCACGGATCGAAGTTCTACCACCAGGATAAGTGGCCGTGCTGTTCGGGAACGTTTCCGCAAATCACCGCTGACTACGGCATCAGTTCCTATTTCCGCTCGCCCCGCGGCATCGTCGTCAATCTGTTTGTTCCGTCGCGGGTCACATGGCGGCAGAGCAGTTCCCGCGTCTCGCTGGAGCAGCACACGCAATATCCCTACGCGTCCGATGTTTCGATGCAGGTGCGCACAGAATCTCCGCAATCATTTTCGATCAGCTTGCGCGTTCCGCAATGGGCCGGCCCGCAAACAGCAGTCGCGATCAACGGCCGCAAGCTTTCGCAGGACCTCCAACCCGGAACCTTCGCCGAGATCGGCCGCGAGTGGAAAGACGGCGACCGCATTGAATACTCGATCGGCAGGCCGCTGCGTCTGGAGGCTGTCGACCCGCAGCATCCGCAAATCCAGGCGCTGCTCGTCGGGCCGCTCACGCTCTTTGCCATCAATTCTCCCGAAGCGCAATTCAAGGCGTCGCAGTTGCTCGCCGCGGCGCAGACCAGCGCAGGCGCAACCGAGTGGAACGTCAATTCATCCACGGGTTCCGTCGCGTTCCGCAGCTTTCCCGCCATTCACGACGAGAAGTACCGCCTGTATCACGAGGTCACGGTCTGACCGGGAGATTCCATCTGACTCTCTGGGCCGCAATCGTTTTTGGCTCGATGCTCGTGGCCTCCGCGCAAAATTCTCAGACGCAGACACCCTACGATCAGGCCCACGCAGCATTCGCTCGCGGAGATTACGCGCAGGCTGCCGATCTTTATGCGCAGGCCGATGCCGCCCATCCAGGCCAATCCGACGCGTTGCTCTTCGAAGGCAAATCCCTCGCCAACCTTGGTAAGTTTGCTGAAGCCGACGCTGTGCTGCGCCGCTATGCCTTCCGCCATCCCGATTCCGCCGACGCATTCTTTATGCTTGGCTTCGTGCTGCATCGCGAAGACAAACCCGCGGATTCGCTGAAGGAATACACCCAAGCCGCCAAACTCGCCACGCCAAAGGCCGATGACCTGAGAATCGTCGGCCTCGATTACGTCCTGCTGAATGACTATCCCGATGCCATCCACTGGCTGGAAAAGGCCACGACCTTCGATCCGCAAAATGAGCAAGCATGGTATTCGCTCGGCCGCTGTTACTACTCGCAAAGCCGTTTCAAAGATGCTGAGAGCTCACTGCAGCGCGCGCTGAGCCTCGATCCCAAAGACGCGAAGGCGGTCACCAACCTGGCGCTCGCTTATGAGATGGACAACAACCTCGCGGAAGCAGATCGCACCTATCGCAGTTCCATCGAGCTGGCCCAGGCCGACCCGCATACCGATGAGTGGCCTTTTCTGAACTACGCCTCGTTTTTGCTCGAAAACGATCGCACAGCGGAGGCGTTGCCCCTCCTGCGCCGCGCCGTCGTCCTCAACCCGCGCTGCGCCGATTGCCACGCAAAACTCGGCAAGGCTCTGGCCGCCACCGGCAATTCTCAGGAAGCCGTCACCGAACTCACTGCGGCCGTCGCGCTCTCCCCCGACGATCCGAAGCTGCACTACGCCCTCGGCCACGTCTATCAATCGCTCGGCATGCGCGATAAGGCGAAAGCCGAGCTGGACCTGAGCGCGAAACTCTATGGAAGCCGCGACGCGGCGGGGCCGCAGTGAACATGCGCGGACTCCTCTGCGGCATCCTCGCCGCCTGCACTTTTCCTATCGCCGCGCAGAATCCCGCATCTCCCGCGCAAAACGGCATGGCCAGCGCGGGACCGCAGGCTGCCACTTTTGACAGGGAGCATCGCCCCATCACCGCAGGCGGCCTCGTCAAGACCGGCCCGGTAGTCTTGATGGAAATTGCCAAGCAGGCCGGCCTCACAACCTGGCGCAACGTCACCGGCACGCCTCAGAAAAATATCATCGTAGAAGCCAAAGGCTCCGGCGTCGCCCTGCTCGATTATGACAACGACGGCTGGCTCGATATCTACATGGTGAATGGGTCCACATTCGACGCGCAGACCGGCAAGACCGCCCCGCCGCATGCCGCGCTCTTCCACAATAATCGCGACGGCACCTTCACCGACGTCGCGCAACAGGCGGGTGTCACCAACGACCGCTGGGGACTCGGCGTCGCCGTCGGCGATTACGACAACGACGGCTGGCCCGATCTCTACGTAACCAATCTCGGCACAAACCGCCTGTACCATAACAATCGCAACGGCACCTTTACCGATGTTGCGGAGAAAGCCGGCGTCGCGCTCGACAGCGGCAACCCCCAGGTCGTCGTCGACCACACCGGCGCTACCTTTGGCGATTACGACGGCGACGGACGGCTCGACCTCTTCGTCGCCGGATACATCCACTTCGACTTCCAGAACCCTCCCATCGCCGGAACGAAAGCCACCAGCTTTGAAACTTGTCAGTACCGCAGCCTCAACGTGATGTGCGGACCGCGCGGCCTTGAAGGCGCGGGCGATCACCTCTTCCACAACAATGGCGACGGCACCTTCACCGATGTCAGCGAAAAAGCGGGCGTCAGCGACAGGTCAGGCTTTTATGGGCTGGGCGCGCTCTTTGTGGACGTCAACAACGACGGCCGTCCCGACCTGCTGGTGGCCGACGACTCAACGCCGAATTACCTCTACATCAACAAAGGCGACGGCACCTTTGAAGATGACAGCTACAGCAGCGGCTACGCTCTCAACGGCGACGGCCGCGAGGTCTCCAACATGGGGATTGCCGCCGGCGATTACGAGAACAACGGCCATCTGGACCTGGTGAACACAGACTTCTCCGACGACTATGACGTCGTGTTCCTCAACGACGGCCAGGGAGACTTCAGCGATGTCAGCTATCGCTCCGGCATTGCCTCGCCCACGATCCCTTTCGTCGGATTCGGCGATGGTTTCCTGGATTATGACAACGATGGTTGGAAGGATCTGTTCATCGTGAACGGCCACGTTTACCCACAAGCCGACCAACACCCCGAGTGGGGCATGAGCTACGCGCAGCGTCCTCTGCTATTCCACAATCTCCAGAATGGGAAGTTCGAACTCGTTCCCGCGGTCGAAGGCGCGGGTCTCGCAACGGTGGCAGTTGGCCGCGGCGCAGCTTTCGGCGATCTTTTCAACGACGGCAAAATCGACGTGGTCATCAACAATCTTGACGGGCCGCCCATCCTGTTGCGCAACGTCAATCCTGACCGTCACCACTGGATCGAGTTCAAGCTCACCGGCAACGGCAAAACGCCCAGAGACGCGGTGGGCACCACGGTCTATCTCACCGCCGGTGGCATTCGCCAGCGCGAAGATGTGATGAGCGGCGGCAGCTACCTGTCCTCCAGCGATATGCGTGCGCATTTCGGCCTTGGCGAAGCTGCCTCTGTGGACGAAGTCGAAATACACTGGGCGGGAGGCGGCATCGAAAAGCTCAAGCCGCCCGCGGTCGACCGCATTTATTCCGTCGAGAAGGGCAAAGGCATTACCGGATTCCTGTGCACGCTCTGCAAAAAGGGGAAGCAATAGCGCATGCGCCTGCCGCTTCGTAGACACTTCCTGATGGCCACCGCGCTGCTCGCAACGGCAGCCTCCCTTTCGCAAACCGCGCCGCCTGCCACTCCGCCGCCGAGCCCGACCGTCCCCGCCAACTTCGTCGAGGAAGCAAAAGCGCGGGGCATCAACTTCGTGCATCAGGCGCCCCACAGCTCTCGCAAATATCTGTTGGAAACGATGGGCTCCGGCGTCGCCCTGTTCGATTACGACAACGACGGACGGCTCGATATCTTCCTTGTGAACGGCGCGCCTTTCCCTGATTTTGTCCCGAAGGGAACCATCCCGCAAAAAACCGGAGCGGAGTATTGGAATCGTCTCTATCACCAGAAGCCCGACGGCACCTTTGAAGATGTAACCGAGCATGCCGGGCTCCAGGGATCCGGATACGGAATGGGCGTAGCGGTCGGCGACTACGACAATGATGGTTACGAAGATCTCTACGTGACCGCACTCGGCGGCAACAAGCTTTACCACAACAATGGCAACGGCACCTTCACCGACGTCACCGAAAAGGCCGGCGTGGGCGGCAGCGGATGGTCCACTTCGGCCGCATGGGTCGATCTCGATGGCGACGGCTACCTCGACCTCGTCGTCCTCCGCTACATCCAGTGGGACTGGGATGACGTATGGTGCGGCCCGGCGGAGAACCGCGGCTATTGCCACCCCGACGTCTTTCGTCCCATTTCCATGCTCGTCTATCACAACAACGGCAACGGAACGTTCACTGAGGAAGCGCACCAGCTCGGACTCGACAAGCCCGCTAAAGCGCTCGGCATCGCGATTGCGGATTACGACCGCGACGGCCACCCCGACATCTTCATTGCCAACGATTCCATGGTCGAGTACCTCTTCCACAATCGCGGCAACGGAACCTTCGACGAAGTCGGCCTCGAATCCGGCCTCGCCGTCGATGGCGACGGCCGCACCTTTGCCGGCATGGGCACAGACTTTTCCGATTACAACAACGATGGATGGCCCGACCTCATCGTCGACGATCTCGCCAATCAGAAGTATGCCCTCTTCCGCAACGACAAAGACGGCTCCTTTGAATACGACAGCTATGCGATGGGTCTGGCCGGCATGAGTCTGCTCCACTCCGGATGGGGCCTGCGCTTCATGGATTACGACAACGATGGCTGGAAGGACCTGATGATCGCCCAGGGCCACGACCTCGACACCATCGAGAAGGATTACCCGCAGCTGCACTATCGCGAGCCGCTCATGCTGCTGCGCAATGTCGACGGCAAATCTTTCGTCAACGTCGGTCCCGAATCCGGCCCGCTCTTCCAGCAGCGCTGGGTCGGCCGCGGCCTTGCCGTCGGCGACATCGACAACGACGGGCGGCTCGATGCGGTGGTCTCAGAGAACGGCGGCCCGGCTCACCTTCTCATGAATCGCACCGAGACCGGCAATCACTGGATTGGCTTCAAACTCGTCGGCCATCGCAGCAATCGCGACGGCATCGGCGCAGTCATTCGCATTGACTCTGGGGGCGGACAGCAGTGGGCCACCGTCACCACGTCTTCCAGCTACTTATCGTCCAGCGATGTCCGCGCGCATTTCGGACTCGGCAAATCCAGCGAAGTCACCAAAGTTGAAATTCGCTGGCCCAGCGGCATCGTCCAAACGTTAGGCCCGCTGAAGGGCGACCGCTATCTCACCGTCGACGAGCCAGTCGGCGCCGCGAAGAAATAGCTGCAGCGGCCGGCTTATGGTTCAGGCTTGTTCTCAGCCGAAGCGTCCGGTAGTGAAACCGCGTCGAGCTTCTTCACTTCCGCAGCTGCCCGCTGCGCGTCGTCGGGCCGGTTCAGCGTGCGATAAACACGCACCAGCTCGAACCATGCGCTCCTCCGCAGAAACGGAGATGGATCGCTGGCCAGGCACTTCTCCAGCCACTGCGCCGCTTCCGCATCCCGCCCCGTCTTGGCCAGCCCCGCTCCGAGATAGAAAGAAACTGGCGCCACCGGAGCCTGCGCCGCGACCGCCTGCTGCAGCAGCGTCACGCCTTCCTTCGCATCGCCGGTTTGCACCTGAATCTTGCCAAGATTGTAGAGCGCCACTGGATCCCCGGGATGCAGCTTGAGCATCTGCAGGTAAGCCTTCGTCGCATCCTCAAAGCGGCTCAACCTCTGATACTCGTCCCCAATGTCCTGGTACAGGTCGGGATCATTCGGTTGTTTTTCCACGGCCGCTTGAAATTCCGCGATCGCCTTCTCCGGCAGCCTGGACTGCGAATCGATCTCGCCCATCGCTCGGTGCATCTGCCACGAATCCGGCCCCAGATCGAATAGTTTTTGATAAACCGCATGCGCCACCAGCGTATGCGCTCGCCCCTGATAGTAAAGAACGTTTAGGTCTCGCGGATTCAGCGCTGCTGCGCGATCCAGTGGGGCCGTCGCCTGCTCCGGATGTCCAGCCGCCAGTTCCACCATGCCAATCCACGTCAGCACCTCAGGATTCTTCGGCTGCAGGCTCGCTTCAGCATTCAGCGAGGCTAGTGCGTCGTCAAATTTGCTTTGCTGATAGTCCAGGATGCCGAGGAACATGTGTGCCCCGCGGATCTCGGGATCGGCCGCAATGGCCAGCTCCAGCGGCGCGCGCGCTTCCGCCGGCTTGTTCTCGCGCAACAGCACCATGCCCAGCGCCAGAGCTGCATTCGCGGAGTGAGGATCAGCAGCCAGGGCCAATCGGAAGTCTTTCTCGGCTTCGGCGGGCTTCCCATCGTGGATTGCCTCTGCACCTCGCTGCATCAACTCCCCAGCAGGCGCAGGGGGCGTTTCCTGCGAGCGGCACACACACGGCAGGTACGCCAAGCCGATCAGAAGGGCAGCGGAATTTCGCCGCGGACTGCGCAGATGCATAGCGTTCAACCCTTTTCAGTCCGCGATCATAGCGCAATCGTCACGCCGGTGTCCGCGAGCAGAATCGGCCCCGCGAATCGCTTCGATCGCCGGTTGCGGAAGTCGGCAGGAACGGAACCAGGTCAGATTTTGGTTCGTACAGTGCTGGTAAACGATATCACCGCGGATGCCCATTTATGGACATCCGGACAGCAGACAACTGCCCTTTTTTCCTGAAATCGAAGCGTTCCAGGCAAATTGCGTTTGAAAAGGAGAAATCATCTCCGAACTGTGGGAAGGGTCGAGATTCGGTAGGGTTCCAGAGTCAGCCTTTCGGTTGAATTTTCCACTTGACAGTGAAAACTTGAGAGGTTTAGGCTTCGTCCCGGAATAAATGAGTCGTTAGATCGTGCAGTGAGTAAACGTTTGCTCCACCGCCCCTACCGGGGATGTGGAACTCGATTCAGGAGGTCGCATGGTACGGATTCTGGCAAAACGGTTTTTGGTTTCTTCCCTAGTCGCGATATTTGTGTTCTTCGCGGTTTCAACATCCTTCGCACAAACCAGCGAGGGAGCCCTTGCCGGCACGGTCACCGATTCCTCAGGCGCGGTCGTCCGCGGCGCCAATATTGTGGCCACTGAAGTTGATACCGGCACAAAGAGCGAGACCATCTCCACCGGCTCCGGAGATTACCGGCTTCCCCAACTGCCGATCGGCCGCTACAACCTGGTTGTCACCGCGCCGGGCTTCGAGAAATCCACCAGCACCGGGGTGCTGGTCACCGTCGACAGCATCTCCACGCTGAATGTGGTGCTCAAAGCCGGGTCCGTCACCGAAACGGTGACCGTCGACGCCAGCTCGCCGACCATCAATACCGAAAGTTCCGAAATCAGCGGCACGGTTTCCAATAAGCAGATCGATGATCTGCCGCTCTCGCTGGCACTTGGTGTCAATGGCATGCGCTCTCCGGAGACATTCGAGTTCCTGGTCCCGGGCACCACCGGGCCAGGTTCGGCGACGCAGGGTAATTCGCAGAACGGTGTTTTCTTCGCCCGCCTCTCCGGCGGCCAGGCCTACGGCAACGAGACTCTGCTGGATGGCGCCAGCGTGCAGCGCAGCGAGAACGGCTCGTCGTTTGACGAAACCTCTCCTTCGATCGAGGCTTTGCAGGAGTTCAAAGTCACCACCTCCACCCCATCGGCGGAGTTTGGCCGCACCACTTCCGGCATTACAAGTTTCTCGGTCAAATCAGGAACCAATGATTTTCACGGGATCGGCTTCGCCATCGTGAAGAATCGCGCTTTCGATGCGAACTCCTGGTTCAACGACGGCTACAGAGCGCTGGACTGCGTCGGCGTCTCCGAACTCAACTGCGCCTACAGCAAGGGCGCCGACAGCAAGTACGACTACGGCGGTATCTTCAGCGGGCCGGTGCGCATTCCTCATGTCTACAACGGAAGGGACCGCTCGTTCTTCCTGTTTGCATGGGAAAACTATAAGTTCACGGTAGGCGGCGTGGTCGATTCAACCGTGCCCACCACTGCCGAGCGGGGGGGGGACTTCAGCGCTGACCTTGGAGTGCCCGTCCCAGGAGGCTCGCCCTATCCGGGCGTCGGCTATAACGTGCTGCTGAACCCGTGCACAGGAACACCGCTGCTGTACGACCAGATCTTCGATCCACGCACGAGTACCCAAATCTCTCCGGGCGTGTTCTGCCGTACACCATACCCGAACAACAAGATCGATTCTCCGATGAGCGCGGCCGCCCAGAAGCTGCTCTCCAGTTTGCCGCCCCCGAATCAGGCTCCCCTGACCACAAACGTCTTTGGGTACATCAACAATTACGCGACATCGGGAACCCGCACGATCACGAACACGACGTACACCATCCGCATTGATCAGAACCTCGGCGTCAAGAGCAAGATGTTCGCGACCTACGACACGCGCCAGAATTCCGCGCTGGAAGCGATCCCGAACTTTCCGGAACCGTATAACTCCAACGGCTATCCGCAGATCTTCACCACACACTACGTGCGCGGCGGGTTTGACTACACCATTTCTCCGACCCTGCTGAATCACGTGAACCTGGGCTACAACCGCACCAACAGCGTCAATGTCGGCGCGACCTACGGCACCTCTGAGACAGCCGCGTCTCTGGGGATTGCGAATGACTATTCGAAGTTCTTCCCGCTCATCGTTTTCCCCAGCCCGGATCAACCTTCTACATGGGGACAGCAGCAGAACGGCGACAACATCGACAACGGCGTGCGGATCAATGACATTGTGAGCTGGATGAAGGGCCGGCAAAGCATCAAGTTCGGCGTCGACGTCCGGCACCAGCAGTACTCGGTCATCCAGTACAACCAGGACACTTTTAACTTTTACCGCGATCAGACCGCGGGGCTGAGCAATGCCTGCTGCGGGTCGGGAGACCCGATCGCGAGTTTCCTTATCGGGGAGGTCGGTAACGGGTCACAGGCCGTTTACAACGATCACCCGCGCTGGAACTCGCATTACATCGCCGGATTCTTCGAGGATGACTTCAAGCTTTCGAAAAATCTGACCGTGAACCTGGGCCTGCGTTACGACGTAGACGTGCCGCGCAAGGAAGCGCTGAACCGCACCTCGGAATTCAGCCTGACGGCGCCGGACGCGGCCGCCGGCGGTCTGCCTGGCGCGCTGGTCTTCGGCACCAACTGCCACTGCAATACGTCCTGGACGCAAACCTGGTACAAAGACTTCGGACCGCGCGTTGGCTTCGCCTATGTGCTCCCGCACACGAACAACAAAACGGTTCTCCGCGGCGGCGGCGCCATCCTCTACGGCCCGCTGCAGTACAGCGACTTCGGCTCATCAATGGCACTCGGATTCAACCAAAACCGCGACTTCTATTCTGTGCAGAACGCAGCGGCAAACACGGGCGGCGCGTTTACACCGGCGTTCCGGCTGGATTCGGGCTCGACCGCCGACCCAACCAATACATCGGTCGGCTTTCCGGCTGTGAGCTATGCGCCAAACCTGGATCCGACACAACTCACTGCGCAGAACGGTCCCGGCAGCTTCGCTGCTGTCGGCGGCGAAGTCATTACCCCGGGGGACGGCCGTCCGGCCATGATCAACAACTGGAGCCTGCAGCTTCAGGATCAGGTGGCGCAGGATCTGATCTTCACGCTCGGCTATATCGGGCAATCGGCGCAGAACCTGCATTCGGGCTTCCTGTCCAACATCAACAACCTTTCGCCGACGTATTTCAGCCTCGGCGACAAGTTGTCGGTCCCTGGCTACACTCTTCCGCTCGGCGGGTCCAGCAACGGCACGAACGCGCCATACTCGACCTTCACCGGCGCGTTAGGCCAGGCGTTGCGGCCGTTTCCGCAGTATGACTACGTCCAGGGCGACTGCTGCCTGGAGAATCTGGGACACTCCTCGTACGACGCGATGGTGACTTCGCTCGAGCGGCACTTCCATGATGGACTGAACCTGCAGGCGTCCTATACCTGGTCCAAGGAACTCACCGACGCGGATTCGACGATTCCGTTCAGCTACATTACCGGCAACGGTGGCAACTCCCTGCGTCAGGGTGAAGGCACCGCGAACCTTCATCTGGAAAAGGCGGTGAGCGCGCAGAACATTACGAACCAATTCTCGCTGAGTTACCTTTACCAGCTCCCATTTGGCAAGGGCCGCAAGTGGCTAAACAATAACCGTGCAGCTGACATGGTGATCGGCGGATGGCAGGTGGGAGCGATCCAGCGCTATCAGAGCGGGCAACCCATCAGCTTCGGCTGCGCCAGCGGCATTCCCTTTTACCAAAACTGCATCACATACACGGCCGGACCCGCATCGAACGGCGGGACGAGCTTCGCCAGCCCCGCATACAAGGCGAACAAGAACAAGCCCAGCTACTTTAACCAGGAGTCCTGGTTCAAACCGGCGTACCGTATTCCCGGTTCGGCCGGCGCAGCGGATCCAGGAGTGTCGCTGAACGATGCGGCCTTCGTGGACCAGAACTCGGAGCTGGGGCCGGTCCGCAGCTTTACACCGGGGTGCGCCGCGTATAACGGCGGCACGCCTTGCTCCTTCGATCCATTCTCGCTCGGAAACATATCCCGCGTTACGGATGCGATCACCGGACCCATCTACCTGGCGGAAGACGTAAGCGTGCTCAAAGACTTCCACATCAATGAGCGGCTGGTATTCCAATTAAAGGGAGAGGGGTTCGATATCTTCAACCGGCACCGGATGGCGCTGCCAGACTCAAGCCCGGGCGATACCTGCACCGTGGGTGGCAGCGGCTGCACCGGTTTCGGCATTCCCACCGGCACCGATTACGGTCCGCGTAATCTGCAGGTGAGTGGCCGTATCACCTTCTAACCCGCCGCCGGGCGAAGCGCTGCTCCGTCCGGCTGTTGCGTTCGAAAACCTTTCGACCTCCTGAGGAGTCGGCGACCCCGGCTCCTCTTTTCTTTTGGTATCCAGCCGCCCCTTTTCCGCGCCCGCCCGGCCTCATTGCAATTCCGTTTCCTCCCGTCCACAATGAGGTTCGGTACCCGTCCCATGCACGGTTGTCGATATTTGATAGCAGCTTCGATTCTTTTCGTAGCGCCCCCAGGTCCCGCTCAGCAGGCTCCGGATGCCCAGCAGGGGTTTGCGCTCCTGCAGGCTGGCAACACCGAACAAGCTCGCGACGTTTTCGAAGCCGTCCTCACTACCACCCCCGCCGACCTCCAGGCCCTGGACGGCGAAGTGAAAGCAAGCGAGGCCATCGCCCTCCGGGAGCGCGGCGCAGGCCATATGGTCGACGCCCTTCAGACCCTGACCCGGGCTC
>Ga0210391_10003726_pt1 | contig 12847 bp, 11 predicted proteins | sample IncBWC12OmetaG_FD_160573 | JGI IMG/M metagenome (GOLD analysis project Ga0210391, IMG submission 160573) | Forest soil microbial communities from Barre Woods Harvard Forest LTER site, Petersham, Massachusetts, United States - Inc-BW-C-12-O ... | reverse complement strand
CCATCGGCTGCCATCGCCGCGCACGAACCTCTCGGCCGCGCCGATCTTCCCGCCGCGTCGTACTCGGAAATGATGGAATGGTCGCTGCCCACGTCCGCGCGCAGCCGCTTTCACGCGCTCGCCGAGGAATTCGTGATGCGTCCCGACGCGCGTCCCTTTTTGCGCGGCGGCATCTGGCGCAATTTTCTTTCGAAATACTCGGAATCGAACCTGCTGCACAAGAAAATGCTCAACGTTTCGCGCAAGGTTCACGACCTCGATCGCAGCCATCGCGTCGATCATCCGTTTCTCGACGCCCGCGAACGCGCGCAGACCCTCCTATTGCGCGGCCAGTGCAATGATCCCTACTGGCACGGCGTGTTCGGCGGCCTCTACGCGCCGCACCTTCGCACTGCGCTCTGGCGCTCGCTTCAGGAAGCCGAGGCCATCGCCGACGGACTCTCGCACGTCACCACCGAATATCAATCCGTTTCGAAGTTCGACTTCGACACCGATGGGCACGACGAGCTCTACTTCACGTCGCACCGGTTCGCCGCGCTGCTCAAGCCTTTCGACGGCGCCACGATTCCGACGATCGATTGCCGCCAGTCCCACGCCGCGCTCGTCAACGCGCTGTCGCGGCGCCGCGAGCCGTACCACTCGAAGCTGAAGGACGCGCCGTCGAAGCACGGTCCGACCGCGCACTCGATTCACAACGGCAATCGCGCCAAGGAAGAGGGCCTCGCGCGATTCCTTCATTACGATCGGTGGGCGCGCAATTGTTTTCGCTTGCTCGTCTTCGGCCGCGAAAGGTCGCACCTCGATTGTGCCAGCGCGTCGCTTCAGGAAGACGCCGGGCTCGCGAACGGCGCGTACAAATTGCTGAATTTTTCCCGCGAAGGGGCGTCGCTCGCGTCTGAAGCCGCCACCGAATGGCCGGTGGAGAAGTCGTTTGTGTTTGAGGTCACACCGGAGGGCTTCGACATCACCTGCGACGTTACGCTGCGGCGCGAAGCCGAAGCGGGAGGCTCGGTCTACGCATGCATCGAGACGATCTTGAATTTCCTGGCGCCCGATGCGCCGGACCGTTACTTCGAATTTTCGGGCGAGCGCTTTCCGTTGCGCTGGTCGTCCGCCGCCGTCACATCCGATCTCGCTGTCGTGGACGAATATCAGAAAATCCGCGTGGTGCTCACCGCGCCGGACGCGAAGGAGTTCTGGGTCACTCCCATCGAAACCGTCTCCGAATCTGAGGACGGCTACGAGCGCGTCTACCAAGGCTCCCAGATTATCGCCGTCTGGCCCGTCGAACTCGTCCCCGCCTCCGAAGCCCGCCTCCGCCTGAAAATGTCCGTCTCGCGCCTCCCTTAACCGCGCGTCCGACAGGTCCGAAGGCCGGTCGTGCTCCGACCTCCACCCACAATCCGGCAACCCGCGTTCGCGGATCGACGAACGACCTCTGCAAGCGCCCCGAGTAGCACAGCCCGGTTCTGCCTTTGTGACTGAGGCGCGCGCAGAGCGCTGTAACATAGTCTCTGGAGTCTGTGTGGGACCAACTCTCATTTGGTCCCGGGTTCAGCCATTCCACTAAAGCCCTACACACCTCACGCACCTCGACCATAAGTTACGGAGCCCTGTATGGCATAGGAACACTTCGAGTGCGCCTTTCGTCCGACGGCTCCGCCACGCGGGCCGGTCGTCCCCACCCCTCATTCCCATTTTGAAACGCAACTCTCCTTGACTCAGTAGTACCTGTGTGGTAATATCTAGCGGGTTTTAACACACGCCCCATTCTCATGCACCCGCGAAGCGGCACTCCGTCGTTGCCGCCGGTCGCATCCCACCCGGCTTCACCCACCCTCCCAACCGGAATTTCTAATCGACACTGGAAGCGATTAGAAAACGCCGTAACTCCAACAAAACAAAGGCTCGGCCAAGTTCTAATCGACAATGAAAACCCACTTTCGTGCGCCACAGCTTCTACCAGCCCGGTTGCGCACAGCGGCGCATGGCCAGCTCACCCGCCGTCGGCATGGTCTGCTAAAATGGGGTTAATTCACCTGGGCGTCATCGACTATCAGAGGCACCGGAGGCTGGCGGATTGGAAGTCCTAGGCTTCTTCTTTGCCATTTTGTTGTTCGGCGTCGTCATCCTTCTCGTCGTCTTTCCGATCGTCGCCTACTTCCGGGCGCGCGCCGCGCGAGACCGGGTCGCCGAACTCAATACCGAGATCAGCCTTCTCCGGGAGCGCGTCCGCAAGTTGGAGCTCTCCCCGTCGATCAACGAACTCAACGCTCTGCGTGAGCGCGTTTGGAAGCTCGAGCAGCCCGCAAGTAGAGAAGCGCCCGCCGCTGCGGCAGAACCGGCTTCCGCGCCCCCTGTTCCGGCCGCTGTTGCGCTGCCTGTCGTAATTGCTGAGCCAAACATTCCCGGCGTACCCGCGAAACCGCCGCACGTTCCAAAGCCGGTACCCGCGGAGCCCTCGACCTCCATTCCGCCCCGTCCACCCACGCCGGGTGTGACGCCGCCCGTGTCGCACCCCGCAACGCCGATTCCGCTGCCCGTGCCGCTACAGCCTCAGGCCGCCGCGCCTGAGGCTCACGCCGCGCGCGTACAGCCTCCGCCGGCAACAGCAGCTTTGCCGCGCGTCGGCTCGCACGTCGCGCCGCAGCCTCCCAAGCGCGAGCTTGCCGATTTCGAGAGCGTCTTCGGCGAAAGCTGGCTGAACAAGATCGGCATCACCGCACTCGTGATCGGCATGGCGCTGCTGCTGAATTACACGATGCACTACATGGGTCCCGGCGGAAAAATCCTGCTGGGCTACGTGTGCAGCGCGGTGCTGATCGCAATCGGCGTGGTCGGGGACCAGCGCGAGCGCTACCGCATTCCCGCGCGCGCCGTTCTCGGAGGCGGATGGGCGCTGGCGTATTTCACAACGTACGCGATGCACAACGTCCCCGCCGTGAAACTGATCGACAACGCCGTGATGGGCTTCGCGCTCCTTTTCGCTGTGGCGGTCGCGATGGTGGTCCACTCGCTGAAGTACGATTCCGAGCTCGCCACTGGATTTGCGTACCTGCTCGCGTTCACCGCGGTAGCTGTAAGCGAAATTCCGCTCGGCGCGCTGGTGGCATCGGCAATCCTTGCCGCGTCGCTCGCTTACGTGCTGAAGGCGCGGCGCTGGTTCATCGTCGAGCCCTTTGCGATCACCGCCACGTATTTCGTGCATTGGCTGTGGCTGAACCAACTCTTCGATCGCATCGGCGGGCCGAAGCCGTTCCCAGAATTTCCCGTGAGCGCAGCGCTGGTCACAGCCTACTGGGTGATTTACATCGTTTCTTATTTTCTGCGTAAGCCCGAAAACCAGCTGCAGACCCAGCTGCTCACATTTTCGTTTTTGCTGAACGCGGCGGGCTACCTGACGCTGCTGCACGCGCAGTCGTTCCATCCCGAGTGGCGATTCTGGTTCCTGCTATTCAACGGCGCTGTGTATTTCGCCGTTTCCGGGTACGCGCGAACGATTGATCGCCGCGCCGGATTTTTGGTGGCCAGCACGCTCGGCGCAATCCTGATGATCGCCGCGATTCCGTACAAGTATTCTGGCGAACGGCTCGAAATTATCTGGCTGATCGAGACCGAATCACTGCTGCTCGTCGGCTGGCGGATTCCGGATCGCTACCTTCGCGGGCTTGCTGCAGGCGCGGGCGCGCTCCTGGCTGCTTACGTAGGCGTCACGGAAGTCCTGCCTCGATTCGTCGACATCGGCTCCAAGCCCGATCCGCAACTCGCGTGGGTGCTTGTGGCGATCGCAGGCGCATTTTTCCTGAACGGCATGTTGAAGTCGCGGCTCGAAGACGAACCATCGCAAATCGACGAGATCGCGCTGACCGTGTCGCCCATTCTCGCGACGCTTTTCCTGCTCGCCGCGGCGTGGGTCTCGTTGCCGTCGGTGGATCGGGCTGGTGTGGCTCGTCGCCGGTGTCGCGCTCGCAGAGTTGGGACTCGATGTGAGCGACGTGCTCTTGCGTTACTGCGGATACGGCGCCGTGGCGATGGGCGTCGGACGGCTGATTTTTGTGAACCTTCAGAGTAATGAGCGGTGGGAGTACGGTTCGCTGCGGCTCTTCACCGTGGGGATTTGCTGCGCGATTCTCTACGTCGCGTCGCGCAGGCAAGTCGCAGACACGCCATCAGATCCGGTGGATCATGCGCTCGCGTTGACTGGATCGTTCGGCGGATTTGCGACCCTTTACACCTGCGCGGCGACGATTCTCGCCGTACCGCTCATGTTGCAGGAACTCAAAGCGGCCGCTGTGGCGGTCGGGTTCGGGCTTTTTGCCCTCGTTCTGCTTGAAGCAGGCGACATGCTCGCCGACAACGCGCTTTTGCTGCAGGGCGCGGCGGTGCTGTGCCTCAGCTTCGGCCGAATTTTCATCGCCGACTTGAACGCGACGGATTTTTTCCGCCATCAGCCTGAGGCGGTGTTCACGGTGCCGCTGCTCGCCGCGATCTATTACTTCGTGCCGTACACGATGAAGGAGCCGGTCGCGTTTCGCGTGGCCACGCTCTGGTTCGGAACGATCTCACTCGCCGCGCTCATTCGTTTCGAAGTGGATGGGCCGTGGGTGGCCGTCTGGTGGGCTGCCTTCGCCGTGGTGCTATACGCGCTGGGACGCTTCGTGAGCGACGGATTCCGTTTTCAGGCCTACGCGATGACGATTCTGGTCGCGCTCCGGTGCCTCGTGTCGAATTTCGAACTCACGCGTCCGTGGAATGGGACCACCGATCTTCGCGTTGCCACCGTGGTTGCCGCGTCGATTCTGTTGTACTCGCTGTTCGTGTGGTCAAAGTTGTTGGGCGGCTCTGCGAGCGCGACGTCAAAGCTGAGCGGCGCGTGGGAATCGATCGTCGAACGCGAATTTCACCTGTTTTTCTTCGTACCCACACTTCTGATCACCGGATTGATTGGCCTCGAAGTGCGGAGCGCGTACCTCACGGCGGCGTGGGGCGTCGAAGCCGTCATCATTTTTCTCGCGGTACTCAAGCTCGACGAGCGCGCCTATCGCTGGTTCAGCCTCGGACTGCTTTCGATCTGCGTGATCCGCATCGTCCTCGTCGACGTGTGGACGCTCGACGCGCTCGGGCGGATCATTTCGTTCATCGGCCTCGGTGCCGCGCTGCTGGTGATCAGCTTCCTATACGCGCGGCATCGTGAGTTGCTCAGGAGGGTCTTGTGATGCGCCGTATCATCGCTCTCGTGCTCGCGATTGCGAGCGTCGTGCTCATCACGCGCATCCAGGGTGAGAATTTGCGTATGCCCGTGAACCCCGACCCGATTTATTACTTCCTGCTCGATCGATGACGCGCGTCCGGCGCCGTTGCCCTCGGGCGCGGCCGTCTGCTACAGTTCGCAGGGAGGAATTTGATGGCCGTTTCGCAAGAACTGCTCGATATTTTGGTTTGCCCCCTCGACAAGACGCCGGTGAAACTCACCGCCGACCAGCACGGCCTGAAGTGCCCCACCTGCCGCCGCGTTTATCCGATTCGCGAAGACATCCCCGTGATGCTCGTGGACGAAGCCAGCATTGCCAGCGAATGATGCACTGACCCGCGCGAGTGCGGAAGCTTCGGCGATTCTGCCGGAGTTGCCGCGCGGCGCGGAAGTTCTGCTGATCCGCCTCCGGTCGCTCGGCGACCTCGTACTCGAAACGCCCGCCATCCGCGCACTGCATGACTGGCGCCCCGACCTACGTATTGCTGTCCTTGCCGAGCAGCGGTTTGCCGCTGTGTTTGAAGGCAATCCCGCCGTGAGCGAAGTGATTTTTCCGCATGGCTTAGTGGCCACGACGCTCGACCTGCGGAAGCGTAGTTTTCCTGTGGTGTTTAACCAGCATGGTGGCCCGCGTAGCGCGATGTTCACGGGAGGTTCGGGCGCGCGTTGCCGCGTAGGTTGGATAGGCTACCAGTACGATTTCCTATACAACGTGCAGACGCCCGACGCGCGCGAATTCTTCGGACGCGAGGCCGTACACACGGCAGAGCATCGTCTATCGCAGCTTTATTTTGCGGGACTGCCGCGCGGCGTTGTGCCCGCGGCGGAGTTGTTTCCGCAGGCGGATGCAACGCAAGCAGTTCAGGCCACGCTCACCGAGCAGGGAATCGCCGCAGGAACGGCATACGCGGTGTTGCAGCCGGGCGCGCGGCTGCCTGGGATGCGATGGTCCCTCGCGAAGTTTGCGGCGCTGGCGAAGTGGTTGCGCGAGACGCACGGGATTGTGAGCGTGGTGAACCTCGGCGCACGCGACGAGGAAGTCGCGGCCGTGGCGTCGCGAGAGTTCGCTGGCGTCGCGGTGATTCCACTGGCGATGGACGTGCGGCAGTTAATTGCACTCGTGGCAGGCGCGAAGCTTTTTGTAGGAAATGACTCCGGTCCGGCGCACATCGCCTCGACGTTGGATCGGCCGACAGTGGTGATTTTCAGCGAGACCGATCCAGTGCAGTGGGGACCGCGTAACGCGCGTGGGAAAGCAGTGTCAACGGGTGCGACGTTCGCGCATCCGCGCGGCGACAAGGCCGTGTCGGCGACGCAGCCGCGCCCGATTGATGCGATCACTCTCGAAGAAGTTCAAACAGCGTGCGAAGAAGTTTTGCGAAGTTGATTATCGTAGCGGTATCGCAGCGCGCCGGCGCTAGAAGGGCGCGAATCCGATCGACTCGTCTTTAAACTGCACCCACAACTTCACTTCCGTATTCTTCGCGGACTTCAGCTCATCGGTCTTCGGCGGGAACGGGGAATAGGGGCTCACATCGAGCGTGATGACTACCCCGGAGGCCGACGGGAGCCGCGATGCGTCTTTAATCTGAAAACTCTTAATGCCGCCGTTGTAGGCTTGCGGACCCCAATCGTCCTGGAAATCCTTGAACGAGTAGCTTGGCGCGGGTTTCGAGAGCCGATACGCCTCCTGATAATTGCCGACGATCAGCGCGTCCATGAAATGGCGGACGGAATTTTTCTCCGTGTGGTAGCGCAGCAGGTAAAAGCAGAAGCCGACGACGAGCAATACGAACGCGAGCCCGGTGATGAAATAGCGCATGGCTTTGGCCGGCGGATGCTCGTCCGAGTTGTCGAAAAGTCCCACGAATTCTCCCTGGCGCTAGAGTTGCCGCTTAAAGAGCAGCACGCATCCGGTGATCATCACAGTCGAGATGCCCAACAAAACTAACACGTCCACATAAATGCCTTCAATGCCGGTGCCCTTCAGCGTGAGATTGCGTAGCGCGTGCACGGTGTAGGTGAACGGGTCGATCACTGAGATCCATTTCAGCCACCACGGAAACGCCTGAATCGGATAAACCGCGCCGGAAGGGAAGAAGAGCAACGTGTTGAGCACGCCGAACGTGGCGCGCGGGACGAGCGGATCGTCGACGCGCACCATCAGGAAAAACATGAAGCTCATCATGGTCATGGCGCCGACGGTGACCACAAGGATGAGCAACAGAAGGCGTTCCGGTTGCCACAAATCGGGCAGCCCGGCGATCATGCCGCCGATGATCGTTAAGACCATGCCGGCCATGAGGCCTTTGATTGTTCCCGCGCCGATGAGGCCGGTTACGAGCTCGGATTTTTTGATCGGCGTGACGAGATAGCCTTCGTGGAGGCCGCGCGATTTGTCGTCAATGTAGGTGATGCCGCCGCCGATCATCGCGACAACGAAAATCGAAAGCGTGATCGAGCCGGCGAGCAGGTACTTGATGTACTCAATGTAGGGATAGATTTCGACGGTCTTGAGCTGCACCTCACCGGGGAGGCGGCCCGTCACGTCCGGCGTGTTGAGCTGCTGCACCATCTGCTGAACGCGCTCAAGAACCGCGCTGGAGATGAACTGGTCGGTGTTGTCTTCGGTGAACGCGAGCTGCGGACGGTCGTGCTGGTAGAAACGCCGCGAAAATCCGTTAGGCACGGTGACGATTGCGCGGACTTTACCGGTCTCAAGATCGTGCGTCGCCTCGGCCTGCGAATCGTAGGGAATCACGCGGAATGTCTTCGGGCCGGTCTCGATGCCGTTGAACATTTCGAGGATCTTGCGCGACTCGACGGAATGGTCCTGATCGACGAAAGCGAGATCGACGCCGACGACTTTGCCGCCGAACGCGTAGCCCAGCACGACGAGCTGCAGCAGGGGAAACACCATCGACGTCATCATCAGCGCGGGGCTGCGGAAGAATTTCCGCAGGTCGCGCTCGATTAACGCCCAGATGCGCTGAAAACTCATCGCCGGTTGTCCTTGTCGTTCGTCATCGTGTGCATCGCTCGGTGCGTCATTGAATTTGTCGCCGGTTTAACGATAAAGGTGCCCGATATCGAGATTCTTGCCGCCACTTGTGGTATCTCGGAGGTCTTTGCCAGTGTAGTGCATGAAAACGTCGTCGAGCGTCGTGCTCTGCACGGTTACTTTGCGCAGGTGCACGTTCTTTGACCGCGTTAAATCCATCAGAGCGGCTACAGTTGCTGGGCCGTCGTTCGACGAGATGTGATACAGGCCGTCGTGCTGCGATACGCCGGCCGCGTGCGCGAGGCCCTCGAGCTGCTTTTCCCAGTCGGGTGGTGGAGCGTCGAATTCGGCTTCGACGGTGTCGGTGCCGGGAACACTGTCTTTCAGGCGACCGGGTGTATCGAGAACGGCGAGCTTGCCGTGATCAACGATGGCGATGCGGTCGCAGAGTTTGTCCGCCTCATCCATGTAGTGCGTGGTGAGGAGAATGGTCAGGTCGGAGCTTTCCCGTAGTTTGCGGATGAGCACCCATACGTTGGCGCGGGAAACGGGATCGAGGCCCGTGGTCGGCTCGTCAAGAAACAGGATGCGAGGCGAGTGAATCAGGCCGCGCGCGATTTCCAGGCGGCGACGCATACCGCCGGAAAAAGTGCGCACCAGCGCGTCTTTAAATTTGAGCAGGTCGACCGATTCGAGCAGCTCGGGGATGAGACGCTCGCGATCGGCGGCCGAGAGGCCGTACAGGCGCGCGTGGACGGTCATGTTTTCCACGGCGGTCAGCTCGGGATCGGAAGTAAGCGCCTGCGGAATTACGCCCATCGCGTGGCGCACGCCATCGGCGTCTTTGCGAACGTCGTGTCCGGCGATGCGCGCGGTGCCGGACGTAGGCGGCGTGAGCGTGGTCATCATGCGGATCAACGTGGTTTTGCCGGCGCCGTTGGGGCCGAGCAGCGCGAAGATCTCCTTGTGATTCACGTTGAAGCTGATGTCGTTCACCGCGACCAGATCGCCGAATTTCTTGGTCAGGTGATCGACTTCGACGGCGTTCGCGGGTGTGGGCTGCGCGCTCATTCACTGCGCAGCCTTTCGAGCAGGCCCTTTGATGGAGGTGGCGGCAGCAGCACGTCGGCCGTCATGCCCGTGAACAGGCGGTGATCGGCATTCGGCACCGCGACTTTAATCGCAAACGTTTTGATGTCGCGCTTGGTGCGGCTCACGTCGCGCTGCGTCGCGAAATCGTTCTCGACGCCCTTGAAGATCACCGTGCCTTGGATGATGTCGCCCGACGGCAAGCGCACTTTCAGCTTTTGGCCGAAGCCGACGTCGGTGATGTAGGTTTCTTCGACGTCCGCCTTCACCCAAAGGTGATCGATGTCCACGACGACGACGATTGGCGTGCCTGGCGAGACGACTTCGCCCTGCTTTGACACGCGAACGGACACGATGCCGTCGATCGGCGCGTAGATTTTTGTGTAGCTCAGTTGCGTGTCCATTTCGGCCTGGCTGGCGCGCGCCTGTTCGAGTTGAGCCATAGAGGTGGAAATCGCGTCTTTACGCACGTCAACCTGCTTGCGATTGGCCCTCGCAACGGACAGCGCACTTTCTTCTTCTTTGATGGCGGCGTCGAGCGCGTCAAGATTCGCCTGCGAGATGCGCACGGCAGCTTGGGCGTGGTCGCGATCCTGCACGGAGACTTCGCCTTTATCGAAAAGCATCTGCATGCGCTTCAGGTCGCCCTGATCTTTTTCGAGTTGCGCGCGGACGGGCTCGACCTGCGCCTTGGCCATGGCGATGCGTTGTTCCTGCTGCGTGAGCGACGCGCCAGTCTGCGTATCCGTAAACGTGTAATTGTTGTTGGCCTCGTTTACCTGGTTTTCGAGGCTGGTGACGTTGGCGCGCGCGGCCCCGAGGCTGGCGACCAGCTCGCGCGGATCGAGTTCGGCGATCAGGTCGCCTTTCTTGACGGGCGAGCCTTCGTCGACGGTTAGATTTGTGATTCGCCCCGTGATTTGCGGGCTGACGATCACTTCGTTGCCGTCGATAACGCCGACGAGAACGATGTTCTTATCATGCGGAACAGTAAAGTAGTAGGCCACGGCGGTGATCGTGAAGATGATTGCCAACAGCGTGAGAAATTTTCGTCCGGTCATCGAGTGCTCACCTTTGGTGTGCTCATTTTCGTGTTCGTCGCTTTCGCGCGCATCAAGGCGTGCTCCAGGAAATCCATCAATGCAACTCTGCGTTCGCGTACAGCCTCAGGCGCGAGCAAATCGTGCCCCACAACGCTGCTGAAAATCGGCGCGGCGGCGAAATAAGAAGTGGTCATGCCCATGATGGTGAAGGCTGTGTGCTTTGGATCGACGCGGCGAAACTCGCCGGACTCGATGCCGCCTTTGACGAGCGAAACAAGCTTGTTCACGAACGGGCGCATGTATTCGCGCTTCATCCACTCGAATTGACGCGTCGCCTCGATCGCGGCGCGCTGCACCAGACGAGGGTAGTTCGGATGCGATGCGAGGAAATCGAAATAGGCGCCAACGAATTGCAGGAGCCTCTCGCGTGCAGTCGCGTTCGGGCGCTCGGGCCCGTAGACGTTCTTGCGCAACTGGCGCAGCAGGTTTTCGAGTACGGCGCGATGCAGGCGGCGCTTGTCGCCGAAGTAGTAGTAGAGCATCGCCTTGTTCGCGTGTGCGGCGAGCGCAATCTCTTCGGTGCGGGCGCCCGCCATTCCTTGCGCGGCGAAATGCGCTTCGGCCGCAGCCAGGATGCGGCGAGCGGTTTCGGGATTCGCGACTTTTGTGCGTCCACGTGGCACGGCGGTTAGATTCCTACTCGCTTCATCACTTCGGGCGCGTACCGCGTTCCGGCGGCGACGCCGCGCGGAGCGATTGCATCGATTTGCTTTAACTCGTCCGGCGTCAGCTTCACGTCGAGCGCATCGAGATTCTGGTCGAGATACTTGCGGCGCTTGGTGCCGGGAATCGGCACGATGTCGTCGGCTTGTGCCATCGCCCACGCGAGCGCGAGTTGCGCGGGAGTGCAATTCTTCGCGCGCGCGAGGTCTTCGATCTTCTTCACTACGTCGAGATTCTTCTGGAAGTTCTCGCCCTGAAACCGCGGATTGTGCCGGCGGAAATCGTCCTGCGCAAAATCCTCGGGCCGCTTGATCTCGCCGGTAAGGAAGCCGCGGCCGAGCGGACTGTAGGCGACGAAGCCGATTCCCAGTTCGCGGCAGACGCTCAGAATTTCGTCTTCCGGGTCACGCTGCCACAGCGAGTACTCCGTTTGCAGCGCGGTGATCGGGTGTGTGGCGTGCGCGCGGCGAATCGTCTGCGGCGACGCTTCGGAAAGGCCGAGGTAACGCACTTTGCCTTGTTCGATGAGTCGCGCCATCGCGCCAATGGTTTCTTCAATCGGCGTTTCGGGATCGACGCGGTGCTGGTAATACAGATCGATCGCCGGGATTTGCAGGCGCTTCAAGCTTGCTTCGCAGGCTTTCTTGACGTATTCGGGCTTACCGCTCACGCCGCGAGCCAGCGGGTTGGCGGGATCGCGCAGGATGCCGAACTTCGTCGCGATCACCACCTGATTGCGGCGCTGCTTGATGGCACGGCCAACCAAATCTTCATTTTTGCCGATGCCGTAAACGTCTGCCGTGTCGAGCAGGGTGACGCCGCGGTCGATGGCGCGGTGAATCGTGGCGGTCGATTCCACGTCGTCGGTGGCGCCATAAAACTCGGACATACCCATGCAGCCGAGCCCCATCGCGGACACTACAAGCGAGCTTTGTCCCAACCTTCTGTATTCCATTGGACCTTCTCGGAGCTTTGGCTTATTTAACTAACCGTATGGTTAGTTTAATCGCCGCAATCACCCGAGGTCAAGCGCGCGATACCAGGGCGGATACACCCGGGCTCGTGGCGCTCGTCATAAAGAATTACGTTGGAAGAAGCGAAAAGTTACGCTAAAGCGGACGTGCGTTTAAGCGTCCAGCGCGCCGCCGGAGCCCGCAGGAGGATCGATGGAGTACTTGGTCTTAGCCTTCTGCTTGTGGAGTTCGAGCGCCAGGTTAATCAGTTCGTCGAGGAGGTGCGAGTAGGAAAGGCCGGAGGCTTCCCACAGTTTCGGGTACATGCTGATCGAAGTGAACCCGGGGATGGTGTTCAGTTCGTTGACGTAGATCTTGTTGGTGCGCTTTTCGAGGAAGAAGTCGCAGCGCGCCATGCCGGTGCCGTCGATACAGCGGAAGGCCTTTACGGCGTATTCCTGGAAGGTGCGGACTTGCTTTTCGGTCAGCTCGGCCGGAATAACCAGCTGCGTGCCCTGCTCAATGTATTTTGCTTTGTAGTCGTAATAGTCGCGATGCGGGACAATTTCGCCTGGGATCGATGCGCGAATTTCGTCGTTGCCGAGCACGCTGACTTCGATTTCGCGCGCATCGACGCCGCGTTCGACGATCACTTTCAGGCCGAATTCCGCCGCGTGGTCGATCGCCTCAGGAAGCTGCTCGCGCGTGGTGACTTTTGTCATGCCCACTGACGAGCCCGCGGTGGCCGGCTTCACGAAAATCGGCAGGCGGAGCTGCGTAAGAACGT
>Ga0210391_10003720_pt1 | contig 12856 bp, 13 predicted proteins | sample IncBWC12OmetaG_FD_160573 | JGI IMG/M metagenome (GOLD analysis project Ga0210391, IMG submission 160573) | Forest soil microbial communities from Barre Woods Harvard Forest LTER site, Petersham, Massachusetts, United States - Inc-BW-C-12-O ... | reverse complement strand
GCGCAACGCGCGGCGCGGGCGCACGCTTGACATCGCGCAAGTCATACACTGAGAATCGGTTCGTGATGCGCGGGCAAATCCGGGGCGGCGCAGTGCTGTAGGCTGACGTGGCGCGACACGCACCCAGCTGGCTCGAGAGCAAGACGCTGGACCTCGAAACGAGGGCATCGAAGCACACGACCGCGCTGCGCGTCTGGCACGTTCTGAATCACGCCGTCGAAGGCTTCATCTTCAACAACGATTTGCTGCGCGCGTCGGCGCTGACGTTCACGGTCGCGCTCTCGATCGTGCCGATTCTCGCGCTCGCATTTTCGGCGGTCAAAGGATTCGGCGGCGCCGAGCGGTTGCGTCCGCTGATCGAGAAGTACATGGGCCTCGGATCGTCGTCGACGCAGTTGATGAGCTACGTCGAGAACGTGAACGCGGCGGCGCTGGGATCGGCTGGCGGCGCGTTTTTGCTGGTCACCGTGATTTCAACGATGGGCACGGTCGAGCAGGCGCTCAACACGATCTTCAACGTGCCGCAGAGCCGCAGCTATTTTCGCAAATTCTCCGACTACCTGAGCGTGCTGTTTACGGTGCCGCTGCTGATCGTCGCGGCACTGGGCGTGACGGCGGTTTTCTCGGTGCGGATTTCGCAGTTTCCCTTCGTCACGCAACTGATGCCGTATTTGTTCGTGTGGGCGGGATTCTTTTTCCTATTCGTTTTTTTTCCGTACACCAAAGTCAGATGGGGTCCTGCGCTGATCGGATCGTTCGTGACCGCGGTGCTTTTTCAGCTGGCGCAGTGGGGCTACGTGCGCTTCCAGGTTGGCGTCGCCAACTACCGGGCGATCTACGGCGCGATGGCGACGCTGCCGATTTTCCTGGTCTGGATTTATATCGCGTGGGCGGTGATCCTGTTCGGTGCCGAGCTGACCGCGTCGGTGCAGCGTGGCGACATTCCGGCAATGCTGGGTCCGATGTCGCCGGATTTTTTGTATTCGGCGACGATGCACATCCTGTTGCGGCTGGCGGATCGCGCTTATCACGGCGGCGACGACATCACGTCGTGGACGCTCGCGCGGGAGTTGTTCGTGGCGGAACCTGCGATTGTGCCGATTCTCGACGGACTGAAATCGGGAGGCTTCGTAATCGAGGCGGACCCGAGCAGCGGCGCGCTGAACCAGGGACTGTTTCTCGCGCGCCAGGCGTCGACGATCACGCTGGCCGACGCGCTTAAGTCGGTGGACTTCGATCACGGCGCCACCGACGGCGACCCGCGCGTGAATCGCGTGCTGGCGAAGATGGGCGCCGTGCGCAACGAACTGCTGAAGACGATCACGCTGGAAGACATCCGATCGCCCGAAGCTAAGGCGGTCGATGCGGAAACGGCGGCGATCGAAAACAAAGCGAACCGCGAAGCATAAGCAACGAAAGTAGGAGACATGGAAAAGATTGAACCGCGCGGCAGCTTCGTCGACCTCAACGGCCTCCGCTTGCACACGCTGGACTGGGGTGGTGACGGCCCGCCGATCGTAATTCTGCACGCAACCGGCTTTCTCGGACGCATCTACCGGCCGCTTGCAGAGCGACTGCGCGCGATTGGCCATGTTTACAGCTACGACCAGCGCGGGCATGGCGACAGTTCGGCCGCGCCGGACGGCGTGTATACGTGGGACGCGACGATGCGCGATCTCGAGGGCTTCATCACTGCGATGGGCTGGTCGGGCGTGCGTGCGATCGGGCATTCCGCCGGTGCGACGGCGATCGGATCGCTCGCGTGTGAGAGGCCGGATCTGATCGCGCGCGCGGTGCTGCTCGAGCCTGTGGTCTTTGAGTCGGCGGTCGCGCCCGAACTCAATTGGCGCAATCCGTTTATCGAGCGGACGCTGAAGCGGAGGCGCGTGTTCGACAGCGTCGAGGCGATGTTCTCGAATTTCGAGAACAAGCCGCCGTACGACACCTGGCGCAAGGAAATTTTGCACGACTATTGCGAGTTCGGCACGCGGGCGACGCAGGAAGGCAAGCGCGAACTCAAATGCGCGCCCGAAGTCGAGGCGAAATTCTACGAGACCTCGCGCGATTTCGACGGGCTTGGGCGGATTCTCCGGTGCGCGGTGCCGCTGTTGGTGGTGTTCGGTCAGCGCGGCGATTCGCTGGGCGCGTCATTGTCGGGGAAGGTCGCGCAGCAGATCAGGAATGGGCGCGTGATCGATGTTGCAGATGCGGGACATTTCATGCCGATGGAGCAGCCGGAGTACGCGGCGGATTTGGCAGTTGAGTTCCTGACGGCGAAGTGACAGTTCGCAATGATTGCGATTACCTACTAACTCGAACTGAGTAATGCGCGCGCTTCGGAAGTGTATATTCCCGGACGGTCGTAGAGTATCAGCGGCGGCTCAATAGCTACTTCGATCCCGCCGGCGGCGCGGGCTTCAAGCAAGATAACCGTTGCGGGCGAGGCGATTCGCGGATGGACGAAGCGGATGCGCTTGGGCTCGAGCCGGCAGGAGCGCATCGTCGAGATCAGCTCGGCGCTTCGGCGTGCGGTGAAGACGAATGCGATGCGTGCGCCGGTGCGCGCGTAACGGCGTGCGGCGGCGACGAAGTCGTGCAGCGCGGCGGCGCTCTCGCCGCGCGCGAGACGGCGGCCGTGGTCGGGATTCTCGCGGCCGGCGGCAGTCGCACGATATGGAGGATTTGCGATGATGAGGTCGAAACTGGCGGGCTTGAGGCCGGCGATTTTTTTCTGGCGCAAGTCGGCACAAACAGCATGCACTGAATCGAAGCCGTTGAAGGTCGCGTTGCGCGCGATCATCTCCGCGAGCATTGGTTGGATTTCGAGCGCGACGACTTCGCGCGGTTTGTAAAGCGACGCCATCATGATCGATACGACACCGCATCCGGCGCCGAGCTCGAGCACTCGATCACGCGTGGTCGCGCGCGCAAAGCGGCCGAGCAAAATCGCTTCGAGCGAGAAGCGGTAACCGTGCCTCGGCTGAATCAACGTGATAGATCCATCGAGGATCGAATCGCGAGTTTCGTGTTCGTTGCCTGAAGCCGTTTTCGTTGCCATGAACGCCGCCGAAAAAGGAGAGCTCTACGCGCGCATCTTTCGCAAGGTTGGTGTGCTGCTCGGCAAAGGGGAAATTCCGCGGGCGCTTAAAGAGCTGGATGAGGGTATGAAAATCGCTGAAGCGAACGGCGATAGCAAGATGGCGGCACGCTTCGCGCAGGAAATCGCGAAGATTTCGAAGCCGGCGTAGTCGGTGAAATAAGACGCTTTTGGCCGATATTTTGCGGGTTTCGTGAAGTACCGCTTGACGCGACCGAGTTCGTACTTACCTTGAAATTGTGGGACGCGCGGCGATTTCGAGCGAGAGACAGATAGAGCTCTCCTCGCGCTCGCGCCCCGAAATTTAAAATCACGCCGAGAAAATTCGGCAGGAGGATCGCTTTAAGATGGAAGTGCGAATGAACGGTTTCACGCCAAACGACTCTTTGCTGCGCCACTGGAACGTGTTGTGGAACGAGCTGGAGCCCGCGCGCAAGACGGGGCCGGCGGCGGACGTCGTCGAAGACGCGGACAGCTACCATTTCTATTTCGAGATGGCAGGGATCGCGAGCGAGTCGGTCGATGTGCAGGTCGAGGACGGCAATTTGATCGTCCAGGCGGAGCGCAAGCGGCCGGAATGGTCGAAGGACGCGGAAGTCCATCTGTCGGAGCGGACGTACGGCACGATGCGGCGCGCGTTCACGATGCCCGAAGATGCCAGCCACGACGGAATCAAGGCGGGATACAAGGATGGGGTGCTCGAAGTGACGGTGCCGAAGCGGCCCGAGAGCAAGCCTTTCAAGATCAAAGTTGAGTTCGAAAACTAATCAGCACGCTCCCAGGCGCCGGCGGTCGAACGCCGGCGCCTTGGTTGCTGCCGACGAAGTCACTTCGAACTGAGTATTGGGGGAATAGCAAATGATCCTTCTGATTATCGTAGTGGCTATCGTCGGATGGGCAATCTTTGCCTATAACCGATTAGTCAGTCTCCGGAACCAGGTAGATAATTCGTGGCGGCAAATCGATGTTCAGTTGAAACGCCGGCATGACCTGATTCCAAACCTGGTCGAAGCCGTCAAAGGTTACATGCAGTTCGAGCGCGACACGCTGACGCAGGTCGTCGAGGCGCGCGCCAAGGCGATCAGCGCAACGGACCAGGGCGCGAGGATGGCGGCCGAAAATCAGATCACGACCGGCCTCGGCAGGCTGCTGGCGGTGTTCGAGAATTATCCGCAGTTGAAGGCCGACGAAAACGTGCTCAAGCTGCAGGAAGAGCTGACGACCACAGAAAATCAAATCGCCTTCGCGCGCCAGTCGTATAATGATGTGGTGCTCGATCTCAACACGCGCATCCAGAGTTTCCCGACGAATCTGATCGCGGACAATTTCGGTTTCAAGGCGGCGGAATATTTCAAGGGCGCGCCCGAAGACGCGGCCGTTCCCAAGGTTGACCTTTCGATGACGACGCCGACCGCGCCGCGCGCCTGAGCACGCTCGGCAGGCGGTCGTCGCGATGGCAGCAACGAGCTTCAGATCTCTCGAGGCGACTAATCGCCGCGAGACTGTTCTGCTGGTACTTGCGTTCATCTTGCTATTCGGCGCGCTCGGACTCGGACTCGATATTGCGGCGCGCGACGTCGCGATCGTCAACGGACAACTGGTCGGCTTCCCGGTACTGACTATTGCGGCGCTGGTGTTCGCCGGCGTGCAATCGATGGTGTCGTACTATAGCGGCGCGTCGCTCGTGCTGCTTTCGGTTCATGCGCGGCCGCTCACACCCGACACGACCAAGCATCAGATGGTGCTCGACGTGATCAACGAAATGGCGACTGCGGCGCGGATGCCGGTGCCGAAGCCGTACATCATCGACGACGAGTCGCCGAACGCGTTCGCGACCGGGCGTGACCCGACGCATTCGGTGATTTGCGTCACGCAGGGACTGGTCGACCAGATGGACCGCGAGGAGTTGCAGGGAGTGATCGGGCACGAGATGTCGCACGTCGCCGACTACGACATCCGCACGATGATGATGATCGCGGTGATGGTCGGCGGAATCGCAATGCTGTCGGATTTCGTCTACCGCTGGATGTTCTTCGGCGGCTTCGGCGCGCGCGGCAGGAGCAGTAACAATCGCGACAACCAGGCGGCGGCGCTGATCACGGTCGCGGTGATCGTGCTGGCCGCGCTGGCGCCGATCTTTTCACAACTGCTCGCGATGGCGGTGTCGCGGCAGCGCGAATACCTGGCGGATGCGTCGTCGGTGGAGTTCACGCGCAACCCGCGCGCGCTGCTGCGGGCGCTGGAACATATCGCGAAAATCGAATCGCCCCTGAAGCAGGGGACGGCGGGGACCGGGCATTTGTTCATCGTGAATCCGCGCGAGGGTCTGCGCGACGACAGCGAGGGATTTTTCGCGAACTTGTTTTCAACCCATCCGCCGCTCGCCAAGCGAATCGCTCGATTGCAGGCGTTGCTCAGTGCGGCGGGCGCGACGACGCTCGACGCGCAGACCAACGCTGATACGTCGGCCAGCAACTAGAAATCGAATCCGGTTCGTGTTCGTTGCTCGATTTGGTCGTGCAACCTATGCTCGACGCGTGGCCGCTCAAAGCAAAATCGACGAAATAATCAGCCAGGTCGTTGCTCGCGTCGCGAAGGTCGAGGGCATCGCGGCGATCGTGCTGGGCGGTTCGCGGGCCCGCGGGACTGCCGACGAACGCTCCGATATCGATCTGGGGATTTACTACGGCGCCGAGCGTCCCTTCTCAACAGTGGCTCTGGAAGCGGCTGCGCATGAGTTGGACGATCGTCATACCGACGGATTGGTAACGCCGTTCGGCGCGTGGGGACCGGCAGTGAACGGTGGTGGATGGCTCGAGATTCGGGGGCATCACGTGGATTTTCTATACCGTGAGATTGGCGCGGTGCGGGAGGCGATCGAGGATTTCGTCGGCGGGCGTCCGCGCAGCGTCTATCAGCTGGGGCATCCGCTCGGATTTCACATGCAGATCTATGCGGGCGAGGTTCATGTCTGCCGTCCGCTGTTCACAAAGAGCACGACGATCGCCGAGCTCAAGTCGATGGTCAGCGAGTATCCGGAAAAATTTCGAACCGCCGCGGTGACCAAATATCTGTTTGACGCGGAATTCGAAATTTCGATCTGCGCGAAGCCGGTCGAGCGCGTGGACGTGATGTACGTCGCGGGATGCCTGTTTCGCGCGGCGGGTTTCATGACGTTCGTGCTGTACGCGCTGAATCGCAGATTTTTTCTCAACGAGAAGGGCGCCAGCGCCGAGTCGCGGCAATTTGCGATCAAGCCGGCGCGCTTTCACGATACGGTCGCAAGCGTGCTCGGAAACGTCGGCACGACGGCGGCGGAGTTGGCGGCGAGCGTCGCGGGCTTCCAGCGGCTGGCTGCGGAATTGCGACAACTCGCCGCGAACGAAGGGGCGCTTTAGCGGTTGCGTCCTTTAAGCGCGCGCTCGATTTCGCGATCGGACGCCCTGCGCTGGAGCACGTCGCGCTTGTCGTACGAGTGCTTGCCTTTAGCGAGCCCGAGCTCGACCTTGGCGCGGCCGTTTTTGAAGTAGATTTTTAAGGGGACGATCGAGTAACCCTTCTCGCGCACGCGGCCCCACAGGCGATTGATCTCGCGCCGATGCATCAGGAGTTTTCGCGCGCGCGTTTCCTTGTGGCTGAATTGGCCGGCGGGAGCGTAGGCGCCGATGTGAACGCTTTCGAGGAACGCCTCGCCGTTCTTGATGCGCGCGTAACTGTCGCGCAGATTTGCGCGATGCGCCCGCAGCGACTTGACCTCGGTGCCGGTGAGCGCGAGGCCGGCCTCGAGCGTCTCCTCGATGAAGAAGTCGTGCCGCGCCTTGCGGTTGTCGACCACCAGGTCGAAGCCGTCGGCGGAGGGTTTGCCGTTGCGATTATTAGTGTCGCGCGCCATCTTAGTCTCAGTGCGAGTTTATCTGGAACGCGGTGGCGCGGATAAGGGCCTCGCGCGCACGGTTGCGCAGGCGGCGGCTGAGCCTTAGATTGGAAGATGTAACCGTTTCGACTGGCCTCGTAGATGGACAACCCACACTCAGTGGGGGCGAACTGGATTCGACGAAGACAATAGGGCCATGGTCGCACGCCGGGTGCTGTCGACCCGTAAAACTGGCAGACTGCGAAATTTACCCGCAGACAATAACGGTTACGCTCTGGCGGCCTAAGGGCCGCTAGCGTCCCGCCGCTGCTCGCCCATGGCAGCGGGTCGGGGCGTCATTTAGTGGGCTAGGGAACCGCAGTTCACCGGCTGGGCGGCTAACCGAAACTTCAGCCGGCTGGCGTCAGTGAAGCCCGTCTGTGGGCGTCTCGGGCGCGAGCTAGAAATCGCAGACTAAGCGTGTAGTGGCTATCGCCGGAAGGCCTTCGGACGGGGGTTCAATTCCCCCCGCCTCCACCATCTTGATGCTGTCTTGAACGTTCAGCTTCCCTTGGGAATGAAACCGGGGACGCCCGTTTCGACAACCGAATTGAGTCTGACTCGCTTGCTGATCCCTTGAGTGATCTGTTCGATGGCGTCATCGGGAAGAGTCGAGATATCAAAATTTTCCTCGATGTGCTTCATGCTGGTCGCCGTGGTGAGAAGAGCCGTCCCGCGCTGTACCGCCCAAGCCAGCAGGATTTGAGCGGGGGTTTTGTTGACGCGCTTCGCAATGTCGGTGATCACAGGATCGTCGATCAACCTGGGTTCAATGCCATGGCCCAAAGCAGCGAAGGCCTGCATCACGATTCCATTTTTCTTGCAGTAGTCGAGCAGATCCCATTCAGGGAGATATGGATGAGATTCGACCTGAACGAGGGCTGGCTTTATGCGTGCGCTTTCAAACACCTCTTTCAGCTTTCCTAAATTGACGTTCGCGAGGCCGATAGCCTTGCACCGACCTTCGTCGACCAGGCTCTCCATCGCCTTCCAGGTATTCGTCAGCGTGGTCGCATCGTCGTAAATCACATTGCCCTTCTCGTCTCTCGGGTCTTGCTCGTCGCCGGCTTTGAAAGCGAACGGAGTATGGATGCTGTACATATCGACATAGTCCAGTTGCAGTCTTTTCAGACTTGCTTCGAAGGCGGGCTTGACGCGTTCGGGACGATGATTGTTGTTCCAGAGCTTCGTCTCTACAAAAACGTCCTTCCGGTTGACCTTGCCCTCCTTGAACACCGCGCGCATTGCTTCGCACACGTGCTCTTCATTTCGGTAGCGCTCGGCGCAATCGAATTGACGAAAGCCCACCTCGAGAGAGATCTTGACGGCCTCCTTCGTTTTGATCGGATCAGGAATCAGCGTGCCAAAGCCGAGCGCCGGAATCTCACCAGAGCCATTGTTCAGTGGGATCTTTGTATAACGAAGGCTGTCGGTGTCGCTCATGAAACCATTGCCTCTGTGCAAATCGCATTCGTTTTACGCATACTGCTTTCGGAGCCGGATTCAGCTCCCTCTGAATGATACAAAGACCGGGATTCTTCGCTCCGCAGGACTCCGCTCTGAATGACACAAAGAAGGGAATCGCTCTGAATGACACAGTGGAACTGCTCGCTCGTGTATGTCGATTCGTTACGGCCTTTCTTTGTGTCATTCAGAGCCGATGGGGCGAAGAATCCCGATTCTTTTCCTCGATTGCAGCGGACTCCGATTCAGTACTCGAGTCTTGGCGCGCTCGATTCTAACAAACCTCTCTGAGCAATGAGAATCAAACGCCCAGCGTGGACTCTCTTCCGGTCGCGAATCCAGTAGTTTCCGATGTACAAGGGGCAGGAGTGGGGCTGACTTGATACCGCTCATGCGCCGCTCGGTAGCTGAGAAGGGAGCCCACATCGGCGGCGAGTAGCCAGTTCTCGCAGGAGGCGTTCCGATCATGGATAAGAGCGAATCGACTACGCGTCAAAAGGCGTTGGCGATAAATCTCGACGCCACGACCTATGGAACATTCGCCGAGATTGGCGGCGGCCAGGAAGTCGCACGATGGTTTTTCCTGGTCGGCGGCGCGGCAGGAACGGTGGCGAAGACGATCTCGGCCTATGACATGTCGGTCAGCGATTCCCTTTATGGTCCAGCAAAGCGTTATGTGAGCAGGGAACGCCTCGAGGCGATGCTGAAGCTGGAGTTCGATCAATTGCTCCAACGCCTCGATCCTTCCCGCGGCAATACGAAGAGGTTCTTCGCCTTCGCCAACACAGTGGCCACCAGCCGCGCCGGGGAACCCGGCAAAGGACGCGGCTGGCTCGGGGTCCGATTTCAGTCCCGTCCTCGCGAGGAACCGTCCAGCATCATCATTCATGCTCACCTGCTGGACTCAACCACCGAATACCAACAGGACGCGCTCGGCGTGCTCGGCGTCAACCTCATTCATGGCGCGTTCTTGAGACGCGCGAGTATTGCGGACTTGATCGATTCACTGATGGACGAACTGCCTCGCGAACGGATCGAGATCGACATGATCAAGCTCAGCGGACCAACCTTCGCGAGTGTGGACAATCGCTTGCTTAGCCTCCAACTGGTGGAGCGCGGACTGACCGACGCCGCCATGTTCACGGCGGACGGTGAGGTCGTGCAGCCGTCGGAGGTCCTCTACAAGAAACCTATCCTCGTCGAGCGGGGCAGCTTCAGGCCCGCGACGAAGCTTACGCTCGACCTCCTCACCACGGCGCTCGATCAGTTTTTGCAGGAGCCAGGCGTTGCAGGACAAAAGCCCGTAGTGCTGGCCGAGATGACGCTGCGGAGCCTGAGTGAGAGCCAAGGCGTCGGTCACGAGGATTTTCTCGCCCGGGCGGAAATCCTCGAGGCCCTTGGGTTCGACGTTCTAATCTCGCGGTTCGGGCCCTACTACCAATTGGCCGAGTACCTGGCGGGTTACACCGACTGCCTCATCGGGCTCGCGGTTGGGTTGCCTGCGGTTCGACAACTGGTGGCGGACGAGAGTTATTTCACGGACCTGCCAGGCGGAGTGCTCGAATCCGCGGGACGCCTGTTCAAACGTTCGGTGAAGATGTACGTCTATCCGACCCGCGATCCAGTTTCCAACGAGATCCATACGGCGCTGCAGGCACCGATTCCAGCACCGTGGAATCACTTGCGTGACTTGCTGCTGGCGATCGGGCGCGTCGCGCCCATTCACAGTTACGACGAATCTCTACTGTCGATTCACACGCCGGATGTTCTGGCACGGATCCAGCGAAAAGACCCAAGCTGGGAAGCGATGGTCCCTGCTGTTGTGGCCGAGGCGATAAAGACCAAGAACCTCTTCGGTTTGAAATCCAACAGCTAGCGCAAAGTGGCGACCCTTGTGCCTGTTCGAAACTAAAGTCGTACGTATTGGCCAATGAGCCCGCCGAGGATTGGTATCGCCACGCAGAGTGGTTGCGTTCGGCGATAGACTCTCCTATGCGTCAAAGTCGAAGTAGGCGTCTAACAGGCACGGTGTCGGCATGAATTCCGAAGTATCGAACATCAAATATGAGCTTGACGATTCAATCGCCACGGTTCGGCTGAATCGGCCCGAAAAGCTCAACGCTTTCACATTTAAGATGATCAAACAGATTCGCGCTGCGGTAGAGCGCGCCGCCGCTGACGAAGGCGTGGTCGCAATCATTATTACGGGAACCGGTCGCGCTTTTTCTGCCGGGCTTGATGCGGGAGACCTCGCACGCTCGACCGAGGGCGGCGTGCCGCCGAGTGCTCGCGATACTGACCCGGATGAACTGCCCGCGCTGTTCAGCTATTTGCTGCGCGTGCCGAAGCCGGTGATTGCTGCCGTCAACGGCGTCACTGCAGGCGGCGGCTTCGTACTCGCAATGATGTGCGATCTGCGGTTCGCGGCGTCCGACGCGAGCTTCACGACCGTGTTCTCGAAGCGCGGGTTGATTGCGGAGCACGGCACGGCGTGGCTGTTGCCGCGGATTGTGGGCACGAGTCGCGCACTCGATCTGCTGTGGAGCTCGCGGCGCTTCGACGCCGCCGAGGGCTATCGAATCGGATTGGTCGATCGCGTGATGCCGCACGAAAACCTGCTCGACGAGACCAAGGCTTATCTGCGCGAACTCGCAACGAACGTCTCGCCGAACTCGCTCGCCGTGATCAAGTCCGAGGTGTATCGCCACTGGTCGCTCGCGATGGAAAGCGCTTTTCGCGACGCCGATGGCCTTATGACAGAAGCGCTCACGCATCCCGATGCGACCGAGGGCGTCAAGTCGTTCGTCGAGCGGCGCGCGCCACGCTTCCAGCGAATCAAAGGAGGAGAAAAACCGTGAGCAGCTCTCGCCGCGAAACGATCATCTATGAGAAGTCGGGGCCGGTCGCGCGGCTCACGATGAATCGTCCCGACCGCATGAACGGAATGACCAATCGGATGCTGTCCGAGACGCGCGATGCGCTTGCGGCCGCCGCCGAGGATCGCGAGGTCAGAGTGCTGGTCCTGACCGGCGCGGGCAAGAGCTTCTGCCCCGGCGCCGACATCAGCCGGGTAGCGTCGGCGGCGCCGGACGATCCTCTCACGGCGGACGACTTTCGCGTGCCGATTCTGCTGCACAACATGCCCGCCGTAACGATCGCGGCGGTCAACGGCGCCTGCGCGGGAGCGGGTCTCGGATGGGCTCTTGCGTGCGACTTCAGATTTGCCGCGGAGTCGGCGCGCTTCAACGTTGCGTTTCTGGATGTTGGCGTTGCAGGCGATATGGGCGGGCCATGGAGCCTCTCGCGAATCGTCGGTTCAGCACGCGCCCGCGAACTCTATTTCCTGCAGGGCAAGTTCGACGCCGCCGAGGCGCTTCGGATTGGAATGGTCACGCGCGTTTTTCCGGATGATCGATTTCAAGCAGAAGTCGATGCAATCGTGAACCGGCTGACCGATTGCGCGCCGATCGCGCTGCGCACATTGAAGGCGAATTTCGTCGACTCGGAACGGATGGATTTTGCGGGGTACGTTGCGCTCGAAACCGAACGTCACTTCAGAATGTTCGAAACCGAAGACACTCGCGAGGCATTCGCGGCCAAAGCCCAAAAGCGCAAGCCCCAATTCAAAGGCCGCTGACGGGAAATTTCTCTGATTCGGCTAAGACGGCGGTACGCGTTCCAGCGTTAGTCGCGCACCAGGTCCATCGCACGCCCGAGCGTCGCGAGTTTTTCAGCGAGGTCGCGCCCTTGGGGATTGACGCGTAGCGTCGTGACTCCTGCATCCTTGTAGGCGCGGATGCGCTTGCGCACCATCTCGGTGTCGCCCAGCAGATTTGCCTGCGTCACCATTTCCAGCGGCACCTTCGCAATAGCTTCGGGACGCTTGCCCGCAATCCAGAGACGCTGCACCTCGAGGGCAGTCGCCTCCCAACCGCCACGCTTGAATGCGTCATTGTAGAAATTCGTCTTCGCCGAACCCATCGCACCGAGTGTAAATGCCATCGCAGGCTTCAAAGGCTCCACCAGCGCGTCGAGATCGTCGCCGAACGCAACTGTTCCGCCGACCTGAATGTCGATGTCGGCCAGGCTGCGACCGGCAGCTTCTGCGCCCCGGCGCAGATAGTCGAGGTGCGCAGCGGCATGCTCCGGCGTAAACGACGTGCCGAGCCAACCATCGGCCGCGGCGCCCGTGTATTCCAACGCGCGGGGTCCAAGCGTGGCGAGATAAATCGGAATGTTGGGATTGCCGGGTTGCGACAACTTGAGCGCCTTGCCCTGTCCGCCCGGCAGCGGCAGTTCGTGATACTTGCCGTGGTATTCGATCTTCTCGCCGGCAAACGCCAGCTTGATGATCTCCACCGTTTCTTTCATGCGGGTGAGCG
>Ga0210391_10003719_pt1 | contig 12858 bp, 8 predicted proteins | sample IncBWC12OmetaG_FD_160573 | JGI IMG/M metagenome (GOLD analysis project Ga0210391, IMG submission 160573) | Forest soil microbial communities from Barre Woods Harvard Forest LTER site, Petersham, Massachusetts, United States - Inc-BW-C-12-O ... | reverse complement strand
ACCCATGGCAACCCGCGGCGGAGGCGACGGCACCCCGTAGCGGGCGCGCGGACCCCAGCGGTTACCGAAGGTACCACACGGTGCAGGGGGTGATCGCGGCGCCGCAATTTCGGACGCGGCGGTCGAAGCCCTGGTTATCGTGCGTTATCCCGCCGTCATCAACCCGGCGGCGATCCCGTTGATCGTCACGAATAGCGCGCGGCGCAGCACTTCGCGTTCGTCGGGCGAGGTGGCGGCGCGCATGCGCCGCATCAACTCGATCTGCGCATGGTTCAGCACATCGACCAGCGGATTGCGGCGGGCGACGTTGCGCGCCAGCGTCGGCGACGCGGCCAGGAGCTGGTCGGTCTGCGTGACTTCGAGCACGCGCGCGACGGTGCGCTCGTACTCGTCCTTGATCATCGTGAAGACTTCACGCCCCTCGGGGTCGCCGAGGCGCGCATAGTACTCGGCGACGTCCATGTCGGCGCGGACGAGCGCGAGCTGCGCGTTATCGATGAGCACGCGGAAGAACGGCCACACCGTGTAGATCTGGCGGAGGTACTCGAGTCCGCGCTCCTGGAGCATCGCGTCGAGCGTGGAGCCCAAGCCGAACCACCCCGGGATGCCGTGGCGGCACTGGTTCCACGAGAACACCCACGGAATCGCGCGGAGCTCGTCCAGCGTGAGCGTGGCTTTGCGCGCCGCGGGGCGCGAGGCGATCGGCAGCTCGGAGATCTCGCGGATCGGCGTCACGGCGACGCTGTACCGCGCGAGGCGATCGCGATCGCCGACGAGGTTCGCGTACGCGGCGCCCGCCGTGCGGCCCGCGACTTCGAGCAGCGCCTCGCGCCCGCTGCGCTCCTCCGGACCCGGCAAGTGCGCGTTCGACCCGAGCCCCGCGACGAGGACCGCGTTGACGACTTGTTCGAGCTCGCGGCGCGCGATCTCGACCTGGCCGTACCGCGCGGAAATCGTCTCGCCTTGCTCGGTGACGCGGAGACGGCCACGAAGGGCCTGCCGCGGCTGCGCGCGAATCGCGTAGTTCGCAGGACCGCCGCCGCGCCCCACGGCGCCGCCGCGCCCGTGGAACACGGTGAGCGTGACGCCCGCTTCGTCGGCGACTTTGGCGAGGTTCGCCTGTGCGGCGCGGAGGGCGATCGTGCTGGCGACGTAGCCGACCTGCTTGCCGCTGTCGGAGTAGCCGATCATCACTTCGAGCTCGCCGCGCATCGCCGCGCGGACCGGCGTGAGCGACAGCATGCTCCGCGCCATCGGTTCGGCGCGGTCGAGGTCCTGCAGCTGCTCGAGGAGCGGAACCGGGCGGAGCTCGTCGGGCGCGAGACGCGCCGAGCGAGCCAGGAAGAGCACTTCGAGGAGGTCGCTCGGCGTGCTCGTGAAGCTGACGATGTAGCGCTCGCACGCTTCCGGCCCCTGGTCGCGGCGCGCGCGCCCGACCACATCGAGCATCGCGAGGAGGTCGCGGGTGACGGGGGAGAGACCCTGGCGATCGTACGGCGCGCCCATGTCGGCGCGCTCGAGCAAGCCGCAGAGGAGCGACACGCGTTCCGCTTCGCCGAGCCCCGCATAGCCGGGGACCCCGCCCGCGGTGAGCAGCTCGTCGACGCACACTTCGTGGACGTGCGAGTGCTGGCGCAGATCGAGCGTGGCGAGGTGGAAGCCGAAGATCTCCGCGCGGCGCTCCGCGTCGTAGACGCTGCCCTTGGCGAGGCGCTTCAAGCCCGCCGCGGCGAGCGTCCGCCGGATGAGCGCGAGGTCGGCGCGGTAACTCGCCGCATCGGGATACGCGCCGTCGCTGCGCTTCAACGTCGCTTCGAGGCGCGCGCGCATGTGGCGCAGCTTCTCGCGCCAGGGCTCGTGCATGCCGCTTCGCTTGGCGCGCGCGGCGATCTCCGGCCAGCGGCCGCGATCTTCGGCGAGCGACGCTTCGAGCTCGTTCACTCCGGCCTGGTTCACGCGGGCCGACGCGACGGAGAGCTCGCGTCCGAGCTCGCCCACGTCGCGGATGGCGCGGCCGATGGCGACACTCCGGTACCGATCGAGCGCGGCGCGCGTCACGTCGGCGGTGACGCCGGGATGCCCGTCACGGTCGCCGCCGATCCACGTGCCCCAGCGGAGAAACGGCCCGACGTTGAAGGGCTCGCCCGGGTAAAACCGCTCGAGCGAGTCTTCGAGCTCGCGCACGATCGCGGGCGTCACGTCGAGGAGGGTGCGCTCGAACACGTCGAGCCCGGCGCGCACTTCGTCGAGCGGCGTCGGACGCATCGCGCGCGCTTCTTCCGTGCAGTCGAGCGTGCTGATCGACTCGCGCAGGCGGCCGAGGATGTGCGCCTTGTCGTGCGCCGAGAGGCGCGGGTCGTCGAGTCGATCGAGGCCGCCCGAGACGGCGGCGAGGTGGTCGAGCACCGTCCGGCGCCGCGCTTCGGTCGGATGCGCGGTGAGCACGGGCATGACGAAGAGGCGCTTGAGAAGGGCGCGCACGTCGTCGGCCTTGACCCCGTTGCGGCTCGCTTCCTCGATCGCGGCGGCGATCGATTCGGTGATGACCGACCCCCCGTTGTCGCGGCTCCGGAGGACGCGCACGCGGTGTTGCTCTTCCGCGACGTTCATCAGCTGCAGCTGCTGCGTGAGAGCGTGCGCGACCTCCGCGAGCTCCGCGGCGCTGAGCGACGACATGCGCTGCGCGAAGGCCTCGCGGGCGGGCGCGCCGCCCTGCGTGCGAAGCTCCGGCGCGGCGCGACGGAGCTCGTCGATCGTGGCGAGCGCGCCCGGACCGGAGCGCTCCTCCATGGCGTCGTCGAGTAAACGGGTGAGGAGGCGAACGTCGTCGAGGAGCTCTTGCACGGTGCGCTCGGGGAAGGTGACCTGGGTCTGGTTTCAGACCGGTTTCTAACACGGCCCGTCAATTTGCGTCACAACGATCAAGGCACCCAGGCGTAGTAACGGTAGCCCGTGTCCGTGCGCTCCGCGGAGCTCGTCGTCCCGATCCGCTCGAGCGCAAACTCTGCACGCGGCGCGAGAATCGACGCGCCGCGGGGACGGACGCGCCACTTCGGCGACTGGACGGCCGACCGCAAGGCCGCGACCGCAGCGACTTCGCTCGGGGCGAGCGCGACGCCGTCGCGCAGCTTTTGCATCACGCTGTCGATCGCGGCCCCATCGTAATCGAGCTCGGCGTCGGTCAGCGCGTGCAGCCGTTCGTAGTCGGCCATGGAGAGGGGCACACGTGTCCCCCCTTCGGCTTGCGGGCGAAGTTCCTCGGTCAGGCGCAAGTGCGAGGTCACTTTGGCGTAGTCGGCCATGACGGAGCCGCTGAAGACTTTCGCGCTCGCGCCGCTTCCGTACGAACCGAACGCGATGCGCTGCCCGGCGAGAGGCGGCCCTGCCGAAAATGCCCCGGCCGGAGGCGCCCCTGCGGGCCGCTGCGCCTGCTCGAACAGGCTCGCGAGCGCGAGGTAGAGCGACCCCGAGTACATGTTGCCGATGTCGCGCGAAAGCGCGAGCGATGGGTTCACCTTGCGGGCAAAGGCCTCGCGGAAGATGGGCGACTTGGCGAGGAGCCGCTCGACTTCTTTTCGCTGAAGCGCCTCGCCCGCAGGCGATCCTCCGGCGCCTGCCCCAGCGCCTGCCCCCGCGCCTGCCCCAGCCAAGGGAACTTCTGCGAGGAGGCGCGAGCGCGCGCCGCCGGGCGCGGCGTCGGCGAGCCATTGGCCGAGGAAGACACGCGCCGCGGCGTACTCGGCCATGCGCGGAAACGGCACATGGAAGAGGAAGTGGTCGATCGCGCCGTAAAGCCGCGATGCGACGATGCCGAGGGCCCCTTCGACCCGCTCCGCGTAGGCGTGGAACGCGGCTTCGAGCGTGTCGAGGTACACGTCGATCGAGTACTTGCCGTCCACGACGGCGGTCGCGCTCCAGTTCGGCCGGAAGAAGTCGCGTTCGTCGCGCGTGATCGTCGCCGACAGCCCTGGCTCGAGGGCCAAAAGGCGCGGATTCTCCGAGACGAGCAGCGCGACGGCGCCGGCGCCTTGCGTGTATTCCCCCGCGGTCGCGAGCGGGTACTTCGATACGTCGCTCGCGATGACGAGCGCGTACGGCTTGGCGTGATCGCCCGCGCGGATGCGGCTCACGGCCGCTTCGAGCGCGTAGGTCGCCCCGATGCATGCGAACTGGAACTGGGGCGCCCCGACGTCGGCCATGCGCACGCCATAGTGTTGCTCGAGCATGCCGAGCACGTACGCCGCCGTCGACTTCGACTGGTCGACGGTCGTCTCCGTTCCTACGGCGAGGTAGTCGATTTCGCGCGGGTCGATGCCCGCCGCGTCGATGGCGCGCTTCGCGGCCATGGCAGCGAGCGTGGCGCAATCCTGGTGGGCGTCGACGACGGCCATCCGCCGGACACCGACCCCGTCGGTCACTTTGCCGACGAGCTTCTGCACGTCGCCTCCCGCGAGAACCGGCGCTCGCGTCCTGGCCCATTCGTCCGTCAAATCGAGGTAAAGGCGTGGTACGTAGACTCCGATCGAGTCGATTCCAATGGTGCTCCGCATGCGCGTCTCCAGTCTCGTCTTTACTCGTCCGTGCGGAGAAAGATAGGAAAAGCCCGAGTGCCTGCTCCCCTTTCCGTTCTCTTCGTCGCTTCTGAATGCGCTCAATTCGTCAAGTCGGGGGGCCTCGGCGACGTCGTCGCGGCGCTGCCCATCGCGCTCCGGGCGCTCGGCGTCGACGCGCGCATCGTCCTGCCGCGCTACGACGCGATCTCGCTCCAAGGGCTCGTGCGGCACGACGCGCCCCTCGGCGTGCCGCTCGGCCGCGGCGAAGCGTGGGCGGGCGTGCTCGAGACCCGCATGCCGGGGAGCGACGTGCCCGTCTATCTCCTCGACCACCGCGAGCTCTTCGGGCGCGGCTACCTCTACGATCCGCCGGGCGGGTCGGCGGGCGACAACCTCGTTCGCTACGGGTTTCTCTGCCGAGGCGCGTTGCAGCTCTGTCTGCACCTCGGATTCACGCCCGACGTCTTCCACGTGCACGACTGGCCCAGCGCCCTTCTGCCGATTCAGCTGAACACGACGGTCGCACACACGCCGCTCGCTCGCGCCGCGTCGGTGCTCACGATCCACAACCTCGCCCACCAGGCGAAGTTCCCCGCGCGCGATCTGCCGTCCGTGCACATCCCGTGGAGCGAATTGCGCGCCGACAGCCTCGAGGATTTCGGCGGCGTCAATCCGCTCAAGGGGGGCCTGTTCCACGCCACGAAGCTGACGACGGTGTCGCCGCGCTACGCCCAAGAGATCCGGACGCGCGAAGGCGGCGCGGGCCTCGACGCGGTCATCCGGTTTCGCGGAGCCGACGTCGTCGGCATTCTCAACGGCATCGACGAGAAGGCGTGGAACCCCGCGCGCGACGCGGCCATCGCGGCGCCGTTCGACGTGGACGACTTCTCGGGCAAGGCCGCCTGCAAGCGCGCACTGCAACGCGAACTCGGCCTCGCGGAGCGCCCGGACGTGCCGCTCATCGGCGTCGTGTCGCGCCTCAGCAGCCAAAAGGGGATCGACGTGATCGTCGCGGCGCTGACGCGCATCCTCGATCTCGACACGCAAGTCGTCATCCTCGGCTCGGGAGACCCGTCGTCCGAGGGGTACCTCAACATGCACTCGCAGCACGGCGGCTCGCGGTTCCGCGCGTGGATCGGATTCAACGAGGACGTCGCGCACCGGATCGAAGCGGGCGCGGATCTGTTCCTCATGCCGTCGCGCTTCGAACCGTGCGGGCTGAACCAGATGTACAGCCAGCGATACGGCACCCTGCCGATCGTGCGGGCGACCGGAGGGCTCGACGACACCGTGGAGAACTACGACCCCGCCACGGGCGACGGCACCGGGTTCAAGCTGTGGGACCTCAACGCGGACTCGCTGTTCGCCACGGTGCGCTGGGCGGTCGAGACGTATCGGGAGCGGCCGGGCCACTTCCGGCAGATGCAGCGCCGCGCCATGCGAAAGCGCTTCGGGTGGGACGTCGCCGCGGCCGAGTACGCGAAGGTCTACGAGTGGGCCGTCGAAGACCGCACCGGAGTCCGCGGTCGCGCCGAAGAGAGCGGGCCGCGCAGCGCGGGGACGCCGGGGCCGCGTGGCGCGGCGGAAACGGGGCCGCGCAGCGCGGCGGAAACGGGGCCGCGCAGCGCCGTCGAGAGCAAGGGACCGCCAAGGCGCCAAGACGCCAAGACGTGAGCCGGCGCGCTCGTTCGAATCGAAGGGGATGCGATGCGAAGGACGCGGAGGCATCCCCGGGTGAACGAGATACGTACGCGAGCGTGGAGAGGGCGCTGCGTCCGCTCGTCACCCGGATGACGAGCGAAGGGGACACGGGGGCGGGGCAAGACAGCGCGCAGAGTTGGGCAAACCCCGGAGGGCCGAGCCTCCGCGACGCAGCGACGAGCCCACGCGACGCAGCGACGAGCCCACGCGACGCGCGCATCTCGGCGTAACCCGACGGGGTCGAGCCTCCGCGACGCGGCGACGAGCCCACGCGACGCGCGCAGCTCGGCGTAACCCGACGGGGTCGAGCCTCCGCGACGCAGCGACGAGCCCACGCGACGCGAGGTCGAACCTACGCGACGCGTCGAGGCGCCCTCGGTACCCCCTCCGAAGAGAGGGCCGGCCCTTCCTTCTTGGCGTCTTGGCTCGGCGTCTTGGCGGTCCACCCCTCTCGCTCGTCCTCACGCCCCGTCGATCGCGGTCCCTCCGGTCCTTGCGCGCCGTAGCCCCGCCGTCAGGTCGCGTAGACCCGGTAGTCGATCTCGGGAAACAGGTTGTCCCGCCGCGAGACTTCCTCGAGCCACGCCTCGTCGAGCGTTCCCCCGAGGAGGCCCTCGTAGATCCGCGTGAAACGGGACACGTGATCGACGGTGCGCTTCGTCGCGTACGGCACGGTCGTCCCCGTTTTCATGATGAAGGCCCAGTCGCTCGCTTGCGCGAGCATGACTTCGCGCGAGGCCTGATCGAGCGCCCGCCGCTGCAGCCCTTCGGCCTTGGGGAACTTCTGCGCGAGCTCCACCATGCGCTCCGCCATTTTGTGGAGGTGCCGGTAGACCCACGCGTTCGTGCCGTTGCACCAATAGTCGCCGTACCCCTTCTCGCCCCACGACGAAAGCGACGGCGTCGCGACCTGGTTCGTCGGGTACTCGGCGAGGTAGCCGCTCGGCGTGATGGGGGCAACCGCACCCTGGTCGTAATGGAGCTTCCGGAACAGAAGCTCGAGGAACATCGGCCCCTCGTACCACCAGTGCCCGAAGAGCTCCGCGTCGTACGGCGCGACGACGATCGGGCGCCGGTCCATGTTCGCGCGGAGGTGCTCGAGCTGCCGCTCGCGATTGAACATGAAGTTCCCCGCGTGCTCGGCCGCGCGCAGGTACGCCTGGTGCGGATCGTAGAGGCGCTTGCCGTCGCTCGAGCGGCTCGTGACCGCGTAGTACTTGATGCCCGTGAAGGTGCGGATTCCTTCCGGATGGATGTACGGCGCGATGTAGTCGTGCGGCAGGTCGAATCCGATGTCGCGATAGAAATCGCGGTAGCTGGCGTCGCCGGGATATCCCTCTTGCGCGCTCCAGACTTGCTTGCTGCTCTCGATGTCGCGCCCGAACGCGGCGACGCCCGAGCGGCAGTAGATGGGCGCGTGGACGCCGTAGAGCGGGCGCGGATCGGCGAAGAGCACGCCGTGCGTGTCGACGAAGAAGAAGCGGATCCCTTCTTCGCGCATCAACTCGTCGACGCCCGGCACGTATCCGCATTCGCCGAGCCACATGCCTTTCGTGCGCCGGCCGAAGAGGCGCTCGTAGAGGCTCGCGGCGGTGTGCACCTGCGCGCGGAAGGCCGCCCAATTGCGATCGAGAAGCGGGAAGAACGGGTGCGTGGCCGTGCACGTGATGATCTCGAGGACGCCCGCGTCCGCGAGTGCGCGGAACGCGCGAACCAGATCCCCGTCGTACCGCCGCCAGCAGGCCCGCGTCTCGTGGAAGCGGTGGCGGTACATCTTGGCGAGCTCGTGGAACGCGTGGTCCTCGCGCGACGTGCGGTCGACCTCCTTCTCGGCGAGCTCGATCAGCTTGTCGATCTTGTGGGCGTACCTCTCCTTCAGGAGATCGTCGGTCATCATCGCGAGGAGCGACGGGCTGAACGAAATCGTGATCCGGAAGTCGATCCCGTCGCGGCACAAATTCTCGAACGCGAGGAGAAGCGGGACGTACGTCTCCGTGATCGCTTCGAAGAACCACTCTTCTTCCATGTAGGAAGTGGCTTCGGGGTGGCGCACGAACGGCAAGTGCGCATGCAGGACCATCGCCAAATATCCGTGGGCCACGCTCATACCTCCTCTAGACGACCGCCCCACCGTTCGCTGCCGTACGCGGTTCCGTTGAAGCGCGCATCGCTCGCGCCCCCGTGGTGCGATTCGCTCGCGCCCCCGTGGTGCGCCTCGCTCGCGCCTCCGAAGTGGGATTCGCTGCCGCCGAGCCCCATGCTCGCCCCGCCCGTCATGCGCCACTCCTCGCTGGCGCCCATCCACACACGCTCCGAGCCGCCCATGCGCATCCACTCGCTCGCGCCCATGCGCATCCACTCGCTCGCGCCCATGCGGACCGACTCGCTCGCACCGCGATAGAGAAGCGCGCTCGCCCCCGCGAATCCGAACTGCGAAGCGCCGAGGTGAAGCGTCTCCGATCCCCCGCGCGCGGCCCACTCGCTGGCGCCGAGCCACATGCGCTCGGAAGCGCCGATGCGCCAGCGTTCGCTCGCGCCGCGCTCGAGGAGAACGTGCTGCTCCGAGGCGCCGACCACGACGTGTTCACGCTCGTAGCCCGACTCCACGTGCCGTTCGACCCCGAAGCCCCACCGCTCGATCATCGGCGTGGTGGCGCGAACCCAGCGAATCGACCACGTGCTGAGGATTCGCCGCTTCGCCTCCCCGTCGAAGCTCCGGATGCTGACCCGCCACGGCCCGTAGACCGTGAACGCCATGCCCTCCGACCGAAGCTGCACGGGAGGCTCGCCGAGGAGCTCCACCGCGAAGCGCTCCGGGTCGCCGAACTCGATGGGGAACGGCCCCTCTTTCCAGTGGACCGCCTGGTCTTCGACCGCACCGACGCGGCGGATGAAGCGGAGACCGCCGCGCCACTCGGAGCGCCACTCGTCGAGGTGCCACCACCGCTCGATGTGCGCGCTGCGATCGTAGGTGCGGTGAATGCCGGCGCCGCTCGACGAGGCGTTCTCGACGGGCGTGTTCGCCTGCGCCTGCATCGACGGCGCGTACGCCGCGCGCCAGACGTCGACATAGCCGGCCCCCGCGCGCTCCGGCAGCGACGGCGGAGGGCCCGTGTAGCGCGATCGATACGGCGCGACCGCGGGCGGAACGTCGTCCGAGGTGACCGTCATCCATTCGAGCGACGTGTTCGGCGAGGGCGCGTTCCGCGGAAACTCCGCGGCGCCCGAGCGCGCGATGGGCTGGAAGAAGCCCTCCTCGGTCTTCAGGCCGATCTCGGCGTGCATGATCGACGTCGGTCGCCGGATCATGAGGAAGTACTCGCGGTCGGTCCGATCGACGCGAATGTCGAAGTAGTCGTTCGCGTTCGTACCGTCGAACCGCTTGCTGGTCGTGTCGTACACACGCAAACAGCACCAGCCGTGGGCACCCGCTGGACCGAGCCGGGCGCGCGCGGCTGCAATCGCGTCGTCGGTGATCTCCCAGTACAGGTACGCGGACTCGGGATCGCGGACGACGGCGGTAATGCGATTGTCGCCGTAAGCCCAGGGGAACTCGCCTGAATCGAGCTTCGCTCCACCAAGACCAAGCCCAAAATCGAACTTCGATTCTTCGACGCGCGCGTCAGTCCACATGGCAGCTTGCGAGACTAGTACCCCCAGGTGCGACTTTGTCCATGAAGGATCACGACTTCGCCGCCAGCGGAACGCGGACACGCGTGGAAACGTCTCTCGGCCGAAACGTCCGCGCCATCGACCGCGTGCCAGCCGCGACCGCGCACGTCTCGCGGCGTGCGGCGAAAAAAGCCTCGAAATGAGCCCGCGCTAGCGGCTCGCCGGAGCGACGCCGTCGCCTCGTTCCCCGCGTTCTCGTTCGCCGCGCTCGGGAGCGGCCGCGGCGTTACCGGTGGCGACCGGCAGCCGCACGACGAAGCGCGCGCCGCTGCCCGCGCCGTCGCTATGCGCTTCGATCGTCCCGCCCTGCACTTCGACGAGATACCGCGCGATCGAGAGGCCGAGGCCGAGACCCCCGTGCACACGCGTCGGCGTCCCGTCCGCCTGCCGGAACGGCTCGAAGACGAACGGCAGAAAATCAGGCGTAATTCCCTGCCCCGTGTCGCTCACCGTGAGCTCGATCGATCGCCCGGCGCGCGCGAGCGCCACGGTCACGCGGCCGCCCTTCGGTGTGAACTTCACCGCGTTGTTCACGAGGTTCCAGACCACTTGCTGGAGGCGCGCGGCGTCCCCCATGACCCGCGCGGACTCGAGGTCGAAGCGCCGTTCGATCTGGACGCCCTTCGGCTGCGCCCATCCCCGCGCAGACTCCAGCGTCTCGTCGACGACGCCCCAAAAATCGACCGGCGCGACGTCGAGCCGAAGCTGCCCGCGGCTCGCTCCCGAAAAGTCGAGCAAGTCTTCCACGAGGCGCGTCATCGCGTTCGCGTTGCGCTCGATCACTTGCATGGCGCGAGCCTCGCGGGCCCCGCCGATGGTCGTCGTGCTCGCGATGCGGGCCCACCCGAGAATGGCCGTGAGCGGCGTCCGCAGCTCGTGGCTCACCGTCGCCAGAAACTGGTCCTTCGATCGGTGCGCTTCTTCGAGCGAAATGTTGAGGCGGGCGGCTTCGTCGAGCGCATGGCGCAGGCGCTCGATGAGGTCCTCGCGATCGCGTTCGGCCTGCCGCCGGAGCCTTCGGTTGTCGGCCTCGCGGAGCTCGCGCGCGATCGCGGGCGAGAGGCGCGTGAGGTCGTCCTTGACGACGAAATCGCGAGCCCCGAGTCGCATCAGCTCGACCGCGCGCACTTCACCGACGGTGCCGGAGACGACGATCACCGGGATGTCTTGGCCGCGCGCCTCGAGCAACGCGAGCGCCCGCGTGGCGTCGAACGAAGGCAGCGAATAGTCCGCGATCACGACGTCCCACTCGCGATCATCGAGAGCCGCCGTCATATCCTCCGCGGTCTCGACCCTGACGGACTCGACAGCCCAGCCCGTACGCAGAAGGTGCAGCCGCACGAGCTCCGCATCGTTCTCGGAGTCTTCGACGCTCAGGACTCGGAGTTGCGCCGCCATCCTTGTCCTCGAGCCTCCTTCGAATCCCAGAGTAAACCCGGAGCAAGCTCGTGGACACGCATTAAGACGAACCGGAAGCGTCGCGCACCTCGACCGTACGCCGCGTACAGGTGATCCCCCACGGGCGGCTCCCGCCGGGCGAACCGAACGCGTTTACGGACCGTGCGCTTTGCACTAGCGATCGTACCGCTCACCCGAGCGACGCTCACAAGAGCAACGATGTGACGCGAGGTGAAATGGACAACGCGCGGCTCCCGACATTCTTCATTCCGCACGGCGGCGGCCCCTGTTTCTTCATGGACTGGTCGCCGATTGGACCGAAGAACACGTGGGACCGCATCGCCGCATTTCTCGCGGGGCTCGATGCGTCGCTGCCGGCGCGTCCGAAGGCGCTCCTCGTCGTATCAGGCCACTGGGAGTCGCCGGTCGCGCGGGTCACATCGTCGCGCAAGCCGTCGCTCATCTACGACTACAGCGGGTTTCCAGCGCACACGTACGCGCTAACGTGGCCTGCCCCCGGTGCACCCGAGCTGGCCGAGCGCGTCCAGAAACTCCTCGGCGAGGCAGGCATCGACTCGGGCGCCGACGCCGACCGCGGCTTCGATCACGGCGTGTTCGTGCCGCTCAAGGTCGCGTATCCCGAAGCGCAAGTCCCGACGGTGCAGCTCTCGCTTCGCACGGATCTCGATCCGGCCGCCCACCTCGCGATGGGCCGCGCGCTCACTCCCCTTCGGGACGAGGGGGTCCTCATCGTGGGCAGCGGAATGAGCTACCACAACATGCGGGCCTTGCGGACGCCGGGCGCGCTCGCGCCGTCCGCACGATTCGATGGTTGGCTACACGAGACCGTGGCGCTCCAGCCGAAGGCGCGCGACTCGGCGCTCGTCGGATGGGCCGCAGCGCCTTCGGCACGCGAGTGCCATCCGCGCGAAGAGCACTTGATGCCGCTCATGACCGCCGCCGGAGCCGCGGGAGGAGACCGAGGGCGTGCCGTCTTGCGCGACGAAGTGATGGGCGCCGTCGTGTCCGCATTCGCGTTCGGCTGACGCCCTTGGATCGCGAGGGGAGCCGCCGTTGCGCGAAGTCGCCCCTGTCCGAGGGACACTCGCCGACGGCGCAGGACACTCGAGGCGAACTCCGGGGGACCCGCGGCCGAATATCCTGGCCATAGACCTTCCATTGCCATGGCAATGAAACGCCTATAGCTAGGCCCATTTCGCGCGGGTTCCTGGGCTTCGCCCGGCGAGGCGAGAGTTTCGCAGGGGGCTGCTGGATGTTGGCACGCGATGTGTTTCCCCGATGGGAATGCACCCCGTGTTTTTCGGTTTGAAGCGCGCGTATTACGCGACGCTCGGGCTCACGCGACGGACGCTCCGCAAAATGGGCCTCACTGCGGCTCGGATGGACATGCTCTACGTGATCCACAAGCGGGGGCGATATTCGACGCAACAAGGCGCGCTGTGGCGGACGCTCGGCGTCTGCCCCTCGGTCGTCAGCCGTATGCTCAAACGGCTCGAGGAAATGGGCTACGTCG
>Ga0210391_10003718_pt1 | contig 12858 bp, 11 predicted proteins | sample IncBWC12OmetaG_FD_160573 | JGI IMG/M metagenome (GOLD analysis project Ga0210391, IMG submission 160573) | Forest soil microbial communities from Barre Woods Harvard Forest LTER site, Petersham, Massachusetts, United States - Inc-BW-C-12-O ... | reverse complement strand
AGATTGTTGACAGCAGACTGTACCCTTTGGGCAACTTTGGCAGCACCGCCTGGATTGGTCGAGGGAAGGATGACAGCGAGGTCTTCTGCGCCGTAGCGGGCGGCGAAATCCGCTACCCGCAAAGCCCCAATCACTTCCGCGGCTGCTTTCGCCAGGCAGCGATCCCCTTCGCGGTGTTGACGCCAATCATGAAACTGCCTGAAATGATTAAAGTCGAGCAGCAACAAAGAGATGTAGGAACCTTCCCGGAGGGTGCGGTTCCACTCGCCCTGCAGGGCGTCATCAAAAGCGCGCTGCGTGGAAAGTCCGGTAATTGAATCCGTGAGTTCCAAAGCGGAGAGCTGTTCTTGCAACATTCTGCTCTCGGTGGTGTCACGTATGACAATTATGGTTTCGGTAGGCTCTCCGGTGGCAGGATCGCAGACCATGCGGTGTTTGATCTCAACCCAGGCGATGGTTCCGTCTTTCTTTCGCATACGAACGGTCAGGGGAGATCGATCGAGCCCCGAGACCAGACTGTCGGGAAGAAAGGAAGCTTCTGCAGAAAGGATAAAGTCATCGGGTCTTTTGCCCGTCATCTCCTCCGGCTTCCAGCCCAAGATGCGAGAGCACGATGGAGAGACGTAGCGCAGGACCATGTCCAAGGCAGCGCGGCAAATGATGTCGCTGCTGTTCTCGGCAAGGAACTGGAAAGAAACGTCGTCTACGGCGGGCATAGGCTCCACACGCGCCGGCTAAGCGGCAAGCTGCATTTCTCGGGTATAACCCGCAACCGATTGGTGAAGTTGAAAGTCGATTTCGTCGGCTATGCTCATCACATCCGCCAGCACGAAGCTGTAGTCGATGTTGACCAGGTTGCTTTTCAAGGTGTGGAAGATGCTGATCTGCAGCATCCGGTATTCTTCCACCAGCATGGTGGCGGTATAGCCCTGACTGAAACGATTTGCTCCGTGCTCCGCAGCGCTCAAAAACGTCAACTCGTTGGTGCCTATGGGCTTTTGGGCGCGGAGACGACAGATCATTTCACGGAAGAGATCAGGCAAATGGCCGCAGCGCTGCTCCCGGCTCATGGGGATGGCCATCAGAGATTCTTCCAGTTGGACACGTTCGTGCCAGTTCTGGATGGTGTCTTCTGTGGTCCGCTCCAGAATTGTGGCGACCGTCTCTATTTTAGGTTTACGTTGGGGACCGCTCGCCATCCTCTGGTGGATGATCTCGATGAGCGAAATTAAATCCATCGGCTTCACCAGTATTTCATCGGCCTGGTTCATGATTGCTTCAGCCGCCGCGGTCATTTCAGGAAAAGCGCTGAGTAGCAAGGTCACCGCTGCAGGATTCGCGTGACGCATGGCGCTCACCACGGTGAGCCCGTCGCCCGCGCCCGGCATGTGCAGATCACTCAACACCACGTCATATGTCTCTGGACCGGAGATATGTTTCAGCGCCTCCGGCACGTTGGCGGCGCTGGTGACGCCAAAGCCGGACTGCTCAAGCACACCGGTGAGGATTGCGCGCACCATTTCATCATCATCAACAACAAGAACCTTGATCTCGCTCATTATGTGTCTCTAATTGGGACTATCGGCGGAGTTTGGTTATTGTTTAGTGCGAAATGGTCTTGTTCTGACCAAAAAATTAGAGTGGACGGTATAAAGAGAGGCAGTGTTTGAGGCGCAGCAATCGAGCAGCATCTCAAATCTGTAGGACGAAAGGTAAATTTGCGCGGCGCCCCAGGAAAGACTGCAAGCGAAAATAGTTTGCCCCAACCGTCCAGGTGTCCGGTTGGGGCAAATAAGAAGACCAGTTGTCCAAGAAAAAGCCTTACCGCATTGTTGTGGTCCAGAAGAGATATTTCACCTTATATCCCTTGGTCATCGCCGGCGGATTGGTGTTTCCCCAAACTTCATGGTTCCAGGAGACTGCCTGCAGCTTATTGTGGGCGGTCTCAAACACCATAGGAGGTACAGGCTGTTCGCCTTCCAATGCATTGAAGGTGACCTTGATCTGTTTTCCGTCATCCTGCCAATGTCCAAAGTAGGTGCTGGATCCCTGACCGGGGTCCTGAGTAACCGTGGCAGATCCATCTGCACCCAGGCTCACGCTCATGGACGGAGCTGTTTTCGGCGCCCGGGTCACATAGATACCGGCAAAGCTTGCGTGAATGTTGTTATCCGCGGCCAAAGCGACCACGGGTGAAATTGAGACCATTACGCCCGCCAATAGAACACGCAGTGCGGAAGTGGCTGACTTCTCAAGTACTTTGATTGCTACACAAGGCATAATGAATCTCCAAGACTGCAGGTTTGTTACTTTGCTAATAGGAATGTACCGGTCATGACCCGTTTAGGGAATTGATCTGTGCGAACGTTGCAGTCGAGGGTAACGCGGCGCCGATGACCATTGGTTTTCAGGGCAAAAACCAAGCATCCCTGGCGCGTTGTTGGGCGTCCTCCAGGCCTTCTGCCGGATGACAAGGGGATGGCTGACTCCCGTGGAATCAGTTTTCCTGTAACGGACGAGAGCTGAGGCGCACTAACCTGCGGAGGCTTTCCCATGAAGCGTTTTTCCGTCTCCACGATTGTGATTATTTTGTTTGTATCCATTGCTGCTTTGGCATAGCAGCGCAGTGTGCTGCGTCTCTCATGCAAAGAAAAGCCGCAGAGCGACCCGCTCTGCGGCTTTGTCTTCCAGGTTATTCAGGATCAAGCTCCGAAAATTTTGCTGGCCAAACCAGCGAGTCCTCCTTGTTGCGCCGGCTGGCCGCTGTTGCCCGACATGTGAGAGACCACGAGGGGTAAAACGACAGCGATTACTGAGCTGGCCACGGTGGGAGAGATACCGGCGCGCTGGGCAATGTTTTCCATAAGGGAAGGACCGAGGCCCTGCTGGACCTGGTCGGGGCTAACGGCTTTGTTTTCTCCCGGGCTCACCCAGGATTGAACCTGGTCCCCGAGGCCGTTCTGCTTTAGCTGGTTGAGGAGCCCGTCCATTCCCCCTGGGTGCTCCTGCATCACCTGGCTCAGGGCATCGGCTACACCATGGTGTTCTGGGGATGCTCCGCCGGCAATGGATGTCAATGCATCAAGTAAGCCCATATTTGCTCCTTCTCTTCTGTTGGGTGCTGTATGCCGTGCGGCGGTTCGCTTCAGCCGTCGCCATCAAGTTGCCGCTAGAGTACGCCGTTTGCGCAGTCAGTTCAATCTCCTGACGCGCTTGACCTTATCCGCATCAAAGTGCCAAGGAGACTCGTTATATGAAAGCTTTTCCGTGGATCTTCGTGGGTGTTGGCTTCGGGGTACTTGCCTATATTGTTCTGAATCAACCCGGCCCGCAATATGCGACCGGCGATGATGATGTCGAATACGCGGCGGGCAGGACCACCTTCTGGGGCTCGAAACAGCGGCTGGCTGGGACCGGCGGCAACCTCGCCGGGAAAATCAAAGAGGGTTTGGGACGTGTGACCGGTGACGACCAACTGGCGAATGAAGGTGCCGCCGACCAGCTGGTCGGGGCGATTAAGGACACCGCCGGCAAAGCGGCCCAAGTGGCTGGCCAGACGATCCACGATCTGAACCGCTAAACCTTGCGTTCGAGGACATGCCCCCAGATTCAACCCATCTCAAAGAACACATCGACGTAATCCTGAGGCACGAGGAAGAGTTTCTGACGCGGCGCACAGCGGCCGAGCGCGTCGGGGACTCTTTCGGCGCGTTTGTCGGAAGCCTGCGTTTTATCGCCATTCACGCGGCATGGTTTATGGGCTGGATTCTGATCAATACTCTAAAATTTGCCCACATTCCCCGGTTCGATCCTCCGCCTTTTCCATTGCTCGATTGCATAGTAGCGATTGAGGCGATCTTTCTTGCCAGCTTCATCGTTATGAGGCAAGGCAGATCAAGTCGCCGTTCCGATGAACGCGACCACTTGATCCTGCAGGTGTTGCTTCTAGCTGAAAAGGAAATCACGGCCGTACTGCAGATAGAGAGGCAGATTGCCGACCGGGTCGGCCTGTCTGAGGTAGCCAAAGACGATGACATAACCCAATTGAGTCAGACAACGTCGATCGATGATGTGGCTCAGACGCTGAAGGATTCCATGCCTCTGGAATAGGACTCGCTAGGGCTTGTTCTTATCACTCGTTGCAGGCGGGATGGCGGGATCCTGTTCGTCCATCGCTTCCACTACGCTGTCGTCGGTTACGGGCCGGCCGTCACGAATACTCTGCGCGCCAAGAGAATTCTCACTGCCGGCAGGCGCGTTGCGATCGATTTTGCTGTTCTTGCTCTGGTCTGGCTCGTTTACGGCCATAGTTTTCCTCCCTGTGGTTTCAGGAAGTAGGATGCAGGAATCGCCCCGGCGGTCGATGGTAGGCTGATACCCGGAGTCAAGCTCATGAAAGCACTTGTTTATCACGGAACTAGGGATCTGCGTTACCAGGACTTTCCTGATCCTCATGCCGGCACTGGAGAAGTGCTGCTGAGAGTCAAAGCTTCCGGTCTTTGTCATACCGATTTTAATGAGTACATTAACGGTCCGCTGTATGTTGCATCGGATCCTCATAAAAGAACCGGCCGCTCCATACCGCTGGTTTTAGGTCACGAGTTTTCAGGCGAAGTGGTTGAGCTTGGTCCTGGCGTTACTCGGTTGCGGGTTGGCGACCGGGTTGCAGTCAACGCCGTTGATGCCTGTAGAGAATGCGAATTCTGCCGTCGAGGGCTCTTTGTCCATTGTCCCATTGCAGCCACCATCGGCTTCGCCCGCGATGGGGGATATGCGGAGTACGCAGCTGTCCCTGAAGACTGCTGTCATGTGCTGCGCGCAAACGTGTCCTATCGCTCGGCGGCCATGGCAGAGCCGTTCTCTGTGGCTTTGCACTCTGTGCGGCGGGCAAAGGTCGAAGTGGGCAGCAGGGCGGCCATCGTGGGCGGCGGCACAATCGGATTGTGCACGCTCCAGGCTCTGCGCGCTTGTGGCGTAATGGATGTTTACGTGATTGAGCGTTCTTCCGCCAAGCGGAAGTTTGCTGAGGATTTAGGCGCCAGCGCTTTCATCCACAGCGAAATTGCGGACCCTCGGCAAGCCGTCCTGCAGCTGACTGGCGGCATGGGTGCTGACTACACCTTTGAATGCGTGGGCTCTGGCCCAGCATTGCAAACAGCACTCAGCGTGACTCGCCCAGGCGGCACTGTTTGCCTGACTGGAGTGATCTCTCATCCCATGGAATTCAATTGGAATGATTTGCTGCGGGACGAGAAGGCCGTCACGACCACGAACGCTTACAACGACGAGTTCCCTATTGTGATCGCTATGTTGAACGACGGAAGGCTGAAAGCGGAGCCACTGGTTTCGCAGACTTTTCCGCTCAAAGATGCCTGGAGTAATTTGACCCGTTTTGAAGAAGCGGGAAGAGCGAATATCAAAATGCTGATCGAGATGGCCTGAGCCCGTTCACTTGCCGGGGACGGAATAAAAGGCCAGCTGGTCGCGCGTCAGCACCGCGAGCTGTGACGCATCCGGCGCCAACGCGTAACCGTCGCGGCTTAACGACGGAGACCCGGCGCGCACAGCAAGCAGGCGCTTACCATCCGCGGCACGATAGACGCGCAGCTCTTCGGACGAGAAATGCTCGGCGTTGAGCGGCGCTCCCGGAGGCACGGGCACACTGGACTGCACGATCTTCACCACAAACGCCTCCTGATTGGCACTGCCTTCGGCGGCATGCCCACAGTCATTCTCGGTCGAGTCTCCTTTCAGTGCGAGCTTGCCGTCACGGCGGAGCACCCGATACTCGCGTCCCTGGGTGCTCTTGTCGCAGCTGACCAGGAAGATTAAGTCGGGCGCGATGCTGGAAAGCTCAGGCGTGCAGCTGGAGGTGAACCGGGCCACGACCGAGGTATGGTTGTCCCAGGTCACCATGGAGATGCGGTAACGCATGTTCGACTGCGCCGACAGCGTAACCTGGCCCTCGTTCAACAGGGTGGGCGCCATGAGATTCGACCGCGCAGTTGATTTGGCGATTGTTTCAAAATTGGAGTTCAATACCAGGATATTGACATCTTCTTCCGGGTCGCCGTTGAGGTTCTCGCGAAGCTGGGCATGCAGTTCCGGTGTATGCCGCTCATGGAGCACGCCTAGGGCAATAAAGCTGCCGTCGGGCGTCACGCGCACAAAGGCCAGCGGTCCGTCTAAAGGAACTCGATTCTGAATCTGCAATCCCTCGCCATAGACGCGGAGCTCCGAACCGACGTGCACCAGCACCCGGCCATTCGACAATGGCCAGAGGTATTGCCGGTGGTCAGGCAATGCCCAGTCAACGGTATGTTTGACCTGGTGCGTCTGTGTGTCCACGACAGCAGCACGAATCACGCGGACAGTCGAGCCCATCCTCTGCGCATCCCTTGACACCAGTTCATGCGGGTTGAAGGCGACCAACAGTTCCCGGGGACCGAGATAGGCCAAGGCCTCGTCGTGGACAAAGTTGAATGCGTCTCTTTGCGGGCGCGGCGAATAGCCCAGATCTCGGATGGAAATAGTGCCTGTGGCGCGGCCCATATCATTCGCATTGCCCGAGGGCAACGCGACATTGCATTGCGGCGGCGCACAAAGATCGACGTCGTTGAGGGGTGGCTGGACGGGTCGCGCCTCAGCCCTGGCCGCAGCGGGGGTACGAGCAACCGTCTCGCTTGATTCCGGCTGGCCCCCCTCTGGTTCGGCGGACGCCCGGGCAATTGACCACTGCGCCGGAACCAGCAGAAACATGGAGTGCTTCTCGAGCGCTACGTCGTGGTCCTTCGAGGTCAGTATGGAACTGTTCTCTGGACCAGTGCCGACGCTGAGCTTCAATCCCTTGATGCGGTAGACGTCCCCCATCTCCATGCGCGGGATCATCGGGAACAGATAGATCGCCGAAATCAGGTTCAGCGTAGGATCATTGCTGATACGCATGCTATTGAGAACGATGGATCCCTTGATCCCGGACATCGCCTGAACCGGCAAGCTCTCACTGAGTATGCCGAGATCGGGGTCGTCCGGCGGAGCCGCGATCGCGGAAAGCAGCAGATTGAAGGGGCCCATCTTCAGGTCTCCGCACTGCGCCCTGGTAAAGGCCAGGCCCACTTCGGAAGCTTTGACCGGCTTAATACTGGGAACCACTGAGACCACATGGGCCTCGAGTACTGCTCCGTTACTGAGATGGCAGGTAGGGCTTCGCCACTCGACGGTAACTCGCGCGAAAACGGTCTGGCCCACTTTCAAGAGGCGGGCGTGCAGGTCCGCCATCAGCTCCGCCTGAATGGGATCGGAGCCCGGCTTGGCGATTTTCTCCGCAGAGACCGTCGCGCAACAGAGAGCAAGAGCAGCTGCTATCCCCAAAATCCGCATGTTCCTCCCGGCCTCTGTTGGCAGCAATTCTATTACGGGCGCTCACTTGCCGGTTTCGAGAACCAGGACCCAGTCCTGGGGGATCGGCAGCGGCGGCGGTTGATAGGCGTCGAGCAGGATGGCCTTCTCCTTGCCAAAGTCGTCCCAGTACTTCCCCGCTAAGGAGCCACGGTAGACTCCCCGCGCGTCGACGAGCTTCTGGTCCAAGTGCTCGTCCGCGATGAGTGTGGGACTTTTTCGCAACGTCAAATTTTTCAGCGGGATGGAGGAGCCGCTATTCTCCGGCCGGGGTCCTGCGCCTCCGGCGGTGACGTTGCTGACGGTCACGATTTGCGACGTGTAGGTGTGGGTTCCATCGGTAATGGATACAACCGCCCATGGCCCTCTGGCTTCGGCACTGAGAACGGCGTTAGGTGCGAGAGCCGGCACCGGCGTGCTGCCCAGTGGACGGCCATCCTCGCCTTTTTCACGGTCGAGCAGGTAGATCGTTTTTTCGCTTGGCGAATAGACGGCAGCGAGATAATTGCCGGCATCGTGATAACGCAGAAGAAGTGCAGCGCCTTGATCGCCAGGTAGGTCCACGCTCGCCTGCATATCCCTGACGCTGATCGTGGTGAGCGGATTTTCTCCGGCTTCCATTTTTTCGCCCGGCAAGGGACGTTCGATCGAGCCCAGATCGAATTTGACTCCTAACGTCGGCTCCCAGTAGTAAGCGTGGTATCGAACACCTTGCTCCAAATCAAGGACTGTTGGGGGCGCATGGCAGAACAAGCTTAAACAGGGGATATAGATCACTCTTGCCTTGCCGGGAATGCCGGCGGCGTAGGGTGCAAAGATATTGCCACCTTTGGCCTTCCACTCACCTGCGGGATAGGACCATTCGGTACCCGAGGGTTGAGGGGTGGGATCGGTAAGGATAGCGTCAAACGATCCCAGCTCGGCGCGGCGATCTTTTCGCAGCTCCAGGAGCGTGGTGCCGCGTGGCGCCACCCACTCCGGATGCGGTTCAAATTGCCACCATGATTGCTTCTGAAGCAAGCCGGCTCCCAGGCTGATCTGGTACGCGCCGGGAAGATCCATGCCTTCGTCCCAGGTGAGCAGGGTGTACCTGGTGCGCTGGAAAGGTTTGTCCGCACTGTAGGCCTCGAACACAGGATTCGCGCCATAGGTGTAGCCGGCGGCCCCATTCAACATCGCCAGCCAGAAGGCGACACGCTGGAAATCTTCGAGGTTGGTCCCACCAATTCCCTCGTATCCGATTTCCCCGACGACCTCCGGCTTTACCAGGGGCCGCGAACGAGAGACATTAAGCAGCGCGACCTCGAGCGCGATACTCGGCCAGCCCATGTGGCTCGGTTGAAAGAGATCGAAGTCGGTCAACGATTCATCTTGTAAGGCGACATCAAAGGGAGGCGAGATTTCATGAACGGTGACGGGATGATGATAGGGGTCGGTTGCGCGGACATAGCGGGTCACCTCAGTCCAGCCCGGAGATCTTAGATCTGTCAGCTTCCCATAGAGAACGATCCCGGGATATTTCTTTCCTATCTCTTCAGGTGGATCGAAGACCTCTCCGCCGACTATCCAAAATACTGGGTAAGCCGCATAGCGAGCGATGATGTATCGCCAATGCTTTTCCATTTTGGCGATGCCCATTTGGCCCAGGGCTTGATGCCACGCTCCTACAATGGCAGGAGCGATTCCCGCGTCCACCAGCAACTGGATTCTGCGGTCCGCGGAATCAAAATACTTAGGATTGATTTGTTTGAACTCAGGATCCCAGACGGCTCCGCCTTCGTTGCGAAAGCCAGGATCGACGGGCGCTTCCTCTTCATTGGATGGGACTAAGCCGGCGACGATCTGAACTACGGTGAATCCCTTGGTCTTGCGGTTGGCGGTGAGTTTCTGGAAGCCGTCCCAACTCAGGCGGTCCGATAAGCCGGTCCACCACGTGTCTCCCAACCAATAGAACGGGGTTCCATCTGCGTACTCGAAGTAGCGCTTATTTGCTGCCACGCGCAACATCCCGCGCGGGCTTGCGGTGAGGCTTACCTGCGCCTGGTGGCTGTTGAGATCAGGATTGTTCTTGTCTGTGCTTTCGAGGTGGTAGGTGTAGCTGCCGCTGGAGGGAGGGGCAAAACGCACGGTCCACTGATTGCCTCCGCGCCAGAAAGCAGGCACACGCCAATTCTCAGTTCCTTTAGAAAAAATAACGTCCACGTCGAGTTCGTTGAAGGGGTCGGCGTAGGCCTTGTGGGAAGTAAAAGTCTTCTCGAAGATTCCGTGATTGTTTGTTTGCGCAGCAGCTAAGCCGCTTAGGATCGCAAACAGGGAAACAGTCGTCAGAAGCTTTAACATCTGTCCCTCCGTCAGCGCACAAGGTGAGCGCGAAACTTGCGAACGCCGTCCAGGAAGACGCCGATATCACTGCCCAGGCTAATCGCGCGAAAACCCTTGCCAATCCAATGCGCGGCCGACTCGGGAGTTGGCGGCAAAAATCCTGGAGCGACGCCGTGACGCCGGCAAACAGCTACTAGTTCATCCATCGCAGCGAGAAACCGTGGATGGTCGAACTGCGCCGGAATCCCCATGGAGACGGTCAGATCGTAGTGTCCCATCCAGGCAACGTCCACGCCTGGAACGGAGATAACCTCCTCCAAATTCTGGAAAGCCTTCTCCGTCTCCAGTAGGAGGATGACGGCGTTCTCTTCATTGGCCTTGGCAAAGAAGCTCGCATCTCCGGCGCGATAGAGATCGTGGGCAATGCCTAACGCCACGCCTCTGCGACCTTGCGGCGCATACTTGAGTTGGCTGACGATATCTTCGGCCTGCTGCCTGGTTTCCACTCTCGGCACCATGACACCGCGGGCGCCGATGTCCAGCGGGCGCGACAGTGGCGCATAGGCAACGTCAGGCACACGGGCGATGGGAACGATGTCACTGCCGCGACACGATGCGACCATTTCAGCAAGCAGGGCAAGATCGCAACGGCCGTGCTCCATGTCGAAGATCACGAAATCGAGTCCACAGGAGGCGAGCATCGGCCCAATGCCAGGAGTAAAAAGCTCGAGCACCATCTGGCCCAAAAGCAGATCGCCCTGGCGGAGGCGCCGGCGGAAGCTCATGCCGTTTTGTCCGCTGCTGCGGCGACGCCAGCTTTGTAAGCATCAAGCTCAGTTTTGTAGTTTGACAGCTTCTGCAAAAAGGCAGGACTGCTGAGCACCTGCGGATTGACAACGTGCTCGGGCACCTCTCCGCGATGGATCGCCAGTGCGCCCTGGCAATCGATGCGTCCCATGTCGCGGAACAGCTCCTCGGTCCAGGCAATGGAATGCGAAGTCAGAATGACATTCTCCATGGCTACCAACGGAGAGCTTGCGCTGAGCGGCTCTTTCTCAAAAACATCGAGGGCGGCTCCCGCGATCCTGCCGCTTTCGAGAGAGTCGATGAGTGCGGCTTCCTCTACGATCGGCCCGCGCGCCGTGTTGATGAGCACTGCATCCGATTTCATGAGCGCAAACTGGGGCTTGCCCAGCAGACCGCGCGTCTGCGGAGTAAGCGGGCAGTTGACCAGGACGTAGTCTGAGTTCCGCAGAAGTTCTTCGAGCGAGACCATTTCGACCCCAAGCTCGGTAGCGCGTTGGGGCGAAGCGTAGGGATCAAAGGCGAGAAATTTTCCTACGTCCAGGACTCGCAGCAGTCGCACCGCTTCCGACGCGATGTTGCCCAGACCAATGGTGCCGACAATGCGTTGCCGTGGCTCGCGGCCAAGAAGCCGAGTGCTTTCCGCCCACAGCCCCTGGCGAACCTGGCGATCTTTGCCGACCAAATGGTGAGAAAGAGCCAGGACAAACAGCACGATGGCCTCGGCAACCGGACGAACCACTCCGGCCGGCGTGATATACACGGCAATTCCATGTTGTGTGCACGCCTCCAGATCGACGTTGTCATAGCCAACACCGCAACGGCCAATCGCACACAGGCGAGATACTCCCACCAGCGACTGGGCCGTGATCCTGGGCTTTAAGGTGATAAGTACGTCATACTGTGACAATTGATCGGGAGTGTATTCTGCTCGATATTCTTGAACGAAATCGTGTGAGAGCCCGGAAATGCCTTCTAACAGCGACAAACCAATGTCCGGGAAGGCAAGCTGTCCGTGCTGATCGCGAAAGTCTGCGGAGAAGCCAACGCGAAATTCACTCATGCTTTGCGCTCAAGAACGATCACCCAGTCACGGAAGATAGGAAATTCGGGGGGCTTCCATGACCCGCTGGACCCGCTGCTATCCGGGTGGACGGATTCGATGGGGATCTCTGTGCCATCGCTGGGATTGAAGAAGAAACCGGTATAGTTTGCGGTCTCCAGGTTCTTGAAGGTTACTGGTTTAAACGCGGACGGAGAGTAAACGAAGATAGCCTCGCCAGGAACTTGCCCGGCAAAGGGTTGCCAGTAGTCGGTTGTACTCCAACGCGGTTCGATGAGATCTGGTTTGGGTTCAAGCTTCCACCAAGAATAGCGAGTGAGAAGAGCCTTGGCCAGTCCGAGTTGCGCGGAGCCGGGAAGTTGAGCAGCGATGTCCCACGCGGGACCGCCCCAGGAATGGCCATGGGGAGAGAGTCCGTAGGGTTGCTGGCGTGTATTTACCTGCCAAATGCCGTTGGCCCCGTAGGTGTGGCCGCCGGTTCCACTCAACAGCGCTGACCAGAACATAAAGCGCTGCACTTCCTGGCGGCTGGCCTCGGCGATCCCTTCGTAGCAGACCTCTCCAATCAGCACCGGCATTTTGGGGGTCGCGGCGAGCGAGTGATTCACCGTCTCGATGGTGTTGGGAATGCTCTGGCGATCGTTGTGGCCGGTCTGCAGCATGTCAAAGTCGAGCACCGCGGGATCGTCAACACAGAGCCGCGCACTACGGGACGGATGGATGGTGATGGGATGATGGCGCGGATCCGTGGCGCGCACGTAACGCGCCAATTCTGTCAGGCCATGTTTTTGTGTTTCTGCATCCTGTTCCTTGGTTTTGGAAAGGTAGTAGGGCATGGTGCCCTCACCGGCAAGGCACCAGACAACGGGATACGCGCCCCAGCGTGCGATCAGATAACGCCAATGCTGTTTGGTTTTTGCCAGGCCCATGCGAGGGATGAAGTATCCCCAGAAGCCGACTACGCAGGCGGCCAGGCCGTGGTCCGCCAGGTGCTGAATGCGGACGTCCGCCATATCGAAGTACGCGGGGTTGATGCGAGAGAAATCCTGTTCCCAGGGGAAGCCCGCTTCGTTCGCTCCGCGAGGATCGAAGGGCTCCATGTCAGGGTAGAGACCGGCAACGATCTGGACGATGGTGAAACCCTTTTGTACTCGATCGGCAGTTAACGTTTCGAAACCGTCTGGCCAACTGAGCCGCTTGCACAGGCCCATCCACCAGGTGTCACCCAGCCAGAAGAAGGGCGTACCGTCGGCATACTGAAAATGACTTTT
>Ga0210391_10003717_pt1 | contig 12859 bp, 10 predicted proteins | sample IncBWC12OmetaG_FD_160573 | JGI IMG/M metagenome (GOLD analysis project Ga0210391, IMG submission 160573) | Forest soil microbial communities from Barre Woods Harvard Forest LTER site, Petersham, Massachusetts, United States - Inc-BW-C-12-O ... | reverse complement strand
AAGACCCTCTCCGCGAGATTGGATTCAGGCCCCGCCGCCCTGCACCGTCTCCCCGAAACCGTCGCGCACGTCGCCGAGGCGCTGTGGATGCAAGCGCTGGAGGAAGGCCGCCGCCGAGCGCACGCAGAACTCAAAACTTCCGAACGCCTATCCGCCGAACACCAACAGAATCTCGAAGTCCGCTCTCACGTGCTCACGCTTCGCGAAGGCGAACTCGACTCGCGCCTACGCGATCGCGACCGCACCATCGAAGAGTCAAATCTGCGCCTGCGGGAACTGTCAGGCTTGCTGCGCAAGGAGCAAGCCACGCGCGAATCAGTAGTGCGTCAGCTCTCCGAGCAGCAATCCTCGCGCGCGAGGCCCCCAAGGCCACCACAGCGGCGATTACCGCCGAGAAAAAAGCGAAACCTAAGAAAGGCCACGAAGAAGAAGAGTCAGAAAGGTAGGAAAAACCGTAATTGACGGAGTGGGAGCCGACGTGGAACCGCCGGCGGCAACTTCGGGCTTTAAGACTTGAGGCCAGCGCACACTAAAACCCGACAGCGCCTATCAAGTTTTCGGAGGGTCGCTCGCTTCTAAAGTGTGCAGGCGACGCAGGACACGGCCGAAGCCGCCGCGTTGCGCGTCATTTTCGAGTTTCACGCGCAGCGCGTGGGCCGAGACGCCTGCCTCATGTTGAGCTTGCATGACCTGCAGCGCCGCCAGACGTGCTTCGGCGGCCCAGGCGATGAAATGTCGGCGCTCCGCATCGTCCGCGAGTTCGAGCAGCGGGGCCGCCCCGGCGCCGCTTTGTCGCGCGGCGACCTCTGCCAACGCAATATCGACAAAAAACACTTCCTGCTTCGACGTGATCGAGTCGCGTAGCTTTCTCGCCCGGGCCGTCGCTTGATCCCGCCCGGCGCTATCCCCTTGGGCCTGCGCACACAATGCCAGCATCGCCGCGGCATCCGCTTCGCCGGTCGGCAATTCATTGGCCGCGAAGTCGCGGCTCGCTTCCACTAACAAAGCGCGCGCAGTCGACCACTGCGCATCGTCCATATCCAGTTGTGCCAGCATCATGCGCGCATCAGTCGCATACACCGGATCTTTTGCATCCGTGGCGCGCGATATCACGTCGAGCAACGCTGCGCGCCCCTCAGCGCTTTTGCCCTGGTCGATGTCAACCAAGGCACAGGTGAAGCCAGTGTAGATCGCAAACTGCGGATCACTCAACCGAGCAACCTCTCTCTTTGCCCGAGAACAAGATTCTTGAGCTTCCTTGAGGGAACCGCGCAGCCGCTCGACGTCTGCGATTGTCGCCAGCGACCACACTTGGCCACCGCGGTCGTCGGTCTTTTCTTGTATCGCAAGGACTTCGCGATAGTCGCTAATCACCTCATCGCTTGCCGCCTCATCCGAGGCGATGGTCGCGAGCGCGCGCAGGCTCCACGCCTGAAGCTTCAAATCCGCCGTCGACTGAGCCAACCGCAGAGACTGTCGAGCTGCCGCTTGGGCGCCGTCGCGGTCGCCTGCATTCCACAGCACCTCGGAAATTTGAGTATAGATGCCCGCCATCGACACCTCATCGCCGATTCCTTGGGCCAGTGCCATGGCACGCTGATACTCCTCGCGAGCTTCCGCAGTGTTGTGTTCGGCGAAGGCAATCCGTCCTAGTGCACGCCGCACGTTGATCTCTCCGCGTGGATTTTGCATCGCTCGGTAGTTACTGACGCCCAATTCCAAAGTCGCGCGAGCCTCGGCCAATTGGCCAAGAAGTTGTTGGGCATTTCCAAGCGCGACTTGTGCATCGGCCAGCAGTCCCGTCGCATCGCGCTGCTTCGCCTGCTCGACCGCGAGTTGTGCGTGCTCTGCCTGTGCTCGGGCATTATCAAGGCTGCGCGCTATGCGCGCAGCCGCGAGCTCCACACGTGGGTCCGTGTCCATGCCTTGCAAACGACGCAGCTCCGCCAATGTGGTTTCCGCTTGTTTTCCCATACCGCCGGCGATTTGCGCCTCGATGCGCTTCAGACGATAGTCGGGCTCTTCGGGCTTGAGCTCTGACAGCGATTGGTATAATTGCGCCGCGCGAGGCCACTCGGAGCGGGACGCGGCCACCATGGCATCTGCCTGTAATCGTTGCTCGGGGCTGAAGTGTTCAGAGTGGCGCGCCGCCTGTTCGGCCGCTGCGCGCGCTTTCTCGTGATACCCCAGAGCCGCCCAGGCCTGGGAAAGATAGACATAGCTGAGGCCATAGCCGGGCGCCTCCGCGATGGCCTGCAGCAGCTCGTCCCGCGCACGCGCGGCGTCGTAGTCGTGCAATGCATCGAGCGCAAATCCAATGCGCCGGGCGACGCCGACCGACGGCGGCTGTGCGCTGGAAACCATTTCGAGCAACCGCTCCGCGGGAACGGGTCCGCCGAGCGCCTTTCGAAGATCTCTCCCTGCATCACTCGACAGCGACATCAGACCCGACACTCGCGAATTGCGTATCGGCACTTCAAAATGTTTGCCGCTGCGTACATCTTGCAGGGCAATCTCGATGCGCAGTGGCGCGTCCTCTTCCGCACCGGTCACGGAGTAGCCACCGCTCACCAAATAATCTGCCTTCAGACGCCGCGACAGTGCTGCGAGCTTGGCCGCCGAGTAACCAACCGATGGCGGGGCGCCCGGCTGTTCGCGGTCTGCAGGAAGCAACTCCTCCGGAACCAGGCGAACATTCGGCATGGCGTTGAGTTCCGCGCTCAACATTTCGGTCAAAGCAGGCCCGATCCAAGCGTCCTTGGCGTTTCCTGAAAGATTGCTAAATCCCAGCACCGCCACCGTACGCACCGCGCCGACACGATTTGCCGGCCGGTGCGGCCAGAATCGCCAGCCGGCAATTAGCACGATGGCGACTAAGGCGGTCAGGGCAAATCCGACCGACCACCGGTACCGCTCGGTGCGGCCGCCGCTCGCAAGAGCCTGCGGGATCTGCGGCATCGAGGCGCCCTCGACGCCCCGAATCACGGGCGCGACGAAGCGGTATCCGACCTTGGGGACGGTCTCGATAAATTCCGCGCCTTGGTCGTTTTCTCCCAATGCGCGCCGTATCAACCAAATGTGTTTGGTGAGGTTCGACTCGTCGACAAACCCTCGCGGCCACACCCCCTGGATCAGCTCTTCTTTGCTGACCAGGCGCCCGGCTCGCTCCACTAAAAAGACCAAGGTATCGAAAACCTTCGGGGTTAGCGCGATCGACTCGCCGGCGCGCAGCAGGCGACGCTCGACCGGATCGAGTTCAAATTCCCGAAATGAAAAGGTGGATTTGGTCGACGCAGACATGAATAGAGGTTGCCTTGAGCCCTCTGCAATGAATCTACCAGAAAAATACCAGGGAAACGGCTAGGACAACCCTGACTCAAGGGCGAGAGTCTGCGCCCTGCGTTCATTGGCCATAAGAACCAGGAGAGAGTCGATGTTCAAGCATCTTGCACAACTGTTCAGCCTGCTCGCTTTTGTTGCACTACTGCCGGCTCGAGCACCGGCGGCCGGCCTGCCACTTGTCATAAGTGCGACTGTCAATTACAGCAGTGCCACGTTAACGATCAGCGGGCAGAATTTCGGCAGCAACCCCGTGGTGACACTCAATAACTCGAACTTCACGACGCTAACCGCGTCGGCGAGTCAAATCGTCGCGAGTTTCCCCAGCGGCTCACCGCCAACGAGCTTCATTCCGGGTACTTATTTCCTGACCTTGCAGTATCGGAATCAATTGCCCTCTATTTTCACGGTGGATATCGGCGCAAACGGACCTCAAGGGCCTCAGGGCGTTGCCGGTCCCGCCGGTTCGCAAGGGCCGCCCGGGGCACAAGGATTGACGGGTGCGCAGGGTGGAGTGGGTCCGATGGGACCTCCAGGACCCATGGGCCCTGCAGGAGCCCCAGGCTCCATGGGGGCTACGGGCGCACCAGGTCCGCAAGGTCCAATCGGCTCGCCAGGAATGACGGGAGCGCCGGGCGCCCCAGGACCAGCGGGCGCTGCGGGCGTAGGGTTACCCGCCACGTGTGCATCGGGTGATGGTGCGGTGTTCTACAACAACGCGTGGATCTGCCGATCAGCGCTGCCGCGGTATGTGGCAAACGGCGATGGCACGGTAACGGACAATCAGACCGGACTCATGTGGCAGATGGAATCGAGCGCCCTTGTAAACCAGAGTTACACGTGGACACTGTCAACCCCCTTTGCTGACGGCTCGCTCTTCAATAATTTTCTCGCCAGTCTTAATGGCGGCGAATGGTACTCGCCAGACACCGCCCAATATTCGATTCCCGATTTGGGGGGCGGCGTGTCAGGACAGGAAATTGCGCAGATTAATGGCGGAAACACCTGCTTTGCGAACCATTGTGACTGGCGAGTGCCTACCCGCGCAGAATTGCGGAGCCTCGTGGAATTCAGCGAAGTGTGTCCAGCACTGCCAGGATTTCCTTGCATCAATCCAATCTTTGGGCCGACGCAGCCGTCCATATACTGGTCGACTACCTCCGATAGCACTTTCTTTGTTGTCGGTAACGACAAGGCATACTGCGTCGACTTCAGCAATGGCAGTGATTGCGAGGATTTCAAAGGCGCCTCGCACTACGCCCGCGCGGTTCGCACCTCCCGATGACGGATGTCATGACGTGTGGATGATGCGCTTTGTTACCGACTCAGATCGAGGTTGCGTGCACTCACTGCGCCCGCAAGCTTTGTGGTGTTGGAGTTCGCGGGGGTCGGATGCCAGATGTCGCCGTATTGTTGTATGCAAAAGTGGCCGAGGTATCTACGCGAGCCATTACGGCGACGTGTAAGGAGCCTTACATGAGCTGGAAGGCGGCATGGATTCTATTCGCGACCGCCATCATTGCGGCCCTCGCTGCTACGGGCTTCTGGCATCACGAGCACGAGGCCCTCGGCGCGTTGCGCGACCAAGTCCTGACCGGTGAGCTGCAGCCGATTGCAACGATCTTGAGAGAAAACCAGACGCTCATTCAGGCGCTTGAGTCCGAATCCCTCACCGACAAGGATTCCGGAATCCTGGAAGTCTATCTCGCCAAGATCCGCCGCGACGGGGTGCCGAAGCACGCCGACATGAAGCAGAAGCTCGATGCGCTCGCCGAAAACAACACAGCCATCGTCACGCTGATCAAAGCGTACTCGCCGCACGCAAACACACCGGCTTTCAGCGTCGAAGCGGACAAGTTTCGCAACTATGCCTCCGCCTGGCGAGATCGCTGGAATTCGGTGATGGAACTCTTCATTGCGGGCGGCAACTACGCAGCGTCGCAAGTTCCCTTTCCTACAGGATTCCCCGGCGCCGTCCAGGCGGAGATCGCGTTCTAGAATTTACTGGCGATAAGAACTAGGAGAAGTCGATGATCAAGCATCTTGCACAACTGTTCAGCCTGCTCGCTTTTGTTGCACTACTGCCGGCTGAAGCACCCGCGGCCGGCCTGCCACTTGTCATAAGTGCGACAGTCAATTACAGCACTGCCACGTTAACGATCAGCGGACAGAACTTCGGCAGCAACCCCGTCGTGACACTCGATAACTCGAATTTCACGACGGTAAGCGCATCGGCGAGTCAAATCGTGGCGAGTTTCCCCAGCAGCTCTCCGCCGTCCAGTTTCGCGCCAGGCACTTATTTCCTGACGTTGCAGTATCGGAATCAATTGCCCTCTATTTTCACGGTGGATATCGGCGCAAACGGACCTCAAGGGCCTCAGGGCGTTGCCGGTCCCGCCGGATCGCAAGGGCCGCAAGGGGCACTAGGATTGACGGGTGCGCAGGGTGGAGTGGGTCCGATGGGACCTCCCGGCCCAATGGGCCCCGCGGGAGCTGCCGGTGCCATGGGTGCAACCGGCGCAACTGGCGCTCAAGGACTGCAAGGCCAGCCGGGATTGGCAGGTGCGGTGGGTCCGCCGGGACCGGCTGGGGCGGGCGGAGGTTTGCCGACGTGCACCGCCCCGGACGTTGCTGTGCTGTATAACGGCGCGTTTGTTTGCAAATCCACGGTACCGCGCTACACGGACAATGGCGACGGTACGGTGACCGACAACCAGACCGGGCTCATGTGGGAGATGCCAACCTCAGCCTGTACCGGTGAGGTGACCTGTGTGAACAATCAGTACACCTGGAGCGCAACGATCATTGATTCAGCAGGTGTCCCGATTCCCGACTCCGTTGCTGATGGAACCTTGTTTACCGATTTTATCTCCGGACTGAATGGCGGCGATTATTTCAACCCGGCGTCGCAGCAGTTTTTCAACACCTTGGCGGCCACCCCCTGCTTTGCGAAATACTGCGACTGGCGGATACCGACCTATGCGGAGCTGTTTTCGATTTATACGAAGAACGTCGTATGTAGTTCTTTGTCGGGTTTCCCGTGTATTGATCCAACACTTGGGCCGACGCAGCCGGCTGCCTACTGGTCCTTCTCTTACAATGCGATTTCGAATACCCCGTTCGGCTCTCTCGCCGTGCAGTTCAATAATGGCGTCAATCCCACTTCAGCCTTCAAGAATACTAACCTCTACGCGCGCGCGGTTCGCACGGCGCGATGAAGCCCTCGACGGCGATCGCCTCAAGTCTTCTTATCGGTGTCACCGTTTGTGCAGCACCGGTTCCGTCATCTGGCACGCAGATTGACTGGCGCACCAGCCCACTTGATTTGAATCTGCGCGGTCTCAATGGAGAACGCTTCCGATTTCTATGCCCCCCTGGCAAGGCGCCCGCGGGCCAACCGGTGGGCAGCGGCCCGTACACCGATGGGTCCTCAATCTGCGCTGCCGCCGCGCACGCAGGGCTACTACGCCCTTCCGTTGGCGGCAACGTGCTGATCGAAATCCGATCCGGGCAGTCGCACTTTGCCAGTTCGCTGAGCAACTACATTCAAAGTTCCGGATATGAGGCCTACTGGGACGGAAGTTTCGTCGTGATACGAGAGGCGTCCAGCCTAGGCGTCAACCGCGCAGCTGCCAGGACCCTAATAACGATCGGCATGGCAAAGTAAGAAGGCCTAAATGGGGGTTGGTCAGCCTCCACAATTGATTTGCAATGAACCTTACCTAGGGCTCCTGCCAGACAAAATGCTCTTACTTGCATGCCTGAGTGAGGAGTTCATCTAAAGCTACCATAATGGTTTGGCTTTCTACTTTAAGCGATCCCACCAAGGCGCCCAGCTTATCGACCGGTATCGACACTATTTCAAGCGGGTGCAGCACCACTGCGGTACCGCGGATTTTGAAGGTCGGATTAAATGCCGCGAAGCTGACCTTGCCGACTACCGTCGACCGAACCAGAGGAACAACCACGCGACGCCGGTAGTCATCGAACTGCGCCGATTGCACGATCACAACGTATGGAATGGTGTCCTTGTGAGCCCCGGTGTTCCGGTGGACATCAAACTGAGCCATCAGAGCGACGAGTATTCGTCAGCAATGGACCCTGATTTCGCATTAAATTCATTCCACATGCTGACCGTGGATTGCACGGCCTTGGACTTTGCCAGACGTTCATCTCGCGCCCTGGCGAGATATCCCGAAAGTAGTGACTCCACGACCTGCGATAAATTGTCAGTCAAGTCCTTGGCCTGATTTACCAAGTCTTCGTTCAAGGTCAGGTTGACAGGCCTCTTACGCGCTGCCAGATTGTAATTCGCTTTCATGGCACCTCCGTCATGCGCATGATATGCGCATAGTACGCAGAAGGCAAGAAATCTCACACAACCGTGACTCCCACCGCCCCCCTGCGACGACCGAAGACGCCGAAGCGCGCTAAACCAAAGACACTAAACACGCGAAAAAGATATATGCCGCTTCGGCTCAGCAACTGTGCCGAGTCTGTCGACTCGTTTAGCAGCGTGAATGACCGCCTTCCGGCAGAATAGGCATGACACTATCGATGACCCGGCAGTTTAAAGACTACTCGAGCGATTCGCTACGTCGGACCCCCGAAGGCGCAGCGAAAGCGTTCGAACGCGAAGGCCATCCCGGAAGCTATCTGTGTTTCGCTCAAACGAGTTGAGTATTACTATCCGTCCTGTTGCGAAGAATCCAAACAGCTAACGGAGAAAGAACATGGTGCGCAGCGTACTCGGGGTCGTGGCTGGCGTAGTTCTGTGGGCGGTAGGGTTCTACGTTCTTGCGATAGTGCTGGCGCAACTCTGGCCCGATTACGGAATTCATGGGCGTCAGTGGACGCAACAGGGCGTGTTTACGTTCACGGCACTGATGGCCTGTTGCAACCTAGTGTTCTGGGTGCTCGCCGAGATCGGGGCCGGTTGGGTGGCCGGGAAGATCGGCAAGCGTCGCCAAGCGGTGTGGGTGCTGGCTGGGCTGCTTGGCATCTATCTCGCTACCCTGCATCTTGTTCTCTACTGGCCCCGCTTCCCCTGGTGGTACAACCTCGGCGTCGTCATCACGGTTGTTCCCGCAGTCCTCTTGGGCGGCAAGCTCGCAAACTCGCTCGACACGGTTGGCCGGAAGGCAGCGATCGCAGGCGCAAAGTAGTCAGTGCCAGGCCAGGATATTTTTCCCTTAGCCTAGTGAGTTTTCGAATTTTCGTCTCAATTTTTCTTAAGTTCGAATCCTGTCATGCTCAACCAACCAAGACTCTTCATGCAAGTCGCCCACGTGTCACCTGCGGCGGCGCCGGTTGTGTTCGCGTAAGGCGAAGAATCCCTCGTGACCTGCTCGCAGTTGTACTTATCTTTTGCAAAGTCCTGGTCAGTGCGCATCGTCTCGCAGCCGCTCAAGCTCAATAGAAGCAGCATCACACAAAGTGTTTTCATAGTGGATCGAAATCGCCTCAGAAAACGCTTGGCGACAGGGGATAGATGACAGTCGACAGCGGCAGGATTGGCAGCTGGTTCTCGGCCATCATCACGGCCATATTTTTGGACAGCATGCATTGCGCACCGGAACCGGTTCCGTTATGGCAATAGACCTCTTTGCCGTTCCAAGAATAGGGCTGCCAGCCGTACTGGCCGGCCCACTTCGCAAGCGTGGGATCGTTGGCTGCTCGAGGAGTCGCACATGCACCCAGCACGACGACGCTAACCAACCATAGTGCGCAGAATTTACCGCTCATAACTACCTCCTGCGGCAATCAGCCGATTATACGCCCACCCATTTAATGTGGCACTCGCCGTAAGCAGGTCTAGTTATTCCATTAGAACAAACAGATCGCAGCGACTAGCAGCGCTTAAGATATATTCCCTTTCGGCACCGCAGACTTCGAAGATCTTGCTGTACTCCCCCGTCCAGCTACCCCAACGTCGAGGCCTGCGGATGCCACCATGAAGGACTACGCCGGCAATCCGACGCCGCTCCCCTCCATCGTGCGAAGACCGCGTCACGCACCATTGAAAACTCAAAAGGCAAAGAAGCGCTGAGGCTGATGTAGCCGAGTGGAGCGCGACGCGAACCGACCGTTCAACCCGGGTTTAGGACCGTTCACCCCAAATGAAGCACCCTTCATCGGCGACGTCATCGTCGCCAAACGCCCTTTAGGGCGGCCCCGCAGGGGTGAGGCGACGCCGAATAATCCGTTGCTACAGCCATGTAGCAATCCTGCACCTAAACTACAGAATACCAACTCCTCCCCTGAAGACCCCGCCTGTCAACGACAGGCCCTCTTGGCGGCTACGCCGCCGAGCCGCTCCGCGGCGTCCGCCTTTGCTTCGCTCATCGGTCAGCCCGAGTACATACTCTGCGCCAGATGTGCAGCTGTTTGCGCGCCACGTATCCTGAGTAACCTACCAATTCGTATGAAATAGCCGTGCCGGTGCCTATTACAAGCCGCGCTGTGATGGCGATCACGCGCTAATAGTCGGTTCCGCGCGATGATCGAAACATCGTCCAGGACGGCGATGAAAGACAAGGATGCGGTCTCGACATGCGAAACCCAATCATTTGGATGAGACCCCCTACGGTCCGACTGGCCGCAATCCTTGTGTTCTTGGCGCACTCACCGATTTGTCCGGCGGCAGTCTACAAGTGCCCCGCAAAAGATGGCAGCACCACCTACTCCGACATGCCCTGTGAACAAAACGCGCAGGTCATTCAAGTCACTCCTGAGCCCTTGCACTCGACACCCGCGCCCACTGCGCAATCTCCTGCACCAGGCAACGAGCAGCTCAATCATGCGCAGGAGCAAATGGCCGCGCTCTGTGCGAGGGGAGACGTGGATGCTTGGTATCACACTCAAAAGCCCCCGCCGACGCCCGAGCAGAAAAATGCCAAGTTGCAAGAGGCTCTACGGAAATGCCGCGCCACACTGACTCCTCAAAACTCAGCGACTCCAGTCCCACAAGTCCCTACTGCAAAACAGTCCACCGGCTCAGTTGCATCGTCGCCGGCGCCGATGCCAACGCAAGGTGCCAACGCACCACTAACTCCCGCAATGATCGCCGCGGCCCAGGACAAGTCGGCGCGCGAGACCAGCGCCAGCCTTTGCAGTACCAAAGCTTTCAATGAATGGATCAAAGCCCAGGGCCATCCACTGCCGGATCCGAATGTCCGAATTGCTAAACTGACCGAGATCAGCAATCAATGCCGGCGGCCGCTTGGGCTGTCCGACATGGTTCCGCCGGCCCCGATCGCAGCGCCGAAGCCGATCCTTCAAGGGCCCGCCGGGGCCGCCGCCGCAACCAATCTCGCGCAACTCGTGAAAAGCGGTTCGATCGACCACCTGCAGACGTATCTCGCATCACCGGGCGTGGACATCAACGCTCGTCCGGGTACCGATGAGGCGCTGCTCGATTATGCGGCCGAGCAGAACCAAGCGCAGATTGCGCGGTTCCTCCTTGAGCACGGAGCACGTGTCGACGCGGCTCAGACTCAAGGCGGGAACTCCGGCTACACGGCCTTGCATCGAGCGGCCATTGTTGACGCCGCAGAAGTAGCGGAGCTTCTCCTCGCGCACGGAGCCGAAGTCAACGTCCACGGACCCCTAGGGATTACGCCTCTCATACTGGCCGCGTCCAACGGCAGTCGCCGAACAGCGGAAGTTCTACTCAGCCACGGCGCCGATGTTTCCGTTCCAACGGGCCACCAAGAGACTGCCCTGTCTGAAGCCTCCGCTCACGGCCATTTGGATATTGTCCGACTGTTGCTCATTCATGTGCCCACGCCGACCACGAGCAGCATGAATGCGGTGGCTATGCGCGGCGACCTCCAAGCCCTGCGCCTGATGTTGAGGCACGATGAGTTGGTGCATGATGTTAGTTCACAGAGCAAGGACCTCGCCCTTCGCTTTACTATCCTCGGCCCCGACCGGCCCGAGGAGCGTAAGCAGATGATCGAGTTGCTGCTGGCCGATGGGGCCGACATTGACAACGTACAAGATGGCTTTCAGGTAATTCCGGTGATGCTGGCGACGACGCCGGAGATGGTCGAATTTCTGTTTGCGCATGGCGCCAATAAGAAAGCGAAATTGACGGGCGCACAACTCACTCAATGGTTCGTATGCAACAACACCGGTAAGGATCCGGTGGGAATGCTGCAAGTTGTCATTGCACACGGCATAGACATTGGGGGAACGACTCCCCAGGGTAGCAGTGCATTGCCCTGTGCGGCGCGCGCCAATAACCCAGCGTTACAACCGTTTTTGGCGCAGCATCAGGTCGGCGTCGGCCGGTTGAACGAGAATGCCCCACGCGCAGCCTCCGAGGCCAGCACGATGCAAGCGCAAAACGTCTCTCCTCAGAGTGCTGTCACCACTGCCAATGAGCGTCGCGCGACCGAAGTACTTACCTTACTCAACAAAAACGCCATTCAATCAGCCTCGACGCGCACCCTCAAAGATCGCGTGTCGATGATGGCGCCTTATTTCTTAAAGAAACTTGATCCGGGTAATCCTGATTGGAACAGCCGCCATCCGAAATGGCCGACGATGCAAGCCCTCGTTGAGAAAGGTCTGCTGGATGAGATATCCGAAAGACCGACAGCAGCAGAGCGGAATATAGAAACGGTTTACATCCGCGAATACGCTGCAAAAATGACCCCCGGGGAGCTGCAGGTGCTTACCGATTATCTGGCCACCCCTGAAGGCAAGAGGTACGTGGCGTTCGAATACGAAGTTGAAGCGGTATACAACGAAGGCCTTCGAGCACTTCAATCCAATCAGCCCATGCCGCACCAGGAAGCGTCGGATGCGATCCAAAAGCAGCGTCTGCGCCTATTGGCACTGAGCACTTCCACGATGGTCGCGATGGCTGATTATGAGATAGCCCAGAAGCAGCACGGCGACATATCCGGATTCCAAGCCATTCCAATCATGATGCAGGCCGCTTCAAGCTACAAAGGCTCAGAACTGGATGCGCTGTGGGTCCGCTACTCGAGGGACGTGCCGGGATTCGCGTCCTTTAGCGAGTCGGCCGCGTCAAAACGCCATTTCGCCGGCATGGCGGCGTCCCAGACCGCAACTATGCCACTTTTGACGGGGCAGATTGAGGCGTTCGCCAAAGCGGTCGAGGCCAAACACATGGCCCAATGGCAACAGGCGTACCAGGAGCAAGTACAAAAGCCCAATCAAGTCGCCCAAGCCGCCGATGTCGCACGACGCACTGCAAGCCCAATGCCTAAGGCTGGCACCAATTTCAAGGAGTGCCCGGATTGCCCCGAAATGATTGTGGTCCCCGCGGGCTCATTCAATATGGGGTCGCCCGACGATGAAGTGGGCCGACCGGATAAGAACAATGTGAATCTTGGTCATAGCGAGGGTCCCGTACACCGAGTACAAGTGCCTTCCTTTGCGATTGGGAAATTCGAAATCACGAGAGCTCAGTTTTCCGCGTTTACCAGGGAAACAGGATACGGTGGCGTCAAAGGCGATTGGCCACAACCCGCTGATTTCCACCAAG
>Ga0210391_10003716_pt1 | contig 12859 bp, 14 predicted proteins | sample IncBWC12OmetaG_FD_160573 | JGI IMG/M metagenome (GOLD analysis project Ga0210391, IMG submission 160573) | Forest soil microbial communities from Barre Woods Harvard Forest LTER site, Petersham, Massachusetts, United States - Inc-BW-C-12-O ... | reverse complement strand
AAAATGAAGCGAGCCCCCCGCCGAATTCAACGGAGCGGCCCACAGCGCCGCAAAAGGACACGCCATGAGCACGCCGCCGAAGCCGAACCGCGAAGCGATCGAAGACCGCTTTACGGCCACAGCGAAAGTTTTCGGCGATTACGCAGTCGTGGAGCGAAAGCGGCTTGCGGAGACGCTCACGCAAATGGTCGACGCCGCGAAAACGCAAACGGCCGCGGACCTCGCCACTGGGCCCGGCACGCTTGCGCTGCGATTCGCGCATCACGTGAAATGGATCGCGGCAGTGGACCTGACGCCGGCGATGCTCGTGCGCGCACGCGAAACGGCAAAGAGCGAAGGCCTAAGTAACGTCGGATTTCTCCGCGCAGACGCGCAGCAGTTGCCGATCGCCGACGGCGCGCTGGATCTCTGCGTCACGAGCTACAGCCTGCACCACGTTCCCGACCAGGCGCGCATGGTGCGCGAAATGGCGCGCGTGGTGAAGCGCGGTGGGCGCGTTGGCATCATAGACATGCTCGTGCCGGACACGCCGGGCGCATCCGAGGCCGCGAACGCCATCGAGATCGCGCGCGACCCGTCGCACACGCGTTCGCTGATGCGCCGCGAATTCATGTCGCTGCTCGATCAAGCGGGCCTGCGTGTCGTCGATACGAAGTTCGAGGAGTTGACGCGTTCGTTCGATCACTGGCTGCACGTGGCGGGATGGCACCGCGGCGATGCGCGTTATGAAGAAGCGCGCCGGCTGATGGAGGCGACTCTCGAGAACGACCTCGCCGGCTTCCACCCGAAACTCATGGCGATCGATCCCGCGACTCCACCGGAGCGGCCCGACATCGAGATGTGCAACAACGCGCTCTTCCTGGCAGCGGAAAGAATCTGACCATGCCTGGCGAAACGATTCTCGAAGCGCGCAAGCTCCGGAAGACGTACTCCGCATCGCATGGCGCGCTCACGCAATCGGGCCGCCGTTTCGTAGCGGTCGATGGCGTGAGCTTCACCGCCGCGCGTGGCGAGACGCTCGCCATCGTGGGTGAGTCGGGCTCGGGAAAGACTACTGTCGCGCGCATCGTACTGCGCCTGATCGAACCAGATTCGGGGACGCTCACGTTCCGCGGCGAAGACTTGCTGGCCGCGAAGGGGGAAAAACTCCGGCTGCTGAGGCGCGGCATGCAGATGGTGTTTCAGGATCCGATGGCGTCGCTGAATCCGCGAATGAGCGTGGGCGCCATTGTTGGAGAGCCGCTTGCGATACACGAACCGCAACTCACTCGCAGCCAGCGTTCGCAGCGCGTTTCTGAAATTCTGGAAGCGGTTGGCGTAGGGGCGGCCGCACAGGCACGCTACCCACACGAATTTTCCGGGGGGCAACGGCAGCGCATAGGAATCGCACGCGCCCTCATACTTCGCCCGGAGCTGCTGATCGCCGACGAACCCGTCTCGGCACTCGATGTCTCGGTCGGTGCGCAGGCGCTCGAACTGCTCGCGCGGCTGCAGCAGGAATTCGCGCTTACGCTGATTCTGATTTCGCACAGCCTGCCTGTGGTGGCGCAACTCGCGAACCGGGTGGCAGTGATGAAGGCGGGGCAGATCGTCGAGTCGGGTGCGGTCGAAAAAGTGCTGAGCGCCCCGGAAAATCCCTACACACAAGCGCTCGTCGCCGCCGTTCCTGAAATTCCCGCCTAGCGCCCGCGCTTCTTTGACAATGCTCCCGCCGAAATAAGGTAAACTCGCGCCACTTAGGTGCTGGACCGGGGCGTGTCCAACCATCGAGATCGCGGCTATCTTCACCGCTCGATGACGTGAAATTTTCCGCCGCCCCGCACGTAGTCACATCCAGCAACGAATCGATCACGCGCCGCTCAGGAGGATCTCGATGTCCGACGTCACAACGCCCGCAGCCATGCCGACGCCCGAGCCTGTTGGCAACGACAACGCCTTCAGCCGAATCCTCGGCGTGATCATCAGTCCGAAGCCCACGTTTGCGTCGATCGCGGCGCGGCCGACGTGGATCGTGCCACTGATCATCATGATGATCTTCTCGCTGACTACGATTTACCTCTTCAGCCAACGCGTCGGCTGGAGAAGCGCCATGATTCGTCAGAACGAACAGAGCGAGCGAGCGCAGAAGCAAATGGAAAACATGACGCCCGAACAGCGCGACCAAATGCTCGACACCCAGGTGAAATGGGCGTCGAAAATCGGCTACATCGCGGGCGTGTTCGGGCTTTTCATTGCCCTACTGATTGTCGCCGGAGTGTTGTTGCTCGGATTCATGGTGATTGCAGGAATTCGGCCGACATACTCACAAGCGATGGGAATCGTTGCGCACGCCTGGGTCGGCCCTGGAATAATCGCCGGACTATTGGGGATATTGATTCTGTTCTTGAAGGACCCATCGACGGTCGATATCAACAGCCTGGTTGCGTCGAATGTTGGCGCGTTCATGCCTGACGACACGGCGAAGTGGCTGAAGACGCTGCTCGGATCGATCGACATCTTTGCGTTCTGGAACATGCTGTTGATGGCGTTTGGATTCAGCGCAGTCGAACCGAAGCGCTTGTCGGTAGGAAAGGCGTTCGGAATCGTTCTATCGCTCTTCATCCTTTGGACATTGATCAAGACCGGCCTGGCCGCTGCGTTCTCCTGATAGCCACGGTGATAAACTGGGCTGGATGGACCCAGCCTCGCGGCAAAGCCAGCACGGCCCGTTCAAGTTTGAAGTTCTCGCCACCGATCCGACTTGCGCGCGCCTGGGCCGCATCACCACTCCACACGGCACGATCGATACGCCGGCATTCATGCCGGTGGGAACCGCGGCGACCGTAAAAGGCCTCACACAGGAACACCTCGAAAGCCTCGACGTTCAGATCCTCCTCTCGAACACGTACCACCTGTTTCTACGCCCCGGCCACCAGCTCATCCGCAAGATGGGCGGCCTGCACAAATTCATGGCATGGCCGCGCGCGATTCTCACGGATTCGGGCGGCTACCAGGTTTTCAGTCTCAGTGAGCTGCGCAAGATCAACGACGAAGGTGTTACTTTCCGCTCGCACCTCGACGGTTCCGAGCATTTCCTCTCGCCCGAGAAAGCGCTCGAAATCGAAATCGCGCTCGGCGCAGACATCATCATGGTGCTCGACGAATGCATCGAAGCGCCGGCACCGGAAGCACGCACGCGCGACGCGGCGAGGCGCACGCTGGATTGGGCGAAGCGCTCGAAGAAATATTTCGCCGAACACGGCGATCCCGCCAAGCAGGCGCTCTTCGGAATTGTGCAGGGCGGAACGCACGCCGATCTGCGCCGCGAAAGCGCCGACGCACTAGTCGAACTCGAATTTCCCGGCTATGCGATCGGCGGCCTCGCGGTAGGCGAGTCGCACGCGATCACCTGCGAAATGGCGGGGACAGTAACGCCGCGCCTGCCCGCGGGAAAGCCGCGCTACCTGATGGGCGTGGGCAAGCCGGAGCAAATTCCCGATTACGTCGCGCTCGGCGTGGACATGATGGACTGCGTGTTGCCCACACGCAGCGCTCGCCACGGGTGCCTCTACACTTCACAGGGCCGCCTGCTCATCCGCAACGCAAAGTTTGCCGACGATCAGCGCCCCATTGACGAATCCTGCGGCTGCGCTGTGTGCCGCCGCTACACGAGGGCCTATCTGCGGCACCTGTATGCGTCGGGCGAATTCCTCTCAACCATCCTAAACACCCACCACAACATCTACTTTTACCTTGACACTATGCGCAAAATTCGGGAGGCTATTCGTTTTGGGACGCTCGAAAAGTTCCGTTCTGACCTTCAGGCTCGTCTGAAATAGACAAACCCAGGCAGGTGTTGGGCGCAACACCCGGCGGAGCGGCGCCTCCCAACTTTTTGTATCGGCTCGTCGTCCCGGGCGGGCCGCGCATCGCGGTACAACTCGGTTTTTGAAACGCTGCAGCCCCTGGCCGGCTGCGGCGGCTACTTCATCCGGCAACGGAAAAGGCGCACGAACTTGAACTTCGTATCCGGCAATTTCAGTCAGCTTGCCTGCCTGCTGCAGTCTCCAGGACAGCCCGGCGGGATCATGCTATTCCTGCCGCTGATCCTGATCATGGTGATCTTTTACTTTCTGATGATCCTGCCGGCGCAGCGCCGCCAGAAGAAAGTCACCGACATGCTGAAGTCCCTTAAGAACGGCGACAAAGTGATTACAAACGGCGGTATCTATGGCACGATAGTCGGCCTTGATGACGGCGACGATACCGTTCAGCTGCGAATAGCCGAACAAGTAAAGATGAAAGTGGCACGCAACGCCATCGCCGGAATGCAGCAGGAGCCTCCGAAGGAGAATTCGTAAGCCCGCATGAGTTCCCAGATTACGTGGAAGTTTGTCTTGATTGGCCTGGTGGTCCTGGCCTGTATTTTCAGCCTCATTGGATTTCCCCCGCCGACCAGCCTAACTGCGCTGAAGCAGACATTTGCGGACCGCATCAAGCTCGGCCTCGACTTGAAGGGCGGCAGCCATTTGGTTTTGCAGGTTCAGGTGGATGAAGCGATCGGCCAACGCTGCGACCAGACGGTCGATTTACTGGTGAAGACGCTTCACGATAAGAACATCGTGGTTGGCAACGTAGGCCGCCTCGACGACACCCACATTCAGGTGAGCGGCGTCGATCCCACCACTTCCGGCACCTTCCGCGACATCGTTACCAATCAATTTCCCGACTGGATCATGGCCCCCGCAGCCGGCGTGCAGAACGGCTACTTGCTGACGTTGAAGCCGTCGGTGGTCGCGGACCTTCGTCGCGACACGATGGAGCAGGCGCTCGAAACGATTACACGTCGTATCAACGCACTGGGTTTGACCGAACCGACGATTGCGTTCACCGGCCGCGCAGACAATGAAATTCTCGTGCAGTTGCCGGGTGAAGGCGACCCGACGCGCGCGAAAGCCGTGATTCAAGCGGGCGGCCAACTCGGACTGGCGCTCGTCACCGACGATCAGGTGTTCCCGTCCGAAGCCGCGGCGCTCGGCGCTCACGGCGGCATTCTGCCTCCGGGCTCGATCGTGCTGCCCGGAAAGAACGACGCGCAAGGAGCGGCTGCAGGCTCTCAGGTCTATTACATCGTGGCTCGCGCACCGATCGTTACCGGCACGGATTTGCAGAGCGCGACCACAAGCCCCAGCTCGAACAACCCCGGGCAGTATCAAGTCGACTTCGTTCTCTCGACGGCCGCTGCGTCGCGATTCGGTCCGTTCACGCGCGCCAACATCGGCAAGCGCATGGCGATCGTGCTCGACCACAAAGTACAGACCGCGCCGACGATCAACGGCGAAATTCAAGACCGCGGCATGATCGAAGGCAACTTCAGCGAAGATTCTGCGAAGGATCTGGCGCTTGTGCTGCGGGCCGGAGCACTGCCTGCATCCATCAAATACCTAGAAGAGCGCACCGTCGGACCGTCGCTTGGCGCGGATTCGATTCGCGCGGGCGTGCGGGCTTCAATCGGCAGCTTGATCGTGGTCATGCTGTTCCTGGTGATTTACTACCGGTTGAGCGGCTTGAACGCGGTCGTGGCATTGATCCTGAACCTGCTCATTCTGATCGCGTTCATGGCGTTGGTCGGAGCGGTGCTTACGTTGCCCGGCATCGCCGGCGTGGTTTTGACGATCGGTATGGGCGTCGATTCGAACGTGCTGGTGTTTGAGCGTATCCGTGAAGAGTTGCGGAATGGTAAGACGCCGGCATCGGCTGTAGAGAACGGGTTCAACAACGCGTTCCGCACCATTATCGACACCCACGTTACGACGCTGGTCTCCGCGGCCTTTCTCCTTTTGTTCGGAACCGGCCCTGTGCAAGGCTTCGCGATTACGCTGATCATCGGTCTTCTGGCCAACGTGTTCACATCGATCTTCGTATCTCGCACGATTTTCGATTGGCACCTCACGCGTATGGAGCGGCAGGAGCCTCTAAGCATCTAGTTTTGTTGGAAATAGCGAGATTCGAGAACTTTAATAAATTCGTGCCGCTGGGGAACAAACCCAAATCGGCCGGTGTCCAATAGAAGGCGGAAAAAGCGCGATGGAACTGTTCAAGAACGTCAACGTCGACTGGATGGGTAAAGCGAAGTACTTCGTTGCGCTCTCGCTGATTTTGCTGGTGGTGGGCTGGGCTTCGATCATCAAGAAAGGCGGTCTGCAGTACGGCATCGACTTCCGCGGCGGTACTTTGATTTATGTTCGCTTCGCGGGAACGCCGCCCATCGACCAGATTCGCAAAGGGCTTTCGGCTGCAGGTTTGGCGGACAGCACGATTCAGACGATCAGCGACAACGTGATCGGCAACTCGCAAAACAACGACGTTGTGATTGGCCTCGAGCGCAAAGGTCAGACCGACGAAAATCTCGACGCCGACCGCCAGGCGATTTTGAACGTACTGCGCAAGACGTTCGGAACTTCAGATCAGGCTGGCAAGGCGGATTTCAACGCGACCACAAGAGATCAGCTCGCGGCGGTGTTGACGCAGAAGGATCCGCTGGCGGCTGGCGTGAACGCGACCGATCGCTACAACACGCTGGCGACGAATCTTTTGGCTTCGCGCGACAAAGACCACGGCGGCATCGTTACGAACTTCGACGCGTTGAAGGGCGTTGATGGCGTAACCCCGGCGGTGATCGCGGCGCTGAACGGCAGCTACGCGCTCGATAGCTTCACGATTCGCGACGTCGAAGTTGTCGGCCCGAAGGTCGGCTCGCAGTTGCGGCGCCAGGCGATTCTAGCCACGCTCTACGCGCTGGCCGGAATGCTGGTTTACATCGCGTTTCGATTCGAGTGGGTGTACGGCGCGGCTGCGGTGATCGCGGTGTTTCACGACGTGCTGATTACGTTGGGCTTCTTCTCACTGTTCGGATATGAAATTTCGTTGACGGTCATCGCGGCTTTGCTTACATTGGTCGGCTATTCCATGAACGATACGATCGTGATCTTCGACCGGGTGCGCGAAGATCAGCGATTGATGAGGCGCGAACCGTTCAAAGACATAGTCAACAAGGCGATCAACCAGACATTGTCCCGAACGATTTTGACGAGCGGGCTCACCTTTTTGACAGTCCTGGTACTGTTCCTCACGGGCGGCCAGGTCCTACGAGCGTTCTCTTTTGCTATGGTGGTCGGTGTTGTGGTAGGAACGTACTCCAGTTTTGGCATCGCAGCGCCCATCGTGGTGCTGTGGAACAAATATAGAGGCGATGGAAACGCTGTGCGCGCCGGATCCGCAGCCGAAAAGCGCGTACTAGCAGCGGCCAGGAGGTAGAAATGTTCGATCAACTCGTCGTATCCGGTGCAAACCAGACCAAGACGAACAAGCCATGGACGGTGCTGCTGTCCACGCTAGTCCAGGTGGGCATCGTTATCGTCATGATCTTGATTCCTCTGATCTACACCGAAGCGCTGCCGAAGGGTATGTTGACCACCTTCCTTGCTGCGCCTCCGCCGCCTCCCCCTCCGCCGCCTCCTGCCGCTCCGATCAAAATCGTGAAGCCGCAGGTCCACCTGATTCACAACGGCGAGCTGACGGCTCCGACCGTGATTCCGAAGAAGGTCAATATCATTAAGGAAGAGGAGCAGCCGCCCGACGTTGGCGGCGCCATGGGCGGTGTCATCGGCGGCGTGGCCGGTGGTTCGGCCAACGGCGTCCTGGGTGGCATTATCGGCGGTACTTCCGGTTCGAACCTGCCGCCTCCTCCGCCGAAGGCCAACAAGCCGATCCGCGTCGGCGGCAACGTGCAGGCTGCGAACCTGATTCGCCAGGTTCAGCCCACCTATCCCCCGATCGCAAAGACGGCCCACGTATCGGGCACCGTGGTCCTTCACGCAATTATTTCCAAGGACGGTTCGATCGAAGAACTCACCTACGTCTCCGGTCCGCCGTTGCTGATGAAGAACGCGATGGATGCAGTGCGGCAGTGGCGGTACAAGCCCACCATGCTGAATGGTGAGCCCGTTGAAGTCGACACGACCATCTCTGTCGTATTTACTCTCGGCGGTTAAGCAGGACGGTTCGGGTCCTTTGCGGGCCTGGGGCTGGATCGAAAGGAATACCGACCGGCAGAATCTGACTGCCGCGATCGTCAGAAAGGAATGGAGGAGCTAAACTCATGTTTGCGAATTTAATGGTTGCGGCGGTATTGCTGTTTCAGCAGGGCGGCGGAGAGCCGAGCTGGGACCTGGTTTCCATGTGGCAGCACATGGACTGGCCCGCGAAGGCCGTCGTTTTCATTCTCTTTATTATGTCGGCCTGGTCGGTTGGCATCATGATCGATCGCGCTCTGATGTACAGCGCGGCCCGCAAGCAGTCCCGCGTGTTCGTGCAGCAGGTTGCCGGCGCGTTGAAGGACAACAAGCTTGACGAAGCGATCTCGATCGCCGAGCGCAACAAGAAGAGCCACATCGCGAAGGTCGTCGCCACGGGTCTTTCGGAATTCCAGGCGGCGTCGGCGCAGGTCGGCGATGAGGAAGTCATTGAAGCGGCGAAGCGCGGTCTGGAACGCTCGGTCGCGATTGTGCACGCGGAAATGAAGCGCGGACTTTCGGGTCTCGCGACGATCGGTTCGACGGCTCCGTTCGTCGGACTGTTCGGCACCGTGATGGGCATCATCGGCGCGTTCAAGGGCATCGCGGCTTCCAAGGCAACCGGTCTGTCGGCGGTCGCCGGCGGTATTTCGGAAGCGCTGCTCACCACCGCGCTCGGCTTGCTTGTGGCCGTGCCTGCCGTGTGGACCTTCAACTACTTCACGAACAAGGTGGAAGCCTTCGACGTGGAAATGGACAACTCCTCGATGGAGTTGATCAACTATTTCATTACCCGCCGCGGCGGCAAGAAGTAACCGAGTCCACCGAGGAAAACTGCCATGGCATATAAGCCAAAAGCACCGCCGGTGATGGCCGCGCCAAACGTAATTCCGATGGCGGACATCATGCTGGTGTTGCTGATCATCTTCATGGTCGTCACGCCGATGTTGCAGAAGGGCGTGTCCGTGGACATGGCCAAGGTGGATAACGCCCGCGATTTGCAGGACGCCGATAAGGACGACGCCATCATCATTGCGGTGGCGCGCGACGGTAAGCTGTACCTCGGCACCACGCAGATCGAGCTGGGCGACATCACCACCCGCGTTAAGGATCTGATTTCGAACCGCCTCGACAAGACCGTGTACGTGCGCTCAGATGCACGCGCGAAGTACGGCGACGTCGTGAAGGCGGTGGACGAAGTCCGGTCCGCGGGCGTGGATCACCTGGGCCTGCTCACCGAAAAGAACCGCGCCAAGGGTTCGCCAACGACGGAGCCTCCCGCGCCTCCGGCCGGATCCGGTAACTAGGAACGGCAAGACGCCCGAAGCCCCGCGCAGTTTGCGGAGGTTTTTATGGGAATGTCGATTGGCGGCAAACAGGGCTCGATGTCCGAGCCCAACGTCGTTCCTCTGATAGACGTGCTGCTCGTGCTGATCATCATATTTATGGTGATCACGCCGACGGTCCCCCAGGGGCTCGATGCGCAAGTTCCTCAACCGGCGGCGCCAGAAACAACGCCGGTCGTCGACCCGGCGGTCATCGTCGTTCAGGTGACGTCGGGCGGAAAAGTTCTGATTAATCAGGACCAGACGGACTGGGAGCACTTGGGCTCGCGTCTGGAAGAGATTTATAAGCAGCGAGCTGAAAAAGTCGCCTTTGTCCGCGGCGACGACGGTGTCGAGTTTTCCCAGGTCGCGCGTGCCATCGATATCATGCGCGGCGCGGGGATCGACAGCGTCGGGTTGATCACTCACTCGCTTTAAAGGAGTCCTGTCATGGGAATGTCAGTCGGCAATACCGGCGGTTCGATGTCCGAACCGAACATCGTGCCTCTGATCGACGTTTTGCTCGTGCTGATCATCATCTTCATGGTGATCACGCCTACCACTCCGCAAGGCCTGGATGCGCTCGTCCCCCAGCCGACGCCGCCGAACCAGCACGAAGATCAGCAGTTGCTCGATAAGACCATCGTGGTGCAGGTCACCGCGAACGGAAAGGTTCTGATCAATCAGGACCCGACCGATTGGGATGCCCTCGGGCCGCGCCTGGAAGACATCTTCAAGCAGCGCGCGGAAAAGGTCGCCTTCGTTAAGGGTGACGACTCGGTGGAATTCGCCCAAGTCGCCCGCGCGATCGACATCATGCGCGGCTCCGGAATCGACAGCGTCGGCCTGATTACCGCGAAGATCGAAGCCGGCCAGTAATACATTGTGGCGGAGCGGGGTGTTCCGCGTACAATGTCCAACCGGAAAATAAATCTGTGTCTGCCGGGTGCCGCGGGGGCACCCCATATGGCGTGTGCACAGCAACCGAATAAGGAGAGCAGGATGAAGCGTAAGCCCCACACAACAGTTCTTCTGGCCTTGGTTATGGCTTCCATCGCTTCGGGAGCCGCCTGCGACAAGCTGCGCGCCCGCGACGCGCTGAACAAGGGCGTGCAGGCCTATAAGGGCGGCCAGACGGACGCCGCGTTGGAAGACTTCAAGCGCGCGAAGGAACTCGATCCGAACCTGCTGAACGCGCGCCTCTACCTCGCCACCGCGTACTCCTCGCAATACATTCCCGGTGCTCCTTCGCCGGAGAACCTGCGCAACGGCGAACAGGCCCGCGCGGAATACGAAGAAATCCTGCAGAAGTTTCCTGACAACTTGAGTGCCATCGACGGCCTCGGCTCGATCACCTACAACATGGGTGGCACGCCGTTCGATCCGAAGCTGTTCGATCAGTCCAAGCAATACCATCTGCAGCACATCAAATTGAAGCCGGACGATCCCGAACCGTACTACTGGATCGGCGTCATCGACTGGTCGCTCGCCTACCGCGGCAACAAGGACATGCGCGAGGACTACAACAAGACCGCGAAGAAAACGATTCGCGATACTGATCCGATGCCGGCGCAACTTTCGACGCAGTTCGCGCAGAAGTTTGGCCCGACCGTGGACGAAGGCATTCAGAATTTGCAGAAGGCGATTCAGCTCCGTCCGGATTACGATGACGCGATGGCGTATTTGAACCTTCTCTATCGCCAGAAGGCGGACATGGAGAGCACGCCGGAAGCGCGTGACGCCGATAACAAGCTGGCCGACGACCTGGTCGACAAGGTGAAGGCCATCAAGCAGCAGAAGATGAACGAGGCGGACAAGCAGTCGCAGCAGTAATCGCGCGTCTCGAATTCAAACAGTCTCACGAGCCGGCGGTCCAAATGGGCCGCCGGTTTTTTTTGCGCCGCCTATGTTCGCGGCTTCGCGCGCCGCTTCGGTGTACACTGACAAAGGCAGTGACCAGCAACCCGATGAAGCTCTCACGACTCAGCCCGCGCTATTCGCTTGCGACAATCGCGTTGGTCGCGTCTCTGGTGACGAGCTTCGCCGCGTTTGGCTTTCATTCTGACGCCGCGAAGGATCCGTGGTCGACATCGCAGACGGTCGAGCCGCCCGCGCTCGCCGCCGAACTTTCCTCCACCAAAGGTGCGAAGCCCACGATCGTCTACGTCGGCTTCCGCCCGCTCTACGAAGGCGCACATATTCCGGGTGCGAGTTTTCACGGCGCGACGGGAAAACCGGAAGGCCTCGCCGACTTGAAGGCCTTTGCCCAGCCGATCCCCCGGGATACGAATCTCGTGATCTACTGCGGCTGCTGCCCGCTCGAAAGATGTCCCAATATCCGTGCCGCGTGTACCGCCCTGAATGACATGGGGTTCACCCACCTGCGGGTCCTGCTGCTTCCGACCGACTTCAACACCGACTGGATTACCAAAGGCTACCCGGTGGAGAAGGGCCAGTAACTCCTTTCGCAGCAGAAGCTTCCAGCGGTTTCACCCCGAATCGCGCCCCTCCATTGACGAATCGAATAGCTTGCATTTAGAAAACCGATACACTCCAGCGCACCTAACTACGACTGCAGGACCATGCCGGGATTAAAATAGGAAAACATGAGCACGGCCGGCAAACCCGTGATTTCGCAGGCCGCGCGGCGAAGCATCGACCTTCGTTTCGTTGAATTGATGGACAAGGTCCGTCGCAGCCGCCCCGGGGACGACCTCGAGCTCTTGCGGCGCGCTTACGATTTCGCCGCCGAGCAGCACAAGACGCAAGTGCGCCAGTCCGGCGAGCCCTTCCTTTCGCATCCCGTTGAAGTAGCGCACATTCTGGCAGACATGAAGCTGGACGTAACGTCGCTCTGCGCCGCGTTGCTGCACGACGTTGTCGAAGATACAAAAATTCCTCTCGCCACAATCTCCGAGCAGTTCGGTCCGGACGTCGCGCGTCTCGTCGAAGGCGCGACCAAGATCAGCCGCCTCGACTTGATGGCGCCCGAAGCGCGCCAAGCCGAAAACGTCCGCAAGATGCTCCTCGCGATGGTGAACGATGTTCGCGTTGTCGTCGTGAAGCTTGCTGACCGGCTACACAACATGCGCACACTCGAATTTCTCGAGACCGAGCGCCAACAGCGCATCGCACGCGAAACTCTCGACATCTATGCTCCCGTCGCCAATCGCCTCGGCATGGGCTTGATTCGTGGCGAGCTCGAGGATCTTTCCTTCCGCTATCTGGAGCCCGACGCGTACCTGGATCTGGACAAAAAGCTCGCCACCAAACGTAAAGTCTTCGACAAATTCCTGCAGGACGCGCAGGAAACCATTCGCAACAAGATGGTCGAGACTGGCATTCCAGTCGAGGTGCAGGCGCGCGTGAAGCGCTTCTACTCGCTGCACCAGAAAATTCAGAAGCAGCAGCGCAACATCGACCAGGTTTTCGATCTTCTCGCCGTCCGCGTGATCACGGATACGGTGAAGAATTGCTACG
>Ga0210391_10003714_pt1 | contig 12860 bp, 13 predicted proteins | sample IncBWC12OmetaG_FD_160573 | JGI IMG/M metagenome (GOLD analysis project Ga0210391, IMG submission 160573) | Forest soil microbial communities from Barre Woods Harvard Forest LTER site, Petersham, Massachusetts, United States - Inc-BW-C-12-O ... | reverse complement strand
GATGGCTGTGCGGAATACATCACATCCGCGAGACGGTCCCGTTCCCGCGCCTGATGGAGCGATTGGAACCGTAGGGAATCAGAAAAAAACAAATCACCTGCGCGGTGGGCGCAAGGGGTGACCCCTGGACCCAGTATCAATCGCAAAACCCCGCGGAAAGTATTTTGCTCTCGGTCCCTCATAAACGCATAATACAAACTATGGCGAACCGTCGCGAGATTCTCCCGAGCTCTTGAAGCTGCCCGCTCGCGAGCGAGATCGGTTAGCGACGGAACTCGTTCAAAGCCTCGACGAATCCGAAGACCCTGATGCGGCCGCCGCGTGGCTGGAAGAACTTGATCGGCGCGCACGTGAGGTGACCGGCGGAACCGCGAAGCTGGAGGGCTGGACGGAAGTACGCCGACGAATCGAGCGTCGATTGCGGACGCACTAGCGCTTGAGAGTCGAGCTCCATGCCGGGGCGATCCGCGATTTGAACGACGCCGCAGACTGGTACGAGCGCAACGAGCAACTCTTGGGTTAGTGTTTCTGCGTGAAGTCGCGCGCGCGTTTGAGGTCATTGCCGAAAATCCGCAGATGTGGTCGGTTTGGCCGGGATGGAGCTCGCGGCCGCGAGTCCGCCGCTCCGTTCTCCAGCGCTTTCCCTTCTCGATCGCTTACATTGCACAGCGTCAGCGCGTTCTGATTCTCGCGGTGGCTCACGGCCGCCGCCGGCCGGGCTACTGGAGAGTGAGAACGACGCGGTAAGGAATCAGCTGACTGACAGCTAGCGGCTCAGGTCTACTTCGAGGCTTTCTACTCTTACGCCGGATTGCTCGAATCGGATCACTAGTTGGCAGTTCTTAGTCTTCACGGTTAGCGAGTAGGCGCCGGGACTGCGCTGCGTCGAGGTGATCTGTTCGACGGTTTGGCCCTTTAGAGTCGATAGGGCTTTGTTTAGTTCGGTCAGGGACTGGGCTACTTCGCGGCCTCTGGGAGTCTTAAGAAAGAGCGCGTTCAGTGATAACTCTGCGGCGGGGCCGAATAGGTGTCTTACCCTGCCACTGGTTAACGCTACTTCCACAATCGCGCCCAGTCTTCGTTCCAGGTGCGATGGAACTTCGAGTGCTTCTATTGCGGTCTTGAGACCTAGATAGGTCTCACGCGCTTGTGGATCGTTGGTGACCTCCAGGAACGCCTGGACTTGCGGTAACAGGATGTCGCGCTGAAGAGTGTCGAGCGTAATCGATTCGCCAGGTTTGGGCTGATCTTCGCTCGCCATCTGCGTTGCTAGGATTTCGTGCCTAACAGTGACGCCAGCTCGTGCTCGAAGCCGCCGGTTTCGATTGCGCAGTGCATGCCGCATTCTTTAGGCGCCCCCGTTTCCCACCACCATCTGCCTGCGCGAGCGTCCTGGCCTTCGCCCACTGCGCGTGTGCACGGCGCGCATCCTATCGACTTGTAGCCCTTGTCGTATAGCTCGTTGTAGGGCACGTCGTTGGCGCGGATGTAGTTCCAGACCTCGTCGTCAGTCCAGTCGGCCAGGGGCGCCAGCTTTACGATGCCGCCGTGGTCGTGATCGATTTCAACCTTGCGGATATTCGAGCGCGTGGCCCACTGGTCGCGGCGGAGTCCCGTCACCCATGCGCTGTAGTTCATCAGCGCGCGGCGCAGCGGCAGTACCTTGCGCACCTGGCAGCATAGGAGTCGCAGGTTAACGTCGTTGTAGAAAAGATTGTTGCCGTGCTTGGTAACCATCTGCTGGACGACGGCGGTATCGGGCATGAAGACTTCGACGTTGATGCCGTAGCGGGTGCGATACTTATCGATTACGTCGTAGGTCTCCTGCGGCATCCGGCCCGTGTCGATCGTGAAGACGCGAATCCTGGGATCGATCTTATGCGCCATGTCGATCAGCGCGCAGCCATCGGCCTGGAAGCTGCAGCATATCGCTAGTTCCTTGCCGAACCGATCGATAGCCCATGCTAAGACTTCCTGCGGCTCTTTGTCATCGAGCTCGACGGCGGCTTCGCCTGCCTCGAGTTCGTCCATGATGAGACTCAGTTCGGGCTTTTCGCTTTCGGTGAATGCTGCACCCATATTGCTAAGTCCTTAGAGGTCGCCGGTTCAGGCGGCGGCCTCGGCGCCGGTTGCGTTTCCACTTGCGATCGAAATCAAATCGGCATCGCTGGTGCGCACGCAAAAATGCGTGAACGTTTCGTCGGGCTGGCGGCGTTCGAGGTAAGTGGCGAACAGCCTCGACACGTAGTCTTCGACCAGCGGCGACGGCACGCGGCGCACGATCGGCTTGCCGATCGCCGCGTCCTTGCCCAGCCCGCCGCGCAGGATGATATCGAAGGACTCGATTGGCTCACCCGCCGGGCCGCGGCTGGTGGTGCCTTGCAACCCGATATCGCCGGTCCAGTGCTGCGCGCACGCGTGAGGGCATCCATCGAGATTGAGCTTGAGGCCGCCTACTTGCTCGCCGAACTGATTCACCAGCCGCTCGATAATCGTCGCGAGCTTCGTCTTGGTGGGAGTGACGGCGTAGTTGCAATGCGGATCGCCGATACATCCGATCGACGACGCGTACAGTCCATTCGCCTCGAGCGGGAAACCGATTGCGCCGACTTGCGCAATGACATCGTCGAGCTGCGCGGCCGGGATACCGGTGATGATGAAGTTTTGCCGGCGCGTGAGTCGTATGTCGCCGCCGAATGAGGCCGTCAGCGCCGCGATTTCGCGCATCTGGCGACCGCTCATCAGGCCGAGGTAAACCGGGAAGCCGACGTAGTTCAGTCCGGGCTGCTTCTGCTCGTGGATACCGGTGTGATCGCTGTCGGTTTCGGGAATCGGCATCTCGGCGAGGCTCTCGAGCGCAAAGCCCAGCTTCGCTTCGACCAGCTTGCGAAATTCCTCGACGCCGTAATCGTCGATCATGAATTTGAGGCGCGCCTTGACGCGCGACATCCTGTACTCGGTGGTGCCCTGCCATACGTCGATAATAGCGCGCATCACCGGCATCGCTTGCTCGCGCGTGATGAAGACGCCCAGGTGCCGCGACAGGCGCGGCGTCGACGATTGGCCGCCGCCGACGCGCACTGCGAACCCTTCGCGGCCATCTTTGAGCATCGCGATCAGCGCGACGCAGTTTATCTCGGGCGCGTTGCACTGATGCGGACATGCGGCGATCGAGATCTTGTGCTTGCGCGGCAGGTCAGAGTACTCGCGATTGCCGTAGAAGAATCCCGCCGTCTCTGTGATCAACGGCGTCACGTCGAAAATTTCGTCGGGGTCGACGCCCGCGACCGGGCATCCCGTGATATTGCGCACGACGTCGCCGCATCCGCCCATCGTCGTGAGCCCGACGCTTTTGAGCTTGTCAAGAATCTCGGGGAACTTGTCGAGCGTGATGTAGTGAAGCTGGATATTCTGGCGCGTGGTCAGCTCGCCCTGGTCGCGGCCGTAGGTCTCGGAGATTTCGCCGATCGCGCGGAGCCCCTCGGCGCTCAGGATGCCGCTGGGAATTTTGACGCGCATCATGAACGTGCCGATTTTCGGCTTGTCGTGGTACATGCCGAACCACTGGAGCCGCACGATATCTTCTTCGGGGAGTTTCTCGTAGGAGGTCTCTGCCAGCCGGTCCCATTGGCCGGTCAATTCGGTGGGGAACAACTCACGCTTGAGGCGCTCGACCGAGTTGCGCTTCAAGACCATTTCCCACGATTGCGGCTCCCGTTTCGGCACTGATCAGATTCTCCTGCGATCCTAAACGTAACTTAGGTGAGTAACTTAGTCAATTAAGTAGATGACAAAGCCGGTCGCCTATTCCAAGTATCCGCCGATTATGATAAATTCTGAGCCGGAAGCTCAGAAAAAAATGAAGTTTGGCGTCGGCGTAGATTACTCCTTGAAGGCTCTCCTGCTGTTGGCGGAGCGCTATCCTACCACTTCGCCCGTGCGAGTCGAGGAAATAGCGGAGAGCCAGGATATCCCCGAGAATTACCTGCGCCGGCTGCTGATCGAGCTCAAGCGTGGGGGCTTGGTCGCCAGTCAGAAGGGGCCGAACGGCGGCTACATGCTGGCGCGGCCGCCGGCGCGAATCACGATGGCGGACGTCGTCGAGATAATCGAGGGCGACTACACTCCCGTCGAATGCCTCGAGGAAAGCTCGTCGACCTGCCCCCGCGAACAGCCGTGCGCGATGCGCGACGTGTGGCGCGAAGTGCGCGATTCGGTCAACGGCATCCTCAAGGGAGTGACGCTGCAGGCGCTGTCAGAGAAGCGCCGCCACGCGATCAACTACAGCATCTAAGGTGGATTGATTTCCGGTCCACGGACCCTCCAAGGCACCATCCGGTCGATCAGGCCGTCGCGCATGATCAGCGTGTGGAACAGGACCGCGCTGAAATGTGCAATGAATGTCGCGAAGAACAGGTATGCGACGATCGTATGCGTCTTGCGCAGGACCGCGTAGAGCATCGGACTGTGCGGCAGGATAGGCGGCAGATGGATTGGGCCGAAAAGCACGATCGGATAGCGTGCCGCCGACAGCATTCCCCATCCAATTAGCGGCAACGCAAACATCATCGCGTACATCAGCAGTTCGGAATAGTGAGCCGCGACCCGCTCCTCGGGTGGCATAGTCGCGATGAATTCGGGCGGCGGATTTAGCTTCCGATTCACGTAGCGAATGATGACCAGGATCAGGATCGCGATCCCCAGCGGGCGATGAATCGAAACCAGCAGATGGTAGTCGGCCAGCGAGGCGACCATCGCGACGCCGATAAACAGCATCGTCAGGACCATCGTCGCCATCGTCCAATGCAGTATCCGCGAGGGCAGCGCGAATTGTCCGCTGCCCGTCGATCGGGTTACTCGCTCGCTGCCACTCACTGGCCTACCTCCGCGGGCGTGACGGCGCTGGGCTCCTTGGTTTCGCCAGCTCGTCTCGTGAAGGATTGTGAATAGACCGCGGATCGCGCGCTGAGCAGGGGATCATCGGAAGGCGCAATTCCGTCGGGGAGCACCAGCGGGTCGAAATTGATATCGCGGCAGTTGCCGGGCGCTTCAGCCGCGACGCTGTCGAGCGTCAGCGTGCCAACATCGAGATGCTCGCGAGTATCCGGCCAGGGGAGGGTGGCGTCATCGGTGGGGTCGCCCGGTTGCCCAATAGTAATGATCATGTGCCACTGCACCGGACCGCGCCGGATGCGCGCGATTAGCGCGTCGAACAGATAGTTCTTGTCCTGCGCGTCCGCTGGACCTTCTGGAGCGAACGCATCGACGGGAACCATCGACCATCTAACGGGAGTGGTGTCCCCCGCAGCATTCGTGAAGCGAAATACGTTGAGGCCGTTAAACGTGGCATTGTCGAATCCCGATGAGAACGGTTTTGCCTTGATAATCGTGATCGCGCGCACCGTCTCAGGATGCGCAGCCAGAAATGCGGTCATTTTCGCGGGATCGGGTTTGCCCGTCGCCGGATCGATCTTCGAGGCCAGCAGTTGGTCGTAGAAACCCTCGGGGGTCCCGACCGCAAACACTGGAATGTCGACCATCGCCGTGCGCCATTGCCCGCCGTGGCGAGGTTCGAAGCGCAGCCCAAATCCACGCACTGCCGCGGGACCATCTACCGCAAATGGTTCTCCGCCGGAGAGGGAAAAACGACCTGTCACCGCCGCGCGACCCGGTTCGAACACTCGTGCCTTGGAAAGGCGCGTGCCCTGTCCATTGCTTTCGAAATAGCCGCTGACGCACACGCCCTTGGCGTGGTTACGGCGAAATCCAGGATGGACGCCGAAGACCTCTTGGAATCCATCCGCAAAGCGGCCCGGCGTCAACAGGCCCGGTGAGAGCCATCCGCCCACATACGCAAAGCTCCCCACGACACATAGAACCAGCGCGCCGAGGATCGCCATCCTGGCCGCTGTTCGTGGCTCGCTCAGCATCGCGAGCAGTTTTTTGGCCGACGGTCTCTCTTCCGGAGGAGGCAAACTGTGGTCAGGCACTTCTCTGCTCCTTTTCGGTCATGAGCGAGAAAGGACACAGCAGAAACCGATCGTCCTATAGCATAGTTTCCGGTACAGCTCACTAATTCAGATCAGGTCCCGACTGCGTGAGAGGGTGGCGGGCGGACTACCGCATCTGGCAGGATTCTTCGCCATGCATGCATTCGCTGCGGTCGGGGCCGCATTTCTGATCTGCGTACTCTGGTTCGACTTGATGTTCGACACGCAGGTGCGCGGGCACGATGGCGAGCTGGTGCCGGAAGCGGCGTTGGCGTCGATCTCCGGCTACTACCGCGGCATCGCGCGAGCATGGCCGATGAACCGGCTGGTTGCAGTGGTGATGCTCGGGACCGTGCTGGTCATTGTGATGGAGATTATTTTCGGCGCGTATCACCGCTGGATCGAATGGATCTCGCTACTCGCCGCCGTCAGCGCGATCGGACTTGCGCGGGTCCGCACCATTCCCAACGCCTCGCGCCTCGGTAAGGCTTCAGACACACCCGAAGAGCAATCGCGGCTCGCGCGCAGGATCTACAAGGATCACCTCTTCTGCCTCACGGCGATGACGCTCGTGCTGGTGCTCCAACTGGGTGCACATCGTTCGCATCGAAAGCATCACGAGCAGTCCGCACCAGAGGTTCCGCAATCCGCGGTGCTCTAGCGGCGTTTAAATCACTTGATTTAATGTGAAACCCGCGGTGGGTTTCACGCTTCCTTCGGCAGGGGTGACCCCTGCACCCGGTATCAAGCGCAAAGTTGTGCGCAGCGCACTACTTTGCTCTCGGTCGCAATAAAATCATAAATGCGGCATGGCTTAGGGTTCTGTGTCTCCTCGCCCTGTCAGGGTGAGGATGAAGGTGAGGGTCCAATTACAGCGCCCTGCGCGATTCAAGATCCCGACCGCTGTTACCGAGCGAGGTCAGTTAAATCTCGGACGTTGCCGTCAAACGCGTATCGTCAGAAGCTGGACGCCTCTAACCCATCGAACAATTGCAAGTGAAACCGGATTTATACTTGACCGAGAGCAAAGTAGTGCGCTGCGCGCAACTTTGCGGTTGATGCCTGGTGCAGGGGTCACCGCTGACGCGGGTGCGGGGCGCGCAGCCCCGCATTTCAATTCCGCTCCTCGTCTCTATACGTGCTTGAGGACTTTCTCGTACAGATCGCGCATCGACTTTTCGTTCTGGCCTATGTCGCCGGTGAAGATTGTCTGCTGGGTGCCCCAGTCTTTGGCGCGGCGCTTCAGCTCGGCGATACATTCCTCGGGCGTGCCTATCAGTATCATCGGTGACACGAGCAGTTCGTCGGCGGTCTGCTGGAACATTGGAGCCATCATCTCGGCGGTCTTGCGCGTCGCTTCGCGCGACTCCGAAAGAATCGTCGCGAAGACGAAGTTGCTGACCTTCACCGCTTCCGGCTTGCGTCCCAATTTTTTGGCTTCGTCGCGGACGAAAGTGACTTTCTCGCGGAATGATTTATCGTTGGTGCGCTTCACGACTTCCATCGAGATATGACCGCGCTTGCCCGCCTCGGGAATGATGTTGATGTAGTCGGCGTACTTGGCCGCAATGCGCAGCAGGCCTTTGCCGCCGCCGCCGAGGATAATCGGAGGCGGTTGTTGGATCGGTTTCGGCCACTGGATCGCGTCCTTGAAATGGTAGAACTCACCGTTGAAGGTGGTGCGCTCGTTCTTCCATAGCGAGAGAATGCACTCGATCGACTCGTCGAGCATTCGCAGCCGCTCGGTGATTGGCGGAAACTGAATCCCCGTCATGTTGAATTCCGTCTCGGTCCATCCCGATCCGAAACCTGCGAGGAGCCGGCCGCCACTGATATGGTCCAGCGTCGTCAGACTCTGCGCCGTGATCGCCGGATGACGAAACAGATTGCACAGCACCAGATGGCCGATACGGATTTTCTTGGTCGCATCCATTACGATCGCCGCCATCGCGATGTGATCCCAAGCCTTCGACTTCACGTCGAGCTGGCGATCGGGACCCTCGTTCACCAGGTGATCCGCGAAAACGATCAGGTCGTAGCCGAGCGCTTCCGCGGCTTGCGCCTGAGCCTTATATTGAGCGGGTTCAAGTCCGCCAAGCTGAATTCCGAATTCCATTTGGTACCTCGCAGAGGGATTTGAGTTCGCTACCCTATCAAACCGGCTGGTGTTGAGAACATCACAGAGATGATTCTCATTTTCATTTTGCAATGCAAATTTATTCTTCCGCAGGCACTGACAAATTGTCATAGTTTTTCCTTTAGCCGCGAATATTTGTGCTCGCGACAAACGTTTGTTGGACAACCGGCTCGTCCTTTGGCGATACGAATGTCATCAGGAAACGGATATCGCGTATGAAACCGCGATCCAAAACAGGCAGAGATCGAGACCTCTTTGAAATCGATCGTGGCGTCCTGCTGAATCAGGTGAACGCCTTAAAGTTCACCGTTCGAAACGCATTGACCGAACTTACGATGATGGCGGCTGAGAATGTGTTCGACCAGCCGCTCACGGCAAAACTCAAACAGAACGCGCTCGCACTGAAGCGCATGGCGGCGAGGCTCGATGCGCTGGCTAAGGTGCTGGCGCTGGCAAAACTCCCTGCGTCGAGAAAATAGCGCGACGGCATGCGCTCAATCGCAGGCAATTAAAGCTTGACGTGATTGTCCGCCCGCCACGCTGAAACACTGCGCCCGAAGCGTTTCTTGAACCAGCGTGAAAACGCGCTCGAGTGTGAGAATCCGAGCATCTCAGCCACCACCGACAAGGGCCGCTCGCGATTCGCGATGTAGCGGTTCGCCAACTCGGTGCGGACCGCGTCGACGATTGCCGAGAACGTGGTGCCCTCTTCCGCCAGATGCCGATGCACCGTCTTGCGGTCGACCCCCATCTGCTCCGCAACTCGCTCCATCCGGCAATCCCCCGAAGCCAGCAGCAACGCGACGAGCTCCCGCACTCTTTCGCCGAAGCTACCTTCCGAGGGCTTGATCGAATCGACATATTGCTGCGCGTAACGCGCCATCGCCGGGTCGGCCGCCGCAACGGGAGTGTCGAGATCGCTCGTGCGGCAGATTATTCCGTTGAAGTCGCAGTTGAACTCGACCTTTGAACCGAAGACCCGCCGATGGGTGTCGAGATTGCGAGGTGCGCTGTGCACGAAGCAGACCCGGGGTCGCCAGCCCTCACCGAGAAACTGGCGCATCGTTCGATAAAGCACGCCCACCGTCATCTCGACCCCTTGACGCTTGGGTGAAAAGGATTCGATCGACCGCACCATGCTGATGGTCGCGACACCGTCGTCCTCGTCGATTCGGATCGACACCGAGTCGGTGTGCAGCTTGCTATTCACCTTCCACGCTTCGATGGCTTGGCGGATGGTCGGCTGATCGCGAAGGAGTAATGCGAGAGGACCCAGATTCGACAGCGTGCGCCTCTCGGCCATCCGCAGGCCGAAGTCCTCGACGCCCGCGGCTGCCGCAGACGCTTCCAAAAGCTGGCGCACGGATTCTTCCGGAACCTTGAAGTCGGGATCCTTTAAACAACGGCGGGACAAGCCGACATCGGCAAGCATGCGCGACGGGTCGAGACCAACAGCGCGTGCGACTTCGAGATAATCGGTCAGGCTGGCGCTACGGACCAGCGTTTGCATTCTCAATCTTTACGATCAGTGTCTCCAGAAGTCAAAAAATTGCCCCCGATTGTCACATACTGAAAGGCTCTTTCAGGTAACTTCCAGTTAGGCGCGGACGGCTGGAGGGGGACCGATTGCTGTCGATGCAGCGTATCTAGCGGTCGCGTAAAGGGGGGACAATTACTTCAGCGTTGTATAGCGAGAAAACCTGCTTTGAAGCGGACCGTGACGCGCTCGTTCACGAACTCAAGGTGGTCGAAAACGCGCTCGAAGACGGTGCAACCGAAATGTCGATGATCGCCGCGGAGAACGTGTTCGACCGCCCGGTGTCGAAGATTCTGAACGGCGAAGCCCGCGCGATGCTGCGGATGGTGCGTGGACTCAAGGACTTGCGCATCGCAGTCGCGCGCGCACGCCTCCCGAAATCCAGAAATGGTGCGAAGTCGGCGAAGTAACCGCCGTTCAGTCTGCTTCGAGCGACTGCCTGATCGAATTCAAAATGAACAGGTATGAACGCGCAGACGAAATCTTGCCGATCAACGAGATCTGTCGCATAACCGCCATTTCCCGCGGTGTTACCGAATGTTGCCGCGCGACCGCAACGAAGTCGCGCCACCCCTGCTTGCGATCGCCGGTTGGTGCCATGGACGGTGCCAACTCGGGGTAGGCAGCCAGGATAATCGTCTGACGATCGATTCGCAGCGTCTGCGCCAAGCGAAGCACGACAGTACTTGAAGGATGCCGCGCGCCGGATTCGATATAGGCGATGTGCGAAGCGGTCACTCCGAGGCTGCGCCCCAATTCGCGCTGCGATAGTCCCGCAGACTCGCGCCTCGCTCTTATCAACTGCCCCAGCCGAAGTTTTTTCTTCACTGAAAGATTTCAACGTCGCGAAGTATTTCAGAATGCAATATGCACGCTCCCATTAGACGCCAGAATTCTTGTAATAACTACCGAACTGCCAGTTCGACCCGATGATTTTTAGTTTGGTTACGGTTTGGGTAGCGCTGTTTGCCCGATTTTGCCAATCCAAACTCGGGTAGGCTGTATTAGGCCATTCGGTGCCGTAGGGCGCAGATGCCTGCTAAATCATCAGCGGGTGCATTAGAAATCATTGAACAGTTGATTAAAGAATGATTATGTTTGAAGCAGAGGTTGATGAGATTGCGGTTTCGCCGTGCATGTGCCTGCGATTTGAGACGTTGCCCGCGCGAGTGACCGACCAAGGAGACTTATGACTCCACCTGTCGCTCAAGTTTCTTCGAGAAATAAAATCCAGCCGAAACGCCCGTCGATGATCGACGCACTGGGCGAATTCCGAGTACCGCTCGAGGCCAGTATTTACTGGCTCGGCGCGCTGTCGCATCCGTGGCCGCACGCCAAGCCGCATAACGCTAAAGTCGTCATGCTGATTCCGGGCTTCATGGCCGGCGATATGACGCTGGCGCCGTTGGCGAACTTCTGCCGATGGCTCGGGCATCGCGCCGTCTATGCCGGCATCCTGTCGAACTCCGAGTGTCCGCGCGAGACGATGCGCAAGCTGTGCGCGCGGCTCGAGCTGGCCTACGAGAAATTCGGGCAGCCGATTGTAGTTGTCGGTCAGAGCCTCGGCGGCGTTTACGCGCGCGAGATTGCGCGCGAGCATCCCGAGATGATCGAGCGCGTGATCACGCTCGGCTCGCCGATCAGAATGCCGCGCCACCATGCGAACATTGCCGTGCAGGCCGTCGCCCGCTCGGTCGCCGCGATTCGCGGCAGGGCCGAAGGATGCCTCAGCGAGTCGTGCCAGTGCGGAATGATGCTCAGCGACGAATCGCCGGCAGGCGTGCCGACCACTCACGTCTACTCGCGCACGGACGGCGTCGTGCACTGGGAAAGCTGCGTCGACCTAAGCGGCGCGCCGACGGTAGAGAACGTCGAGGTGATGGGCAGTCACGTCGGGATGGGCGTCAACGCCGATGTGTACCGCGTGATCGCGGACCGCCTCTCGATGCCGCGTCGCTCGCGGCTGCACGCGGCCGAATCGCACGCGGACGCCAGTTAGCCGCGCGCGCGAAGTTTAATCTTCAACGCGGCAGATCACTGCGCGCTGCTCGATTCCGGTGCCAGCGCGATTGCTACCGATTGCGTGAGAGTGATCGCGATTCGATCGCCGATATGCACATTCTGCAGCGCGTCCGCATTCGTCACGTGGATATTTTCCGTTGAACCATCCGGCGCCTGCAACGTGATGCGCTGATCGGCCTGGTCGATCGCCGAAACGACGACGACCAGATGCGCTTGGCGCGCTGCCACCGCGCCCGGCGTCTGCCCGGGATTCGAAACCCACAGCCCGCCCGCCAGAGTTGCCACCGGTGGTTTGTCACTGGGGCTTTTAGCGACAATGACGATGGATTCCGTAAATTGCGCGACGTAACGGTCGCCGGCCTTCAACGACTGCAGGTTGGCCGTGTCGTGGACGGTGAGGGTGATGTCTTTGCCCTTCGGTCCCTCCAATGTCACCTGTTTGCTCGCCGTATCGACCGCAACAATTTTGCCGTGGACCGTTAGCACGGTCTCCGCCGCAATCCCTCCAAGCGTAGCCCCATTGGCAGGAGCGGCGGTCTGGGCCGGAACGCTGGCCGGTGGCGAGCTCTGGGTGCTGCCGCAGCCGGCAACGACGATCGCCAGCGCCGCTAACAATGACGATTGGAGTATCGCGCCCTTTCTCATAAGTTCATTTCCTCGTGCGAGAGTTTTTCCGAAAACCCCGGCTCCTTGTATCACCCCCCGCAAACAGACACATAGGCCGCCGAACCTTCATCGCGAGCGGTAGAGGAGCCACGCGCGTTCCGAGATTGCTGCGATATAGAAGAACGCGATCAGCGGTGCGAGGGTGTGCACGATTGCGCCGGGAAACGCGGGCGCTGGCGCGATTGCGAGTGTGATCACGAGCGCATAGTTGATGATTCCGCCCCAATGGCCCAGCCGGCTCCTCACCGGGCCCGCGGCCGGCGGCGCGAGCACTACAGAATCGATCACGTACTGGCTGAACGACAGCGCTATCAGGATGGGAATGTAGAACGGTATCGCGCCGGCTGCCGCCTCACAGAAAATTGCCGCAAGCACGAAGGTCACGTCCGCGATTCCGTCGAGCCATCGCCCGCGCCCGCTCGCGACGCCAAGCCGCCGCGCGATTCGACCGTCGACGAAGTCGCTGCCGGCAGCGACGATCGCGACAGTCGCAAACGCCAGCCGGCCC
>Ga0210391_10003712_pt1 | contig 12863 bp, 9 predicted proteins | sample IncBWC12OmetaG_FD_160573 | JGI IMG/M metagenome (GOLD analysis project Ga0210391, IMG submission 160573) | Forest soil microbial communities from Barre Woods Harvard Forest LTER site, Petersham, Massachusetts, United States - Inc-BW-C-12-O ... | reverse complement strand
GGTCCCGATCCACACCTGTACGCCGGCGGTCGAGAGTTCCACCGCGCGAAGAATCAGCACCAGCTCGGCACCCTCCCGCACCACCATGAAAAAAACGAACGCGCCCACAGCCCAGCCGGCAGCCCGCGTTGATTTCAGCGCGTAGGACTCGACGCGCTGTTCGATTTCCTTCCGCAACGTGCGCGCCGCGCGATTCATCCACACGATCATGGTGACCACAAGGCCCGATGCGAGTAACATCAGCACGCCCTCAAACCCGTCTTCGCTGATGGCCCAATGTCCGAGCAGCAGGGCAGCGGCCACGCTGGCGGCGCAGGCCAGAAAGACCCCGGCCCAGGCGTAGGTCCTCAGGGCACGCCTGCCCGTCCGATTCAAATAGACCAGGACAATACCGACGACCAGAGCGGCCTCAACGCCTTCGCGGAGAGCAACTAACAGAGCGGAAATCATGAAATCCCAGTTGTAAGCCTCTTGCAACTAAGACTTAACATTAAATTCTTGTTACGCCAAAATCAAGCGAATTCGGGCCCCGGCTCACGCAACGCAATCCCTGTACAATAGGCATCCTACATACGATGGCGAATCGTTTTCATGGTTCCGGCTGCTTCGGGGGAGCGGGCGTTAGACCCGTGTCCGTCGCCATTGTGCTGGTGTTGATTGCTCTGGCCGCAGGGGTGCTCTCGGCTGCGCGCGCACAGGATCCGGTTCCCTCCTCGGCCCAATCCTCCGACTTCAAACCGGATTCCAGGAAAGCGAAGGCCGCCTACGAGGAGGGAAACCGCGCCGAACGGCAAGGCGATTGGTCGACTGCTTACACCGACTATACGGACGCGGCAAACTATGCTCCGGCAAATCGCGACTACGTCATCCGGCGCGACATCGCGAAAAGCCGCGTCGTGCAGTCCAAAATGGACATTGCCGAGCGCGAGGCAATTTCGGGCCGGCTTGACGAGGCACAGAAACAGCTGTTGAGCGCGAGTTTCATCGACCCCCTGAACCCCGCGATTCGGAAACGGCTTGCGGAATTGGCCACCGCGGAGATCAGCCAGATTCGAAAAAAGCCGGACGTCGAGCTCGCCGGAGAGCCGAAGCTCGAATACAGAACGGGAACGCGAACCTTTGACTATCGTGGCGACACCCAGGGTGCCTATCAGGAGCTGGGGCGCCAATTCGGCGTCGAGGTGGCGTTCGACGTGGATTTGCGTTCGCGTCAGGTTCGTTTTCAGGTAGCGGACGTCGATTTTCCCACAGCCGCGCGATTGCTCGGTAACGAAACAGGCACGTTCTGGCGTCCGCTGTCGGCGCGCCTCTTCTTCGTGGCGGACAGCACCGCTCAAAAGCGCAAGGATTTCGAGCCTTCGGTCGTGCGCACGATTCTGCTTCCGGCATCTGCCACGCCCGAGCAGATGACGGAAATGGTCCGCATGGTGCGCGACGTGACGGGTATCACGCGCTCCGACCTGAATACCTCCAGCCGCACACTCACTTTCCGCGCCTCGCCACACGCCGTCGCGCTCGCCAGCGATTTGATCGACGACCTCGAGAAGCCCACGGGGGAGCTGATTCTGGAAATCGAGATCCTCGAAGTGGACCGCACCAACGCGCTGAATTTGGGGATCGTGCCGCCGCAACACGCGCAGGTATATACCGTCAGCACCCAGCAGATCGAGGAAGCGGCCGCGTCCGAAGAAGGCCTGATCGATGTAATCGAGCAAGTCCTGGGAACAACCACTCCCAATGTGATCGCGTTCGGCGGCGGCTACACCACCTTTTTCGCCACGCTTCCGAATGTCGCTGCGAATTTCTCGCAAATGCTCTCGCTGGTGCGCACCGGCCGCCGTATCCTGTTGCGCGCGCAGGACGGCAAGACCGCCGATTTCTTCGTGGGCGAGCGTTTTCCGGTTTCTCTCGCCACTTTTTCGCCAAGCTTGCTGAACGGGTCGATCACCGGCGCCGGCACGGGGATCAACAATCCGCTGACGAACTATCCGGCAGGGAACTCGCCGTCCTTCATCGCCACGAATATTCTGCGCGGCGATAGTTCCGTCAACGATTTGATCGTCGCCAATTCCGCCGACAACACCATCTCGATCCTGCTCGGCAATGGCGACGGAACTTTCGCCAATCAGGTGGCCTACCCGCTTGGAGCCACCACCGACAAAGATCCCGTTTGGATCGCCACGGGCTCGTTCGACACGCCCAACGATTCCAACATCGATCTTGCCGTGGCGAACAAAGGATCGAACACCGTCTCGATTCTCTTGGGCCAGACCGACTCCACCACCAGCCTGGCGACCGGCACGTTCGTCTCCGGCACGGATTTGACCACCGGTCATTCGCCCGTTTCCGTCGTGACGGCCGTTTTCCACGACCTCGCCAGCACAGGATTCCTCGATCTCGCCGTCGCCAATCAAGCCGACGACACGATTTCGATTTTTCAGGGCAACGGCAACGGCAGCTTCAAGACGCCGACGGTCGTTCCGCTCATCCCCGGTTTTTCGCCGACCGCTCTGGCCACCGGGAATTTCACCAACAGTGGTCACGTCGACCTCATCGTCGCAGAAGAGTCCAACACCGCCGGCAACGCCGGGCAAATTCAGGTTCTCCTGGGCAACGGCGACGGCACCTTCACGCAGGCGCCGAACTCTCCCTACGCAGCCGGCAACACGCCCGTATTCATCGCCACAGGAGATTTCAATGACGACGGCGTCACCGACCTGGCCGTCGCCGATAACGGGCCGCCCTCCACGTCGTCCGGCGGCGCTGGCGTCGCAGGCAACGCCGTCTCCGTTTATTTCGGCAATCCGAATGCAAGCCAGGTGAATTTCGGCAACGGCACTTTCACGGCACAGAACCTCTACCCCGCGGGCACTTCGCCCACATCGATCGCCGTCGCGGATTTCAATCAGGACGGCTTCGCCGATCTGGCGGTCTCCGATAGTGCGGATAACGCCGTCACCCTGCTATTCAATGAAGGCACCGGCGTCTTCACGTCTCCCACACCCGAAATTCCGGTCGGCACCGCTCCTTCCTCGATCGTAACCGCGGATTTCAACGCAGACGGCCTGCCCGATGCTGCCACCGCGGACAACGGCGCCGCGGAAGCCACCGTCATTCTCAACAGCGCCAGTCTCTTCCCAGGCGCTTCGAGTTCCCTCGGCACGCCGTTTCCCGGAGCGCAGTATCTCGACATCGGCCTCAAGGTGAAGGCCACGCCGCGCGTTCATCCGGACAATGAGGTCACGCTCGATCTTTCCTTCGACATCAGCAGTCTGAGCGCCGAAAGCTTCAACCAGATTCCCGTGATCAACAACGAGACCGTGACGCAGACCGTCCGTCTGAAGCAGGACGAAACCGCCGCCGTCGCAGGCTTCCGCTCGACGCAGCTCACCAGCGCGATTACCGGCAATCCGGGAATCTCGCAAGTCCCGGGCGTCGGCTTGCTCGATCAGGACACGACGAAGAACAACTCGGATACGCAACTGCTGATTCTCGTCACGCCGCGCATGGTGCGCTACGCCCCGCGTACCGATCACGTGATCTACGCAGGCCAGGGCGAGCCGGAAGGCCAGGGAGGCGCCCCATCCGCCCCGAATATCGTCGCTCCGCCCACGCCGCCGGTACCGGCGCCGCCCCCGCCGGAGAATGTGCCGCCGCAGCAACCACCCGCACAAGCTCCCGCTCAGCCGCAGCCGGATCAAAACGCGCCCGCGCCACAAAATCCACCTGCGCCATTGCAGGCACCGCCGCAACAATAAAGTCGATAGGGAGAGCGCGCCGCCGTGTACGGCACGCCCACCTGCCGCTGCGGGTTGGCCGGCCAATTGAGTCGGGACGTGTTGCAGGACGGAATTTAGGGCGAAGCTTCCAGTACAACGACGGGCTGGTAGGTGCGGGGAACCACCGGTTCGGCAATGGCAATCAAATGCCCCTGCTGATTGAACACGCGCAGTCTGGACGGCTTCCAATCGCCCGAATCCAGCTGTGCGGGCGCGCCCTGCGCGGCCACGGAATACCCCGGTTGAATCTGCGCAATCGTCACATTGAACTTCGCACCGTGCCGCACTCGCTTCTCGACAATCGGCAGCACCGTCACCCTCGGCAGATCCGGCAGCATGTTTTCCAGCCCTAAAACGCGACCGTCGAATGTCCCGGCCTTTGCATCCTCGATCAAGTCCGCCAGGCTCACCGCGTGATCGAGCGTAAATTCGCCCACAGCCGTCCGCGTAATCTCCGCCAGATGCGCGCCGCTGCCTTGCAGCTGCCCCATATCATGCGCCAGCGAACGAATGTAGGTACCTGAGCCGCACTCGACCGTAAACCGCGCGCAGAACCCCTCGACGCTTGTCAGCCGGAATTCGTTCACCTCGACTTCAACGGGCTCCAGCTTGACGGGTTTTTGCTTGCGCGCCAACTCGTGAGCCGGTCGCCCATGAATCTTTTTCGCCGAAAACGAAGGCGGTATCTGCTGAATTTTTCCGACGAAGCGCTCGGCCAGCGCCTGGATCGCTTCGGCGTCAATGGCAGGCGCAGTGTCTTGCGAAAGCGCCTCGCCGTCGGCGTCATACGTGTCGGTTGCGAACCCGAACCGCACGGTGCAGGTGTAGCGTTTTCGCCGGCTGCCATAAAATCGCGCCAGCCGCGTGGCGCGTCCCAGCGCCAGCACGAGAACGCCCGTGGCCAGCGGGTCCAGAGTCCCCAGATGCCCGATCTGACGAAAGCCTGCCAGCCGCCGCACGGTCTCGACCACGTCATGCGAGGTCTTACCACGCGGTTTATCGATCACAAGGATCCCGTCCAGCGGCGCAGACTTGGGTATTTTAGGCATTTGCATTTCGTAGCGCCGGATTCGAGCCGGCCAATTCCGTAGGGCCTCGCGCCCCGCTACGATTTCTCCGGGCGATTCACTTTCTTCAAGAGTTCGTCGATGCGCTGCCCGTATTCTTCCGAGTTATCCGGAATGAAGATGACTTCCGGCGCTCGCCGCAGCTGCAGCCGCTCCACCAATTCGTGACGGATGAACTTCGACGCGGCCTTCAATCCCTTCATCGCATCCTCGCGCTCGGCATCGGTGCCGTCGACTTGGACGAACACGCGTATGACCCTCATTCCCGCCGCTACGCGCACTTCGGTCACGATCAGCGGCACGGCCAGGCGGGGGTCCTTCAATTCTCCCGCCAGCATCAGCATCACTTCGTTGCGGATTTCCTCGGCGATGCGCTCCGACCGAAATCCCCCGACCGTCATGGTTCGTCCTCGAAATACTCGATTTCGCGCGACACCAGATCGCGCCCCAGGATGCGTTCCGATTCCTCGGCGATCGCCTGCAGCGATTCTTCCAGATGCTTCCCGTCGCCTGAAATGCTCACCACACCGACGCGTGACCGCTGCCACAGCTCCTGATGTTCCAGCTCAGCCACCGCGACGTTGTAATGCGCGCGCAACCGGTCCTTCAGACTGCGCAGCACCTGCCGCTTATCCTTCAGCGACTGCGCATCGGGAATATGAATTTCAAGAGTGAGGAGGCCGATCGGCATACGCGCCCCATCGAAATCCAGCGGCGAGGTTCTCAAAACTGCAAGACCTACAGGCTTAGATGCGCCGCGCGTCGCCCGTGTCGGGGCGGCCGCGATCCGGCGGCAAGGCGGCGTCCAGCGGTGACGACTTCTCGATCTTGAAGCACTCGAGAATGTCGCCCACCTTCACGTCGTTGAAATTCGAAACGCCCACGCCGCATTCGAATCCCGCGCGCACTTCGCTCGCGTCATCCTTGAACCTCTTGAGCGAGCTGACCTGCCCGGTGTAGGCCACCGCGCCGTCGCGCAGCACCCGCACGTCCGCATTGCGCTTGATGATTCCGTCCTGCACCGAGCAGCCTGCGATCACGCCCGAGCCCTTGACGCGGAACGTGTTCCGAACCTCTGCGCGGCCCAGATACACTTCCTTGATCACCGGCGCCAGCAATCCCGCCACGGCCTTGCGCAATTCGTCGAGCAGCTCGTAGATAATCGTGTGCATGCGGATATCGACGCCTTCGCGTTGCGCCAGATCGAGAGCTTTTCGTTCGGGCCGCACGTTGAAAGCGATGATAACGGCGTTCGATGCCGAAGCCAGAATCACATCCGATTCCGTCACCGCTCCAACGCTCGCCTGCATCACTTTCAGCTTCACCTGGTCGTTGGACAGCTTCGGCAGCATTTCATTCAGAACTTCCACCGAGCCCTGCACGTCCGCCTTCACCACTACAGGCAGCTCTTTCAGTTCGCCGGCGCGCAGTTGTTCGTGCAATTGATCGAGTGTCAGCCGGCCGGACGAAGCCGTCTTGGCCAGGGCAGCCTCGCGCTGCTTCGCCTGCCGGTACTCGACGATGTGTCGGGCCTTCGCTTCGTCGGCCACCTGGAATTGATCGCCGGCTTCGGGCACGCCCTGCAGTCCGAGCACTTCGACAGGCGTCGAGGGTGCCGCCTTCTGAATCGCATGTCCGCGATCGTCGAACATCGCGCGAACTTTTCCGTATACCGCGCCCACGATGAAGACGTCGCCGACGTTCAGCGTTCCGTTCTGCACCAGCACGGTCGCCACGGGTCCGCGGCCCTTGTCCATCCGCGACTCGAGCACCGTGCCGCTGCCGGGAGCATCGGGATCGGCTTTCAGCTCAAGCAAGTCAGCCACCAGCAAAATCATTTCCAGCAGTCGCGGAAGATTCTGTTTTGTCTTGGCTGAGACTTCCACCGTAACCGTCGTCCCGCCCCATTCCTCAGGCATCAATCCGCGATCGGCCAATTGCCGCTTCACGCGCTCGGGCTCCGCGTTCGGTTTGTCGATTTTATTGATCGCGACCACGATTTGCGTGTTGCCCGCCTTGGCGTGCGCGATGGCTTCTTCGGTCTGCGGCATCACGCCGTCGTCGGCGCCGACCACCAGGACCACAATGTCCGTCACCTTCGCGCCCCGCGCGCGCATGCGCGTGAACGCTTCGTGGCCCGGCGTGTCGATGAACACGATGCGGCGGTCGCCCGCGTGTACCTCGTACGCGCCGATGTGCTGGGTGATTCCGCCGGCTTCGCCTGCGGCTACCTCCGTCTCGCGGATCGCGTCGAGCAGGCTCGTTTTGCCGTGGTCGACGTGGCCCATCACGGTCACCACGGGCCCGCGCGGCAGCAGGTTGCCCGTGCGCTCTTCCTTGATCTTTTCTTCTTCGACCAGCTGCTGTTCGTACGTCACGACTTCCACGATTCCGTTGAAGGATTCGGCGAGGCTCGTGGCCGTCGGCACATCGAGCGCCTGGTTGATGCTCGCGAAAACGCCGCGATCGAGCAACGTCTTCAGCAATTCCTTGGCGCGAATGTCGAGTTTTTCCGCGAGTTCGCGCACGGTGATGCCTTCCGTTACGGTCACCGCGCGGGGTTCCCGCTGGACCGGAGCCGGAGCTTCCACATGCGCGCGGCCCGCAGCCGCGCCCTGGCGCGTTCGAACGGGATGCAGCCGGCGCTCGCCTTCTGCGTAACGCTTCTCGATGGTCGGGCGTCCACGAGACGCGGGCGGCTTGCGCGCGTAGAGCGGCTTGCCGGGTTCGGCTTTCGGAACTCCACCGGTTGCGCCCGGTCGCTGACTGCCGATGGGCTCCGAACCAGGGCGGCCCCCGCCGGGCCGCTGCGGAAACCTTCCGGGAGGACCACCGGGACGCGGCGGACCTCCGGGTCTCGGCGGACCGCCGGGACGAATCTGGCCGGGCGCGGCTGCCGGGCGCATACCCTGCGGGGCGCCGGGACGCTGCTGATAAGGTTGACCGGGCTGGCCGGGCCGCGGAGGGAATCGCTGGCCCTGCGGAGGCGGTGCCCCGGCTGGTCGCGGCGCTCCTGCTACCGCGGGTGAGGTTCCCGCAGGACTCGCTGCCGCTGGACGTTGTGCCGGTGGCGCACCTGCCGGGCGCGCGGGAACACCTGTTCCCGCAGGCGCAACGACGGGTCGCGGTGGCGCTGTCGGATGTGTCGGATGAGCGGGATGCGCGGCCGCCGGCGGAGCCGCCATCGGCGCTGCCACCGGACGCAGTGGAACGCCGGGCGTCGGACCCGTTGCGGGTGCGCTGGCGGGGCGCGCGGCGGCCGAAGGAGCGCCGCTCGCAGCCGGAGCGAGGGAGGCTGGTCGCGGCGGAGCGGCCGCTGGTGCCGCGGGTTTCGCCGCCGGAGCGGTTGCCGCAGGCCCTGGAGCAGGCCGTGGCGCGGTTTTGGCTTTTGCCGCCGCGGTCTTCGCCGCTTCCGCCGCTGCTTCCGCGGCCGCGAGACCCTGAAAATGCTTCCGCGCCAGTTCCGCGTGCTCGATATCGATCGAACTCGAGTGCGTCTTCTTTTCCTTGACGCCGATCGTGGGCAAGAAGTCGATCAGCACTTTGGCTTTGATCTCCAGCTCGCGGGCCAGCTCGTTCAACCGGACTTGTTTGGAATCAGACATTCGATCTTCGAAATTCTCCCTGTTACTCCGCGCCTTCGGTTTTCTCGGCGCTTTCGTCGACGGCTTCGGCAGCGGCGCGATCTGCCTCAGTCGTTTCTTCCTGCTCGGGCGTCTTGTCCGCGGCGGCTGGCGCTTCGCCTACGTTGCCGTCGGGCGTTTCCCCCGCCTCGGCGGTTAACGCGGCATCGACCTCGGGCGGAGCCTCGACGACCAGGCTTTCGGCCGCTGCTTCGTCCTCGGTAGAAGGTTCAACCGGTGCCGTGGCCTGCGCTTCGAGCGCCTCGAAATACGCCGCCACCGACTGGTGTATCTTCTCCACCATTTTCTCGCCGATGCCCGGAATTTCGACCAGCTGTTCCGGCGTCATGTCCGCGAGTTTTTCAACCGACGTGATGCCGGCCGCTTCGAGTTTTTCAATCGTCTTCGGGCCCACGCCCGCCAGCTCCGTGAGCGGAGTGCCGGGAGCCGTGAGCGCGGCCATCTGCGCCTCGATTTCGCGGCGCTTTTCTTCCTCGCTCTTGATGTCGACGTTCCACCCGATCAGCTTGCTCGCCAGGCGTACGTTCTGCCCCTTCTTGCCGATGGCCAGCGAGAGCTGGGTATCCTCGACGATGACCTCGAGCCGCTTTTCTTCGGCGTCGACGATCTGCACGCGCGTTACCTTCGCCGGGCTCAGCGCTTTTTGCGCAAACGCGATGGTTTCCTCGCTGTAGGGAATGATGTCGATTTTCTCGCCGCGCAGTTCGCGAATGATCGACTGTACGCGCATGCCCTTCATCCCCACGCACGCGCCCACCGGATCGACGTCCTTATCGCGGCTTTCGACCGCGATTTTCGTGCGCTCGCCGGCCTCCCGGGCCACGGCGCGAATTTGCACGGTGCCGTCGTAGATTTCCGGCACTTCCATCTCAAACAGCCGCTGCACCAGGGCAGGATCGGCGCGCGAAACGATTACCTGCGGGCCCTTCGCCGCGCGTTCGACCGCGCGAATGGTCACACGCAGCCGGTCGCCTACATTGTAGGCTTCCAGGCGAGACTGCTCGCGCTTGGGCAATCGCGCTTCCGTGCGGCCCAAGTCCACGATCATGTCCGGGCCTTCCATGCGCTTCACCACGCTGTTGATCAGCTCGCCCACGCGGGTGTGAAACTCGTTGTAGATCGTGTCGCGCTCCGCCTCGCGCACTTTTTGCAGGATCACTTGCTTAGCGGTTTGCGCAGCGATGCGGCCCAGGACGTCCGTCGGCTTCGTGGCGACAATTTCGCCGCCAACTTCGACGTCCGGATTTTTCTTGCGCGCCTCGGCCAGCGAAATCTCGCGCAACGGGTCCGCGACTTCCTCGACAACGGTGTGCACCGAATACACGTCTATCTGGCCGCTCTCCGCGTTGAACTTGGAACGAAGATCTTCTTCCGTGCGGTAATATTTCCGCGCAGCGACCACCATCGCGTCCTCAATGGCCGCAACGATGACCTCCGGTTCAATGTGCTTCTCCCGGCTGATCTGCTCGATCGTCTGGTACAGCAGACTCGCCATCCCTGTCTCTCCTCACTCCCACCCGTCACAGCTCCACCACCAGGTTCGCCTTGCGAATCCCGGCGTACGGCACCGCGACTTCCCGATCGCGTACCGTCAGCTTCACCATGCCGTCTGCATAGCCCGCCAGTCGGCCCTGAAAAAACTTTTCGTTCTCCACAGGTTCGCTGAGCCAAATCTTCGCCAATCGTCCCGTGAACCGCTCGTAATCGCCCGGCTTCATCAGCTTGCGATCGAGCCCGGGGGAGCTCACCTCTAAAGTGTAGCTCGGTCCCGGTACTAGGTCTTCTACATCCAGCAGCACACTCAGTTGCTCGCTGACATGCTGGCAGTCGATGTGACTGATGCCGGCACCGTTTTGCGGGCTGGCCGGGTCCGGCGGGCGGTCGATATAGACCCGCAGGAACCGCTGCTTGCCCACTTTCCATTCTACGTCGAAGATTTCGAGGCCGAGCGAATGGGCCACCCGCTCAGCTGCCTCTCGAATCCGATCCAGGTCCATACTCTTCTAAGGGCGGCAGTTATGCCCATCCGGGCCCGCCGCGCCCAATTTCCATCACCCGGCCAACAAAAAAGTGGGCTCGCGCCCACTGGTTTGTGCGACCTATCTGGAAGCGACCCAGTATAAGCCCCGATGAACTTCAACGCAAGCCGTCTGCTTGCCGAAACGATTTGGCGGAGTGCGACCCGGGGCCTGACCAGAGCGCTGAGCCCCAAAATTTCTGATACGATAGCGCCGGCGTTGCTGCAGCGGTTCAGGACCGGGCGATGACTTTAGGTGAAGTGGTCGACAAATACGTTGCGGTCGGGGGCGGATTCGGGAAGCCGGTCGCACTCTCGTCGCTGGGACTTTCGCGCGAGGAACTCGAACGCACCTTCGGCCAGCTCGACGAGGATTACCACATCAGCCGGTTCATCCACTTCCAGTGCGCCGCCGGCGCCAACTTCGCAATCAACGGATTTCCGCAAACGCACGTTTCCATGGACGCCGAGATCAAGACTGTTCTCTGATTTCCAATTTCCCCGGAACCCGAGACTAACGCACCGGCGGATGGAAGTCGAAATCCGGGTCAACGTCGACAGGAATATCGGAGCCTTTTGAGAGGGCGGCGGCGAGTTCCGGCGGCATCACCGCGTATTTCTTGAACCAGGTTTCCGTGCGGGTGCGGTCTCCGGTGTTTTCCTGCGTCAGGAGTTCCCGGGCGAGTGAGGCGATTGCAGCCGGCATTTTGTCGAAGTCGACGGAATAGAGTCCGGTGGGGGAATCGCGGCGGATGGCGCCTCGCTCGGTCAAGTAGCTGATCTCCATCATCGAGCCCGAGCCATGGGCTTCTGCGATTCCGAACCGAATCGTGCGGAAAGATTCTCCCAGGAATGAGGCGTAGATTTCGTTCAGTTTTTCCTTGGGGATCGCGCCGTGATCGACCAGCCATTTCACGCACATCATGCCAGTGATATCGGCTTTGGATTCCTCGAGCGCGGAATATTGCGGGCCGATGGCCTCGCCGATGCCTTGCTTCGTTGCGTGAACGCGCGTGGGGCCGAGGCCGTGCGAGATTTCGTGCAGGACGACGAAGTCGAGCGTACCCTCACCGGTAACCATTTTCGCCTGATCGGCCCTCATCAGGCGCTCGGCCAGCGGCAGGATGATGTAATTGACGCGCGCATCGAGAAAATTCTTCCAGAAAATCTTCTTCGAGCCCTTTTCTTCGTGGATGCGCGGATCGTTGGGGAGATTGTCGGCAACAGCCTGATAGCCGTGAAGCAAGTCCCCGGCGCGATAGATCGCGTCCACCACTTCCATCGGTTGATGCTGGCCGCGTTCGGAAGGCAAATCCTCGGGAGCGAGTGGGAGCGATTCCTGCAGCTCGGGCACGTATTTCTGAAACACCTCGAGCTTTTGGCTCTCCGCGTCGTTGCGGATCATGACCGACGCGCCGAAGGACGTTTTCACGCCGAGCAGGCCGTCGGTGTAAACCTCATAAGGCGCGAAGACGACGTCGAATTTTGGATTTTGAAGGTCCATCCAGACCAGATCGCTTTTGTAGTAGTCGTCGTTGAGCAGTGCGTCGGCTCGCAGGCGCAGGAAATTGGCGAACGCGGGATCGTCGCTGAGCTCCGCCGCTTCGCGAAGATCGGCGGCCATCGGATTCAGGAAATCGCCGTAGGCGGCGTGATAGGGGTCGAAGCACGGACCCCAATATTCCGCCTGTGTGCCAACCGCGCACGTTTTCTCGATCGTGTAGGGAGAGTAGACCTCCGATTTCTTGAACGAGCCGTCGCTGATGCGCTTTTCGAGATTGGCCCGGGTTTCATTGGGAAGATAGAACCCGCGGCCGGGAGAGGCCGGCTCGGTGCCAATGAACGGCTTGTCATCTTCGATTTGGAGGTAGCGGCCGCCGTTGATTTTCAGGAGCTCGCGGATCATCTGGTTTTGCGAGTTCGTGCTGCCCTCCAGTGCGACGTAGAGCTTTAGGCCTTCGGGATCGCTCTGGCGCCAGTAGATGCAGTCGAGCAGGCCGGCGGCGTCCACGAGCTTCGCGACCATCTGCTTTTCGCGGTCGGTCAGATGGCTCTGGTCGAAGCGAATCTTGACGGGCTTGAATTTCGCGAGATCGGCCGTGAGTTCCTGCGGCGTGATCGAAAGCTGCGTCTCGGGAGATTGCGCGGTCGCGACGGCGGCGGCGGCCAGAACCAGAAGCGCCGCCAGCAGCACGCCTACGGTGTGTCCCGATGCCCACCGGATCCATTGCCGATCGGAGCGGGCGCGGATCGTTTGGTTTCTGTGGATTGCCGGTGTCACGCCGACATCTTAGAGCAGAACGGCGGAAGTGCAAGTGGGGAGTTGCGCGGGCTTTAGCGCGAGGCCAGCGGGGCC
>Ga0210391_10003711_pt1 | contig 12867 bp, 7 predicted proteins | sample IncBWC12OmetaG_FD_160573 | JGI IMG/M metagenome (GOLD analysis project Ga0210391, IMG submission 160573) | Forest soil microbial communities from Barre Woods Harvard Forest LTER site, Petersham, Massachusetts, United States - Inc-BW-C-12-O ... | reverse complement strand
CGTACGCATCGATGTCCACAACCACAGGTGTTTTGCCAGCCTGCGCCAGCACGTTCGTGTGGTTCAGAATCTTGTCCTTCTTAACCGCTACCAGCAGGACGTCCATTTGCGCGTCCATAGATTCCAATAACTGGTAGCTGAGGTTTACGTCAGCAATATCAAAAGGGATATGTTGGCTAGCTTCTGAAGGGATCCGGTCGTACAACTCTTCCTCGGTCATCAACGGAAGCGGCACTCTCTTCACAATCACCGAGTGGCCGGAAACGGAGGTCGCCACGTTCTTCGTCTTTACACGCTGTGCGTCGAAAATCTTACTGATCGCGTTGGCCACTTGGGGCGCGTCCATGATCGCGCCATCCACCACGGTGTCCTGCGCCAGCGATTCCATACCAAAGCTTACGAGCTCGTAGCCGGCTTTCGTAGACTTCAGCTCCACTGCTTTGATCGAGCTTGAGCCGATGTCCAGCCCTACCAGCTGCCTTGATTTTTTGCCCATTCCCAACATGTTTCGGCCTCTTTCGCCTTCACTCTCGGCAAACTATCGGCGCCTCGCATGCGCCTGGCTCATTTTCCGTTCCATCCAGCGATCCAGAATCGTCTTACGCAGTTTCCAACGATTGCCCAGCTTGAACGCGGGAATTTCGCCCTCGGTGATGTAACGGTACAGGGTATCCGGGGAGATCCCCAGATACTGCGACGCCTGTCTCACATTCATCACTTCACGCGATTCATTCACGAGGAACGTCACCCTGGCGCCCGAACCGACGCCAAACCCACCACTGCCAAGTGCACCCCTTACTGCGTTTAGAATGTTTCGAGGTGCCGCCCGTGCAAGCTTTATGACATTCAGAACCTCAGAGCGTCAAGGGATTCTCTACCGAAGTTGCCTTATAACTACCCCTATTCTTAGGTAGTTCTGGGGTATTGGGGGAGGTTGATACTAGAACTTGTGTACATTCGCAGGATGCACCACAACTAATTGTATTTTTACGACGTTCTCGCCTGTCCCGAAGGACGGTTATTAGTTGAAGTCAATCACGCGCTTATCGTTCGCACGATTTTACAATTGCAGCGTTTTCCAAATCGCTGCGACGCGCGCGCGCGTTTTTTCATCCATTTTTATTTCATCCGGCCAAGGACGCGTGAATCCTTCGGATTCCCACTTGCGCGTCGCGTCGATTCCCATTTTTGAACCAAAATCTTGCATCCTTTGCGCGTGGTCTAACGTATCCACTGGCCCTAGCGAGAATTGCACGTCTCTTTCTGGATCCAGCGCACAAAGCGATTTCCACACAACCTCATTGTAGTTGTGCACGTCCACGTCGTGGTCAACCACCACGATTACTTTTGTGAACATCGCCTGCCCTAATGACCAAATCGCGTTCATGATTTTCCGCGCGTGGCCTGGATATGACTTTCGAATCGCTACAATCATCAAATTGTGAAAAATTCCTTCCGCGGGCATCGCGACATCCGTGATTTCGGGATACTGCATCTTCATCACCGGCAGAAAAACGCGTTCGACCGCGTATCCCATGTAATAGTCTTCTTGCGGCGGGGGGCCTACAACGGTCGTCAGATAAATCGGATCCTTCTTGTGTGTCACGCACTCGATGTGGAAAACAGGGTATTCGCCTTCCAGCGAATAAAATCCAGTGTGATCTCCGAACGGCCCTTCCGTACGCATCTCGTTCAAGTTCACATAACCTTCAAGCACAATTTCCGCATTCGCTGGCACTTCTAGATCATTCGTCTCGCACTGCACCATCTCCACCGGCTCGCGACGCAGGAATCCAGCGAACATCATTTCATCGAGATCCGGCGGAATCGGCAGCATCCCAGAGAGCGCTGTGGCTGGATCTGCTCCGATAGCCACGCTCACAGAAATGCGTCCCTCCGGGCTTTTGGCTCTAGCCCGGCGAAAATGCTCCGCACCGTGTTTTTGTGTTTGCCAGTGCATGCCGGTCGTTCGCTCGTCATAGACTTGCATGCGGTACATCCCGACGTTTCGCTTACCGGTCTCAGGATTTTTTGTGAACACGAGCGGAAATGTAATGAAACGCCCGCCGTCCTGCGGCCAACATTTCAAAATGGGGAAATCGAAAAGGTTTACGTCCTTGCCGTGATGCATCACTTCTTTGCACGCACCGGTCTTTACGCTTTTGGGGAAAAATGATCCAAGCTCGGCCAACTTTGGCAACATCTTGATTTTGTCGAAGAATCCTTGCGGCGTTTCCATCTTCAGAAAGCCCTGAATCCGCGCCGCCACTTCGTCCAGTTCACCGACTTCGAAAGCTAGCGCCATCCGCCGTACGCTTCCAAACGTATTGACCAAGAGAGGCACGCGCGAACCTTTCGGCTTTTCAAATAAAAGCGCTGGCCCGACGCTCTCGGGCGATCGGTTCTTGTCTCGCGCGATTCGCTGCGTTACTTCTGTGATTTCCAGAATTGGGTCAACCTCAGCACGAATCCGCTTCAGTTCCCCTTCCTTCTCTAATTTCTGGACAAACTCCCGCAAATCCCGATACGCCACCCCTGTGCCTCCCCTTCTAGACGCTTGCTTTCAGTTGCGGTGGGCTACCCGAATGGAAGACTCTAGCACGGCAGCGCGTTGGCCGAGAAACCCAGCTGCGTCACTCTCTCTACTGGACGTGAGCGTCGAAAACGCCGGCCTCAACTTGCCCCGCTCGTTTGACCTGCACAAAAATCCTATACTCTCCGGCCTTCGGAAAGCCGTATGGAAAGCTAACTTCCGGGGACACCTGGGCAGGCATGGGCATCGCCATCCCAGTTGGCATCACGCATTGGTCTGTAATCCCACAGGCGCCATTCGGCGGCCCGTTCGGCGCTCCGTTCGCCAACTCCAGCGCAGCCATCGACGCCGACCCAGCCGGATGGATGTGCGCGAACACACTCATGTCCGCGCTCACGAACTCCGCGTGCCCCGCCATTCCCATGTACTGCTGCATGTCTTTCACGGGGTTCCCATCCTTATCTTCGACTTTAAACTTGAAAACCATCGCCGTGTTCGCGACCAGCGGCGCGCTTCCCTTCTCCCAAACAATCCGTCCGCCGTCCGCAAGCTGCGCGACACTTGCATCGGCCGACTGCGGAGTCAGCGCCGTTCCCGTCCACGTCGAGTCATCGCCCGTAAGCGGAGCCCCATTTATCTGTGGCAAATCCACTTGCCCCACTAGCGTCCACGGAAAACCTGCTTTATCCACGATGTCCGCAAAAACCTCGTAATGCCCCGCCGGAATGTCCGGCAAATCGTCCACAAACTTGCTGCCTTCTCTTTCCGGATGCAAATGCCACATGCGGTCCATTCCGGGCGCGCTGATCAAAAACAAATGCATCAAATGGTTATGGTCGGGAATCACCTCGTCCATATTCACTTCTTTCGACCACTCCGGATCCTGCCCCTTAGCTCGGATCACTAGCCGGTTTCCGTTTTGCAGTTCCGTTTCCGCCAGCGGCGGCTTGAAAAAGCTAACGGTTCGTTTGTAGTTCGTCGCTTCCGCGCCCCACCAGGCTTTTCCGAGAAAAAGAATCCCCAGTACCACGACCGCGGTAATCGCCATTACCACCCGTGCTCGCCGCTTCTTCGCTGGCGACGGCGTTTCTCCCGGCTCCAGATTTCCCTCACGCGAGGCCGCTCCCGCGATGAACACCAGCCCCACCGCAAGAAACACCATCAAAAATCCCAACAATCCCCCCAACGAACGTTCCATCGGAAGCGTTCTCCGCGCGAACGCCGGCACGGGCACCGCAAGTTCGCCTTTCCCCTTGCTGCCTTCCACCGAAACGCGCACCTTCAGCGCGCCGGATTCCATCAGCCACAAACTCCCCGTAAAAAAATGTGGATCTTGTTTTGACCGCTCCGCCACGTCGGGAGTAGGTGGAAAGTCTGACCCGGCTCCGCTCAGCCGCATTGGCACAATCTCGATCTTCTCAACATCATTCGAGGCGCTTCGTACCTCAATCTCCGCGATTCCCGGAATCACCTGCGGCACTCGCACCGTCACATAAAGGTGATACGCTCCAGCATCTCCTTCAAAAAACACATCCGAACTTCCCACGTGCGCGCCTACAGAAAGCGCGGTCGCCAACATCAGCACAAAAATCCCCACTGCCCGTCGATGCATGAATCTCCTCAATCCAGTCCTCGTTGCGCTCGCCCCGCGTAATCGCGCCGACCCACTATCTTTCACTTTTCTCTGCGACCTCTGTGTCTCTGCGTTTCGCAATTCCTTCCATTCTCCGCCTATCACCTTCTCATCCGCCTCATCCAATCGCCCCACGCAAAACCCAGCCGCGCCGTAATCACGCTGAACACCACCGCCATCGCCATAAACTTCCAAAACTGCCCCGGCGTGTCATCCAGATGAAACTTATACGGATTGTAAAGAATCGTCGCAGGATCAAAATATGCAAAGTATCCCATCCCGAAAATCCGGTTGCGCGCCGCGGGCGTCATCAGAAAATCCGCGAACGGCCACTGCACAGCCAAAAAACTCAATACAAAAACAGAACCGCTCACCGCCGCCAGTTTCCATCTTCCCCACTCCCCCGTCTTGTGCCACAAAAGATCCAGCACAATCGCAGGCGCAATCAGCAACAACGGAAAATGCAGCGGTACCAAATGTGTGATGTGTTGATAGACCGGCCCCAGCTTCGCCTCCGCAGGAAACAACGGCAGGATCCACTCAAACGCTAACAATATCACCGTATAAATCCCCGCTACCGCTGTACAACCCCAACGCCACTGCGACGCCCACGCAGGCGCAATTAACACCGCGGGAACTGCAATCGCCACTGCCAGATAACACGCCGCTTTGTGCATCTCGCTGGGCCAAGTGCTTGTCGTCAAGATCGTTCCCATCTGCGCCACGCAAAGCGCCCCGATATAGAGCAAGAGAACTCCGAGTTTCCGCCGCACACTCTCCGACGCTCGGCTCATTAACCCCGCAATCAGTGCCATCAACCCGATCTTGATCGCTAGCGAACCTAGCGACAGCAACGTATGCGGCGGGCTGACAATCTTCACGTCCAGCCCATACGCGTTGTGCCACCAATTGTCGAACGGCGCCGACGTCAGCATCGCAATGCAACCCCACACCGCAATGAACGCGCCCAACGGCCCGCGGAATCTCCAAATTTTCACCGACGCGCCCTGCGTTGCCGCATCGTGGCCAAACGTCGTCGTCAAAATCATGTACGCGCACGCGATTCCCACCAGCACGCCAGTCATCTGGATCATGATGTGCGCAGGCGTCCAAAACGAGTCCCGCCCAATCGACATGTGCCAGGAAATATCCCATGGACCACCAATCATCCCGCACGCGACCCCCGCTACCATGCACCAAATCGTCCACGGCACGGACACCACCTTCGACGCGGTCCCCACTCCCACGCGAGCAGCCATAGGCGGTCTTGCTATATGTTGTCCAAAAGGGATCGATTGCCCCATCGCGTGCCACTCCTTCGCCGCCACCACGAGCGGCCTTTTTGGTGCCTTGCCGCGAGTCTACACCCCGTGGTCTGTCCTGCAAACCACCGGCTGCCCTCCCGCGTCCGCAGCTACTCCCAAATTACGTAATAACTTCCATTTTGTTACGTCCTCAAAACTAGATGGAACATTCGGGCGGCCACTTCGTTCTTAAGAGTGCGGGCTAAAACCAGAAATCTTGTCTTTCAAACGCTAAGCCCTGGGGGCACTGTCAATGCGAACTTTCTTAGGCCATCTGAAGCAGGTCTTCCGCCGTCTCGCGAATGCCCCGCTCTTCACTGTCATCACGCTCATCACACTTGCTGCCGGAGTTGGCGGCAACACTGTCGTTTTCAGCGTTCTCGAAGGCGTGCTCCTCAAGCCGCTTCCTTACCCGAATCCCAACGAATTAATCGGCGTGTGGCACACCGCCCCCGGCATCAACATCACCGACCTCAACATGGCGCCCTCCAACTACTTCATTTATCGCGAACAAAACCAATCCTTTCAGGACATTGGTATCTACAACCGGGATGCCGTCAGCATTACAGGCGTTGCTGAACCAGAACGCCTTGACGCTCTTGACGTTACCGACGGCACCATTCCTTTGCTCGGCATTCCACCGATGCTGGGGCGCACCTTTACACGTCAGGACGATTCGCCCGGCGCACCAGACACCGCGGTGATCACGTACGGTTTTTGGAAAAAGAAATTTGGCGGATCCAACTCCGTCATTGGGCAATCCATCACGCTCGATGGCAAGCCGTACGAAATAATTGGGGTCCTTCCCCAACGCTTTCATTTTCTCGATTGGAACGATCCCGCCGTGATCCTTCCCTTAAGATGGGACCGTAACAAGACCAATTTAGGCAATTTCAGTTTTGAAGGTATCGCTCGCCTCAAACCCGGCGTCACCATGGAACAGGCCAGCGCCGACATCGCTCGCATGTTGCCGATCGTCTCGCGCACTTTCCCAGCGCCTCCTGGATTCAGCGCCAAGATTTTTGACGACGCGCGCATCGGTCCGAATCTCCGTCCCTTGAAAATAGACGTCATTGGCGATGTGGGCAGTACCCTTTGGGTGCTCATGGGCTCCATCGGCCTCGTTCTGCTGGTCGCTTGCGCAAACGTCGCAAATCTTTTGTTGGTGCGCGTCGAAGGCCGCCGCCAGGAACTGGCAGTTCGCTCCGCACTTGGCGCGAGTCCTTACCGCATCGCGGGCGAGCTTCTATTGGAAAGCATTACGCTCGGCTTCCTCGGCAGCGCTCTCGGATTGGGACTTGCCTACGCGGCCTTGCGTATCCTGGTACTCATCGCGCCTGAAGGCATTCCGCGCATAAACGAAATCGGCATCGACGGCCCCGTCCTACTCTTCACTTTCGTCATTTCCCTTCTCGCTAGCGTGCTCTTCGGCTGCATTCCCATTTTTAAATATGCAGGCGTTCGCCTCAGCACCGGCATTCGCGAAGGCGGCCGCGCCAACAGCGGAAGCCGCGAACAGCACCGCGCGCGTAGTGTTCTCGTGATCGTGCAAGTTGCTCTCGCTCTCGTTCTGCTCATCTGCTCGGGCCTCATGATCCGCACATTCCGCGCGCTCACGCACGTCAATCCCGGCTATTCGCACCCCGAGCACATGCAAACGTTCCGCATTGGCATTCCTGACAATCAAGTGAAGGACAACGAAAGCGTCGTTCGCGCGTTTGACGCTATGCGCAGCAAAATCGCCGCAATTCCTGGCGTCTCCGCTGTCACTGTCTCCACGTCGTTCCCCATGGACGGCAACTCCAGCAATGACCTCGTCTTCGCGCAGGACAAGGCTTACTCCGAGGGACAGATTCCTCCGATTCGCCGCTTCGCCTTCGTCATTCCAGGCTTCTTTGAAACTGAAGGAACTCCCTTGGTTGCGGGGCGCGATTTCACATGGACAGACATCTACAAGACGCTTCCGGTTGCTATCGTTTCCGAAAATTTTGCCCGCGAGTACTGGGATTCGCCCGCCAACGCCATAGGCAAACGCATTCGCGTCGCTACCACCGACGACTGGCGCGAAATTATCGGCGTCGCTGCCAACGTCTACGGCGACGGCGTCAGCAAGACTCCTCCCTCCATGGTCTATTGGCCCATCATGCGGGATCGTTTCGAGGGCCAGGCGCACGACGTAGCCACGTATACAGGCTTCGGCATTCGTAGCCCGCGCGCCGGCTCGGAAGCTTTCCTGAAAGAAGTCCGCGAAGCCGTCTGGTCTGTGAATCCCAATCTGCCGCTATCGAATGTTCACACTCTCGGTGCGTTCTACACGCGCTCCATGGCGCGCACGTCGTTCACGCTCATCATGCTTGCTGTCGCTGGAGGCATGGCCCTGCTTCTCGGCGTCGTTGGCATCTACGGCGTTATCGCTTGCTCAGTCTCGCAACGCGTGCGCGAAATCGGCATCCGCATGGCTCTCGGCGCTCAACAACAATCCGTCACCGGCATGTTCATCCGGCACGGACTAATCCTCACAGGCATCGGCGCCGCTTTCGGCTTGGTTGCCGCCGCCATCGTTATGCGCCTAATGTCGTCGCTCCTCTTCCATGTCAATCCGGTAGACCCCATCACCTACGCTGCTGTAACGCTCGGCCTCATCTTCACCGCCTTCATTGCCAGCTATCTCCCCTCACGCCGCGCCGCCACGGTAGATCCAGTCGAGGCCCTCCGCGCCGAGTAGCCGATCGCGGTTCTCAAAACACTCAGGGCCCCTGACGACTACTTCGTCGAGGGCCCTGCTCTTTTTGATTTCGTGGACGTGCTTAGATCGCCGAATGTTGCAATGGCCTCACGACCCGCCGCCCGGCCTGCGACGCAGTCTTCCACTTCCGCGCCTGCGCGATGCAGATCACATGCAACATCATGAAGAGCGGCACAAAAAAAGTCGGAATCAAGCTCAACGGCAGCACCGTCATCGCCGCCATTGATGCACCTTGGGGATCAAGCAAACGCGCCGTCGTGCCCAGGCTCACCGCCGTAACAAGGTCCAATATTCCAAGCGCCTGCCAAAAAATGAACTTCCCACGATGCGCCGGTTCCGCCAGCTTCCATGCCGCGAATCCCGCCGTAACTCCGATAAACATGTCCCCATATCCCGCCGGCCACGCGAAAATAGCCGGCAATACATTTCGCGCCTGCAGCAAGACAAATGTGAATCCCACAATCCTCCACACCTGTACGGAAGTCAGAATTTTCGGGTCCACAGATAACGCGAAGTTGCGAAATCCTTCCGACGCCGCAAACCATAACGAAAACACAATCAGGGGAACGGTCGCCGCCACGGCAACGCCAACTCCAAACTGTGCCAATGGGTTCAGGAACAAATGCGCCGCCGAAGCCCAGAAAACCGCGACAAACCAAACCACGAGTAACCCAGCCGTGATTTTTCCATACTTGCTCATAACGAACCTCCTTGTATCCTACTGATTTCTGTTACGTGATGCGTGAGCTGCAGGAGACTCCCCCACTTCTGTTTCCCCAACTTCCCCCGAAGCCGCGATTGCACCTTCTCCCAGACCGGCAGTGCCCGCTTGAGCTTCGTCTCCCCCGCAGCAGACAACCGGATCCGCCGTTCGCGCCGATCCTCGCCCCGCTGCTCCGCAATCCAGCCCTTCCGTGCCATGATCGCCAGCGTGCGCGACAGGCTAGTGCTGTCCATCGCCAGCATGTCCCCAAGCTGTCGTTGCGACACTTCCCCCGCCCGCGACAAAACTTGCAGGATCGTCAGCTGCGTCGCTCGCAGACCCAAAGGCCGCAGCGCCTCCTCATAAACTTGCGTAAGTGCCCGTGCGGTTCTGCGAAAGTTCGCGCACATGCACGGCAACTCCGGAATGGATGATTGGCTCATGCTAAATAGATGCATATACACCTATCTTGGTTACACAGATTCTCTCTCTAGCTGGCGAGTGGCATTCCTCAGACTAACAACGTCAGCCCAATTCCCAAAAGCACCGCTGCTCTATGGCACCACAATCCACATTTCCGATTTCCCTGTTTCTCGGGCCTTGAACCCGTTTTTGAACGTATTCCTCGTACCTTTATGAAGCCGCAATAACGTCTATTCCAGTATCAGGGCCCTGGTAATGCCTTTATAACTTGGGTGGCCCCTCCTCCCCGCACCAAAAGGCGCTTCTGCCATTTCAAGTTGATGGGAGTGCAAATGAACACAAGAAAAAACCAAGGGAGCATAACCTGGGGCCGGCTTGCCGGGCTCACGGCGGTCGCCTCATGCTTATTTCTGGCACAACTCGCGGGACAGACTCCGCCGACGCAAGCACCTTCGACAGACGAGAGCCAGCAGCTTGGACCGAAGGTCAAAGTGGAGTCGCGCCTCACTCTGGTCGATGTGGTTGTGACCGACAAGAAGGGGAGCTACGTTCATGACCTGACGCAGAACGATTTCAAATTATACGAGGACAACAAGGAACAGAAGGTGACGAGTTTTTCGTTCGGCGCAGATGCTGCCACTCCGGTTCAAGAACAGAAGAGGTATCTAGTCCTGTTCTTCGATAATTCGACGATGTCTAAGGTGGACAACATGCAGGCGAGAGCGGCCGCACAGAAGTTTATCGATGCCAACGCCGGGCCTGACCGGCTGATGGCCGTCGCGGATTTCAGCTTAAATTTGCGCGTTCTCCAGAGTTTTACTGCGAACGCGGACCTCCTGCGCGCCGCGGCTGGCGGAGTGAACCGTTCGTCGGCTGACCCCAACGCCCTGGTAGCCTCGAATGAACTCTCTCCGGCATCGGGTCCAACGGGAGCTTCTTCTCCGTTTTCTGGGAAGTTGGAGGCGCAGGGCCAGTTCGGCCAGAGGAACATACTGATCGCTCTGCGCACGTTGGCCAAAAATCTAAGCGGCTTCCCAGGGCGAAAAATGGTTGTGCTCTTTTCTGCCGGCTTTCCACTGAGTCCCCAAACCATGTTTGACCTGGGAGTCACTATTTCTGATTGTAATAAAGCGAATGTGGCGATTTATGTGCTCGATGCGCGCGCGCTGTTGGCCCCGCCGCCGGGCGGGAGCTCAATGTTGCAGCATCAAGAAGAACAGAAGAGCGCGGTCGCTGCGCGGTCCGAAAGAACAAAACTTTACGGCGCAGCCCGATTCGTACTGTCTTCTTACAGTGCCCCGTTCCCCGACCCGCAACGTCCCGGCGGCGGTGGTGGCACAGGTGGCGGTGGTGGCACAGGTGGCGGCGGTGGAACGGGTGGAGGTGGCTCAGGAAGCACAGGCGGCAAAGGAGGCACAGGCGGCGGAACCACTTCGAATGCCAACCAAGCCGCTGCTCTTGCGGCCCGTACGCCGCCGCCGACCATCATTCCATCTTTTCCTCCCTCAGTGTCGATCAATCAGCAGGTTCTAGCGATGCTCGCGGGCGGAACGGGCGGCTTCACAATTTTCAATACCAACGATCTGCTGGGAGGCCTAGAAAAGGTCGGGCTCGAGCGGAACGAGTTCTATATCCTCGGATATGTCCCGCAACAGACGCCCGAGGGAAGTTGCCACACTCTGAAGGTAGTGATGAGCCGCGGCGGACTGAACGTCAGGTCCCGGAGCGGCTACTGCAACACGAAACCTGAAACCATCGTAAACGCTACGCCAGCGGAGAAGTTGCTCGAGGCTCGAGCCACAGGCACGCAGGCAGGAACGATGCGCGGTTCCTTTCAGGTGCCGTACTTTTATACCGCGCCCAACATGGCCCGCGTAAACCTCACAATGGAAGTTCCCTCGAACACCATTCAGTTCAAGAGCGAAAATGGAAAGTTCCACGCCATCCTGAACGTGCTTGGAATAGCGTACAAGCCGGACGGCAGCGTCGCGGCGCACTTCAGCGATACGGTCAATCTTGACCTGGAAAAAGACGAGATGGCGGAATTTACGAAGCAGCCGTATATCTACCAGAGTCAGTTCGACGCCGAGGCGGGCGACTACAAGCTGACCGTAGTCGTGAGCTCCGGAAACGACGCCTTCGGCAAGTACGAATCGGCGCTACAAATCGATCACTACGATGGCAATCAGCTCGCTCTTGGAGGAGTTGTACTCAGCAATTCCACGCAACGCCTGGCCGATATCCCGAGCGACGTAGATGCCGTCATGGCCGAAGACCGCACGCCGCTTGTGGTGAAGGGAAAGCGGATCAACCCTTCGGCTTCCAACCGGTTCAAGAAGACCGACATCGTCGCGCTGTACACCGAAGTCTACGAACCCCTGCTCGCGTCCGCGAACCCCTCACAGCTTGCTGCCGGTTATACGATCAGTGAGCGTTCCAGCGGTAAGACAATCTTCACCACCGGCGCCGCCGCTCTCGACGGTTTCATTCAGAAGGGCAATCCGAAGGTCCCGGTGGCGATGAGCGTGCCGGTGAAGGACCTTGCTCCCGGCGGCTACCGCCTGATCATGATGGCCGTGGATTCGGCTGGGCACCACGCCCAGAATCGCGTCATCGATTTCGACATTACAGAATGAGGTTTGCCGTTAACGACGGTAGGACGAATCCGTGTCATCAAGGGATCACCACTCCCCGATTTGTTGCCCCCATCTGAGCGCCCTCGGAGTCGCGGACCACGATCCGAACCAGAAAACTCCCTGGTTGCAGATCAAAACTGGATTTAACGCTCAGGCCAGTGCTGTTCAAGCGCTCCAGTGTCGCCTCCTTAAGTTGCATTTCGAGGACCGTCTGCTTGCCCGTAAGCATGTTTCCATTTTCATCAAAGATGGCGGTAGTGACCGTCAACTTGTCGCGATTGCGTTCGTCAGCCACGCGGAACTTGAGTTCCTTTATCCCTACGTGCGCGACGACGGACAGGTGCACTCCATCCGCGCCCTTGAAGAATTGAGTCCGGCATTCGATGGGCAGTTCGTGCATTTCCTCCTGGGAGAAGACCGCCTGCTGGATCTCTTCTTTGGCCGCAGCTTCGGGGTTGGATTCGCCTCGCGGGGCGAAATACCCATGGCGGGCCTGCAGCCCCCATTTCTGTTTGCCCGTCAGAGTTATTTTCAGGTTGTGATACTTCCCATCGAGCTTTAAGTTTTGCGGCGTAAATCCGAGTACATAAGAAACTTCCGGCTCGGTCGCGGCGTGCAGCAGACCTTGATCAATGTCATTCCGGTCGTGAAAGTAAACTCCGCCGGTGCCGTCCGCCAGTTCCCCAAGCGAGGTAAAGTGCGATTCTTCTTCCTGCATTGCGTATTGCGTCTTCAGAGGACTAACAGAAGCGGTGGTGGCAGGGGCGGATGCGTCATAGGCGGAGGAAACCCACAGGCCCCGCGCATCAATCGTATTGATCACAACATTTTCTTTCGTGGCCCGGTCGATAACCTCCCCTGCCGACTGATGCATTGATGGAAGCACAAA